>Ga0193744_1000256_pt1 | contig 13643 bp, 13 predicted proteins | sample L1a1metaG_FD_143056 | JGI IMG/M metagenome (GOLD analysis project Ga0193744, IMG submission 143056) | Soil microbial communities from a riparian zone of the East river system, Colorado, United States - L1a1 | ecosystem: Environmental > Terrestrial > Soil > Riparian zone | place: USA: East River...
ATACAGTTCGGTCCCTATCTGTTGTGGGCGCGGGAATATTGAAGAGGCCTGACACTAGTACGAGAGGACCGTGTTGGACGAACCGCTAGTGTACCAGTTGTGACGCCAGTTGCATCGCTGGGTAGCTATGTTCGGAACGGATAAGCGCTGAAAGCATCTAAGCGCGAAGCCATCTCTAAGATGAGTATTCCTATCTTAAATTTATTTAAGAGGAGGGACGTAAGAGACGATTACGTTGATAGGTTATAGGTGTAAGCTCCGTGAGGGGTTCAGCCGAGTAATACTAATGACCCGAAAGCTTCCTTTATTTTAATTACCTATTCTTATCTGTCAATAATGATATAATTGTAAAGATCAAAAGAAGATCAATACAAAAAGAGCAAGTTGGTGGCTATAGCGAGGGGGAGACACCTCTTCCCATCCCGAACAGAGAAGTTAAGCCCCTCAGCGCTGATGGTACTACCCGCAAGGGTGGGAGAGTAGGTCGCTGCCAACTCTAAGTTAGATTAAGACCCTGGTTGATTAAGTTCATACCAGGGTTTTGTCTTTTGTATGTACGATATACGACATATGATATACGATTTGCTTTTAGCGTCGCTATCAATTTTATGTAGAGATATTGTATAGCATTGTGATTATAGTAAACTGCAAACATCGGATAACGGACATCGGACACCGGACATCGATTATGATATATTAACAAGTTGATAGCAAGCCGACAGCAAGGCGGCAGCAAGGCGACCGCAGTGTGATCTAAAGGTGATCTACATTATTTAGTTGACAGTTGCCAGTTGTCAGTTATATTTCAAGTACATTTTACCTTCCCTTTTACTTTTTCCCTTTTTCTTTTTACTTTTTACTTCTCACCTAAATTAATACATTCCCAGTCATTTCCTTTGGTGTTTCTATACCCATTATCTTTAAAATAGTGGGAGCGATATCAGCTAGTTTGCCATCTTTAACTGATTTGATTTGATCCTTTGGGTCAATAATAATACAGGGTACCGGATTCTTGGTGTGAGCAGTGTTTGGAGTGCCATCTTCATTGATCATGTAATCTGAGTTACCATGGTCAGCTAATATGATGATACTATAATCCTTATTTAATGCGGCGGGTATTATTTCTGACAGGCACTTATCTACTGTTTCTGCTGCTTTCATAGCTGCTTTAAATACTCCTGTATGACCTACCATATCGGTATTGGCGAAATTAAGACATATAAACGCTGGCTGGTGGTCTTTGATTTCACTAAGTATAGCATCTTTGACTCCTACAGCACTCATCTCTGGCTGTAAATCATAGGTGGCTACTTTAGGTGATGGTATCAGGATCCTCTTCTCATTTTTAAAGGCTTGTTCTCTTCCTCCATTAAAGAAGAAGGTAACATGCGGATACTTCTCTGTTTCTGCTATTCTTGCTTGTTGATATCCATGTTTGGCTATTGTCTCTCCTAAAGTATTTGTAATATCTTCGGAGGTAAATATGACTTTAATATTCTTATAATCCTCATGGTAGGAAGTCATTGTAACATAGTATAGAGACATTTTATGCATACTATAGTCGACTATGTCTTCCTGTGTAAGAGCTTGTGTAATTTGTCTTGGACGATCGGTCCTGAAATTAAAGCTTAAGACTACATCACCCTCTTTTATCTTTGCGATTGGAATACCATTCTGGGTATTAATAATGGGCATTATAAACTCATCAGTAACTCCTTCATCATAGCTTTGCTGAATACTCTCAAGTGGATCAGTAGTATTTTTACCTATTCCATTTACCATGGCATCATAAGCCAGTTTTATTCTCTCCCATCTGTGATCTCTGTCCATGGCATAATACCGACCGGTTAATGTAGCTATCTGTGCTTTTCCTTTTATCGATTCTTCCAAGGTTTTTATAAAGCCTAAACCACTATGTGGATCTGTATCTCTACCATCAAGGAAAGCGTGAATCATTATATCTTTTACACCTGCCTTACTTATTATATCTACTAGTGCAATTAAATGATTTATGTGTGAATGCACACCGCCATCACTTACCAAACCCATTAAATGAAAGGTCTTTTTATTGTCTAGGCTATATTGAATAGTCTCTTGTAACACTTTATTATTCTCTAATTCCTTTGTTCTTATCGCTACATTAATTCTGGCAAGTTCCTGGTATACTACTCTGCCGGCTCCGAGGTTCATGTGACCTACTTCTGAGTTACCCATCTGACCTTCCGGAAGCCCAACATCTTCACCAAATGTCACTAAAGTACTATGCGGATAAGACTTCCAGAGTGAATCAAAACAAGGAGTATCTGCTTGTAATATTGCATCCGCTGAAGGGACCTTGCCTAATCCCCAACCATCCAATATGAGTAAAATGAGTTTGTTTACAGGCATGTTATTGTATTTATATTCTGTTGAGTGTTATCTTTTATTATATATTCTAGCCAAGACTTCTCTTTGTTTATTAAGCTTATTGTAGCTGGGCAAAACTGAGAAAGTTCTTTAATATCTGTTTGCCTTCTGTTGTAATATAAGATTCAGGATGAAACTGCAGACCTTTAAGCATATAGTTCTTATGAGTTATGGCCATAATTTCTCCTTTATCATCCCTTGCTGTAACTAACAATTCATAGGGCAAACTAGTTTCGTCTATTGCCCATGAATGATATCTTCCCACTGTAATTTTATCTGGTAATCCTTCAAACAGAGGTTCTATCATATTATCTAAACTAATACTAGACTGTATACCATGATACACTTTATCAAGGTGCTTTAATTTAGCCCCCAAGGCTTCTGCTATTGCCTGGTGACCGAGGCATACTCCCAGTATTGGCTTTGTTTTATAGTAGTTTTTAATGATGGGTATCATATGCCCTGCTTTTTCAGGAATATCGGGCCCGGGAGACAATACGATTATATCAAATGCATTTACCTCTTCCAGCCTAATTGATTCATTATTAATAACTGAGATTTCACCATTAAAAGACTCAGACAGATACTGATAAAGATTGTATACAAAGGAATCATTATTGTCTAACAGTAATAGTTTAGTGCTCATATTATTACTAAGACCCTATACTATTAATATTTTGTAACCCCATACTGCAACGGTAGCGTTCTTCCTGGTATTTATTATACAAGGCTTTCATATTATTAATACAGCTTTCCGCTCCCCATTCCGCTCCCCAACTCAGTAAACCTTTAGGATAATTTACCCCAATAGTCATAGCAAGATCTATATCTTCTTTACTCGCAATACCATAATACAATGCATCTGCAGCTTCATTAATTAACATAGATACTACTCTTGAAACAATTTCATTTCCAATAACCGTATCTTTTTTTACTTCTTTGGGTGCCTCATTCTCCTGATAATTATAATATCCTCTGCCGGTTTTTTTACCTAAATAACCTGCTTCTACAAGTCTTTTTTGGGTAAAAGATGGCTTATACCTTGGCTCATAGTAACAAGCGGTCCAAACACTCTCAGTTACACTATAATTGACATCATTGCCTATAAAATCCATTAGGGTAAAGGGTCCCATTTTAAATCCGCCCAGTTCAGTAAGTGCCCAGTCAATGGTCTGAATATCGGCAATACCTTCTTCCAGTATCCTGATAGATTCGCTATAATATGGTCTTGCAATACGATTTACAATGAAGCCTGGGGTATCCTTTGCTAATACTGTTACTTTACCAAATGACTTAATTATTTCTGCTACTTTATTGGTTATGTCTGGCTTTGTCTGAATAGCCGGAATTATTTCTACCAGTTTCATGATGGGCGCCGGATTAAAAAAATGAATACCTATAACTCTTTCAGGGTATTTAACTGTACCAGCTATGGAAGTAATTGATAAAGAAGATGTATTGGAAGCAAGTATGCAGTCTGCACTTACTATGGATTCTAGTTGGGTAAACAGTTCTTTCTTTAGTTCCAGGTTTTCAATAACGGCTTCTATTACCAAATCTACCGTTGCACATTCTTCCAGCTTCTCTATATAATGGAGTTTATCCAATAACATTACTGACTGATCAATATCTATTTTGCCCTTCTCTTTTAGTTTTAGGAAGTCGGCTGAGATTTTTGAGTGACTTTGGGCTAAAGCTTCTGACCTTGAATCATAAACATATACTTCATTTCCAGCCATTAAGGCTACCTGGGCTATCCCGGTGCCCATCGTACCTGCTCCTATTATTGCTATTTTCATTTACTTAGCTTTGAATACTGGTTTTCGTTTTTCTATAAAGGCTTGTACACCTTCTTTATAATCATAGGTTTGCCCGGCTTGTGTTTGTAATACTTCCTCTACTTCCAACTGGGATTCTAAATCATTAAACATAGATCTGTTAAGGGCTTTCTTAATAAAGCCTAATGCTATCGTAGGCATCTGTGATAATGTAATGGCTAGTTTTTCCACTTCATCCATAAATACATTTTCTTCTATTACTTTATAAACCATGCCCATTTTTTCTGCATCAACTGCTGATATTTTGTCTCCAAGCATAGATAAGGCGCTGGCTCTTTGAAATCCTATTAATCTGGGCAAAAAGAAGGTTCCTCCACTATCTGGTATCAAGCCTATTTTACTAAATGCCTGTATAAATGAAGAAACAGAAGAAGCTAATACTACATCGCATGCCAGGGCAATATTGGCACCTGCACCTGCTGCCACACCATTTACTGCAGCTATTATTGGTTTCTCTATATACCTTATTCTTTTTATAATAGGGTTATAGTGTTCTCCGAGTATAGTGGGTAAAGATGGCCCTTTAGGATCAGTTACTTCCTGCAAGTCTTGTCCTGCACTAAATGCTTTCCCTATACCGGTTATCACAATACAACGAACCTCTTCATCGAGTTCTGCATCATCCAAAATCTCCTGTAATTCTAGAGCCATGAGGCGGTTAAAACTATTAAAGACTTCGGGTCTGTTAAGGGAAAGTATAAGGACTGAATCAATTCTCTTTGATAAAATAAAAGACATAATGGCACAATTTAAGGGCTCAAAGATACACAATTGAACTAAGGAGTCGGGCAGGACTTTAGTAATTCTTAGAAAATAGGAGTACTTTTAATTGTAATTTTTATAGCAATAATATTATTCTCTAAAAATTAATAAATAATTATACTTGCATGCAACCCTTTCATAGTAATATATCCCTATAAGAATGAAAAGTATACAGTGCAAACATTAATTAATATTGGATGACAGACACACTACTACAAGCTTGTAAAAACGGAGACAGAATAGCCCAGCGTAAAATGTATGAGCTATTAAAGGGCAAAATGTTTGTTGTCTGTCAGCGTTATGCCAATAGTAGGGAAGATGCCGAGGACTTATTGCAGGAAGGATTTGTGAAAATGTTCAGGGATCTGCATCAGTATCAGGGCATTGGGCACCTGGAGGGCTGGATCAGGATGGTGTTTGTAAGGGTGTGTTTACAGTATATTAAAAAACAAAAAGCAGAGATAAAGACAGTAGAGTTTACAGATCTGGATATAATAAGTGAAGAAGAAGTACATTTTAATGATGAGAATACAGTGAAGAATATGATCAAGATGTTGCAGTTATTGCCTACCGGATTTAGAACTGTATTTAATTTATATGTATTGGAAGGCTATTCACATCCTGAAATTGCTGAAATTATGGGCATATCTGTAGGTACTTCTAAATCTCAATTGTTACGTGCTAAAGCTTATTTTAAGAAAATGCTCGAGAAGAGCTTAATTAATAAATGATATGGAAGAAAATATACATAATGATAAATTGGATGAATTTGTAAACCGTTCATTTGAATCCTACTCCGAGAATCCACCTGACTCTCTATGGGATGCTATTGAAGCTGGGTTGGAGACCCCGGTTATTCATCCGGTAAAAGTGGCCGGTTTCCCAATCTGGAAGTATGCAGCTGGTTTACTTATATTATTGCTTTCTGCTGCTTTGATTACACAACATCTCTTTTATAAAGAAAAGCTAAATCAAATTACCCAAGCCAACATACGTCAAAATAAGCTGACGCCCACTACTCCTAAAGCACCTGAGTCGGTTTTGAAAACTGGAGGCAATGAGAATTTATTAAATAAAAAAGATCGAAATTTATCGGGAAATAAAGCAGATGTGAAATCCGGGAATATTGATTCCAGTAATAAGGGAGTTGAAAACAATAAGAGATTTAATAATATTAAAAACGCTCAGAGGAAAAGCAGAATCAATAATAATAGTAAAAATATAAGAACAACTGAAAACAATGAAGTGATAGCAAATGAACCAATTGCTATTATCAAAAATGAAACTTATAAGCAGGATAAACTAGTACAATCTCCAAATGAGGAAATATTAATTAAAAAAGAAATAGAAAATAAACCTACAGAAGTACTTGTTGCTAATGAAAAAAATAATCAGTCAAATGAAATTGAAGCATTAGCCTCTAATAAGCAATCATTAGTGGTTGGTAAAGACTTACCCTTTAGTTCTGCGCTTTCAGTTTTACCGAAAGCATTTAAATCCGGATGGTACGCCGGCATTATGCTTGCTCCAAATTTAACATTTGAAACGATTGAATCAAAGGGATTCCCCGATCCCATGCATGATAAGCATACCGTAGCTAATGAGCAAACTGGTTCAGTTTACTCTACAGATTGTAATCTAAGAGCAGGCAAGTATTTTGGTTCCCATTGGGGACTGGAATCCGGACTTAGTTATTCCAGTCTTACAAGAACTGCTACTAACAGACCTGACTTTAAATTTGAAGATCGCGATCATGGTCCAGGAGGTCCCCCAGATGATAATCACTTCTTTAATTTTACTTATGAACTTAATACTTTTGGGGGCTCTACCTCTGTTGATGTAAGAGTTGTGAATAGTGATAGTAGCTATAAGTTTAAAGATGATGACAAATTAAATTTACAGGTTTCTACTAAAGAAACTGTAAAAATCATAAGGATTCCAGTATTAGGCGTTTATAAAATAGACTTTGAGAGAGTAGGTATAATTGCTAAAGCAGGTTTGATTGCCAATATTTTGTTATCCAATGACCTACAGATTACAGGATTGCAAACCAATAATGTCCTTTTACATGATGATAAGAATCACCCTAAACCTCCTGTTAAATCTGATAGTGATTTGCAGCTTGGATATTTGTTCTCTTTAGGGGCTATTTATCACCTCAATCCACAATTATCTATAATTGCTGAACCATATTATACAGCTAACTTCCCTAAATCTTGTACAGATGGAAGGCCATTACCCAGCCATTATTCAGTTGGCTTAAATACCGGTATAACATATAGTTTTTAAATCTGGCAAAAGCATACTTATAAATGCTCTTTATCAAATCGGATAAAGAGCATTTTCTTTTTATATGCTTTTTGATATTGACAAAATAATAATAAAACAATAGCTATCAATTTTGAGTGGTTCTTTACTTTTTTAATCCTTGTATAATTAATATAATCCGAATTCAGAAAGCTTTTGTATTCCTGTTACCGTACTTATAGTTTCCCCTTTCTATTCATTTTCCGTGGAGGTTTGACCTATTGATATCACCTTATATGGCAGGTAACTGCCAAGTAATAGGCAAGTAATAGGCAAGTAACAGGCAAGTTAGAATTCTTACTTGCCTGTTACTTGCCTAATACTTGCCTGTTAAGCGCCTATTACTTGCCATATGAAGTGTGCTCAATTAGTCACAACCCTGAGCAACAATGCAGTATTAAGCAGATATACTTAAAAACTAATACACTTTAATTTCATCCTCTTCAAAATAGCAGTTAAATACTGAACGAGTCCTGGAAGTCAGATAAAATAATTTATATCAGGAAATGTTAGAATCCTGTAAAAATAAATGGTAGTATTTTTTATTTCATGCAACCCTTGAAGATTTGTATTGACCTATATAGATATAGAAACAATTAAAAGTAATGCGCGCTACTATTAATTATTAAGAATGAAATTTTTAACCATATTTAAATTTAGACAATGAAAAGAAATATCGTAAATCTGAGTGCTATTATAGGAGTTGCCCTATTCGCTCTAGTATTTAATGCCTGCAAGAAAACAGATAGTGTATCACCTTTAAGTGCTGATGAATCTTTAGTTTCCACCTACATTACTACAAGAGGAGAAGAAACTGAAACAGCTTTAGGAAAAAAAGGCAAAAATGGTTGTACCAATCTGGATCTTAGTACATTAGCTCAAAGTATTAAGGATTACGTAGCTGCAAATTATGCTGATACAATTACTATCACTCATGCAGTATTAACTAAAACAGGTGAGTACATTGTAGAGTTAAGTAATCATACTTTATTACTGTTTGATGCAAATGGTGCTTTCGTTAAGGAACTCCCTTGGCCACCTAAAGGTCCTCACCACGGAGGTCCTAATCCTAATGACTCTACTGGTGGCTGTGGTCATCCACACGATTCTACCGGTATGGGTGGTAATGGACATCCACAGGATTCTACCCACATGGGTGGTGGTGGCAATCATCCCCCACATCCAGGTGTTAAAATTGCTGACTTATCAACTTTATCAACAGTGATTACTGCATATGTAACTGCAAATTATCCTACTGCTACTATTAAAGAAGCATTCTTGCTGCCTAATGGTAATTATGAACTAGAAATGACTGACGGGAAAAAACATTTTGACCTGGTGTTTGATGCTAACGGAAACTTCTTGTTCAAGAAACCTAAATAATATATACTGTTTCCAATATTTTTTAATGTGAAGCTTATTAATATTCACATGTCTAAAGCCGGCTTTCCTCCTGAGGAAGTCGGCTATTTTCTTTAATTTATTATAAAGGCAAAGAAATGTTCTCCAGTTATTATTTATAGTAAAACTTAACTACTAATGACATTTAAAGTAATCAAAAGGCTCTTTACAATCAAGACACTTGAATAAAGACTTACAAGCTGTAGAACCAAACTGACTGATCATTTCAGTATTGTCAGACCCGCATTGAGGACAGCAAACTAATTTTGCCTCACCTGTTAATACCGACTTATCAGTTGATCTTCCTACAGGAGGAGCTATACCATATGCTCTTAATTTATTCTTTCCAGACTCCGATAACCAATCAGTGGTCCAGGCAGGAGAAAGAATGGATTTGATCTTTACATTATTAAATCCATTATCTTGTAATACGGCTTTGATATTGGTTTCTATCATGTCCATGGCCGGACAGCCTGTGTAGGTGGGTGTTATTACTATTTCTATAATATTATCTGTAACGATGACATCTCTGACGATAACTAAATCTATAACTGATATAACCGGTACTTCCGGGTCAGGTACTGTTTCCAGTAACTGATAGATATGTTCTTTTAGAGATAGGCTTGTAGTTTTCATATTACCAGGTTTGACCCGGATAGGTTCTTTGCATGTATTGTAAATCGGTGAGGATAAATCCCAGGTGTTCTGAATGTATCCCTTGCTTGCCTCCTTTTTGTACCCAGGAAGTTTCAGGCAGACTTAAAGTAGCTTCTGTTATTTGAGCTTTAATTGTAGAAAGCCAGCTAGACTGTAGTTTGGCTACATCTACTCCTTTCTTTTCTTTTACCAATAACTCATCTACTTGATCCATAAGGAACATTTCACCTGTAAAATTCCAGAGGTCTATGATAGCCTCCTGCATTTTATTATGACTCATTTCTGTTCCGTCACCCAGTCTTAATATCCACTCTCCACTCCATTTTTTATGGTAGGTGACTTCTTTAATAGACTTTTCAGCTATGGCAGATAGCTGCTTGTCCTTAGATTGCTGCAACTCTTCCAGTAATAAATAATGAAATACATCAAAGAAGTACTGCCTGGCAATGGTATGTGCAAAGTCACCATTTGGCTGCTCAACCAATAGTATATTATAATAATCCATCGGATCCCTCATATAGGCGAGGTCGTCTTCTGAATTATTCTTGTTTTCTACTTTAGCGGCATACTGATAATAGTTTCTTGCCTCACCAATAAGATCCAGTGCAATATTGGTCATGGCAATGTCTTGCTCCAGTACAGGCCCATGACCACACCATTCTGATAAACGGTGACCCAATATCAAAGTTGTATCTGCTAATCTTAATAAGTATTTTACCAATATTTCCTGACTTGTCATAACTGTCATTACATATGTTTTAATTCGATAGGCAATTCATAAAAGGTCGGGTGTCGATAAACCTTAGAGTTTGCAGGATCAAAAAAAGCTCCCTGATCATCAGGATTTGAAGCAGTAACATATTTTGATTCTACCACCCAAATACTGATACCTTCATTTCTTCTGGTATATACATCACGGGCATTTTCTATTGCCATTTCAGCATCTGCAGCATGCAAACTACCTGCATGTATATGATTAAGACCCTGTTTAGATCTGATAAATACTTCCCAAAGTGGCCAGTTTTTCATTGATATGATTTATGCTATTAGTTAATTAATTTATCTGTTTTAGTTTATGCAGCAGCTGACTTCTCCCTTTTAGCTTTTTTCTCAGCATAGGCAGTAGCAGCTTCTCTTACCCAGGTACCTTTTTCCCAGGCTGTTTTTCTTGCCTCCAATCTCTCTTTATTACAAGGACCATTTCCTTTCACCACTTCCCAAAACTCATCCCAATTGATTTCTCCGAAGTCATAGTGCCCTGTTTTTTCATTCCACTTGAGGTCAGGATCAGGTATGGTTAATCCCAGTATTTTAGCTTGTTCTACCGTTACATCTATAAACTTCTGACGCAATTCATCATTGCTGAATCTCTTGATCTTCCATTTAATAGATTGGGCTGAATGCGGGGAGTCACTGTCATTTGGGCCAAACATCATGATAGAAGGCCACCACCACCTGTTTAAGGAATCTTGTGCCATCTTAAATTGAGCAGGAGATCCTTTGACCAAAGTAAGCAGTATTTCAAACCCTTGTCTTTGGTGAAAACTTTCTTCCTTACATACTCTGATCATGGCTCGACTATAAGGCCCATACGAACATCTGCACAATGGTATCTGATTCATAATGGCTGCACCATCTACCAGCCATCCTACAGCACCCATATCTGCCCAGGTCAGAGTTGGATAATTAAATATACTCGAGTATTTGGCTTTACCACTATGCAATTCATCATATAGATCGTCTCTTTCAACACCCAATGTTTCAGCGGCACTATATAAATATAATCCATGTCCTGCCTCATCCTGGATCTTTGCCAACAAGGCAGTTTTACGTCTTAAAGAAGGTGCGCGGGTTATCCAATTTCCTTCAGGAAGCATACCAACTATTTCAGAATGGGCATGCTGGGAGATCTGTCTGATCAAGGTTTTTCTATAAGCATCAGGCATCCAGTCTTTGGGTTCTATCTTTATCTCTGCATCTACTTTAGCCTGAAACTGTTTTTCTAAATCCAACTCTTTCATACAAGTAATTATTATTGTGTATTCAAATATAATGATAACGTCTAAAATAAACTAACAAGTGTTCGTATTAATTATTTATTTGCTATGCCTTTCATTAATAAACTGACTATCTGTTCATGTAGTTTAGCAGTATTGGCTTTCTTAGCAGAGTCAGGTTTAAAGTGAATCCACCTCAGCGAACTAATAATCGTATTCATAATCAGATTGGAAGGTAGATCCTGTATTTCTCCATTCTTAATTCCTTCTTCTATTATAGTACAAAAGCCTTTCTGGTATTCTTTCCTGGTCTGGAGAAAGCTACTTAAGTGGGGTTCACTCAGGTGTTTCCATTCATCATCAAACACAGTCATTGATGTTTTATCCTGAAGAGCAATATCAATATGTTGTTTAATTAATAATGATAATTTAGCAGTTGGAGAATCATTCAATAGTACCGCACCATTCATTCCTTCTGAGAACTTCTTAGCATTTATGAAACAGATATTGGTCAATAATTCTTCTTTAGATTTTATATGATTATACAGGCTTGAAGCTTCAATACCCACTGCGGTGGCCAGTTCTCTCATAGTAGTGGCAGTGTAGCCCTTTTGATGAAACAATAGAGCAGCCTTGTGTAGTATATCTTCTTTTTTAGTTGTTGTTGCCATACTATTTAATATCAAAATCTACTGTAATCTTATCTGTTCTGGGGTGCGACTGGCAAGTGAGAATAAATCCAGCTTCCAACTCATCAGGCTCTAATCCATAATTAACCGTCATGTCCACTTTGCCACTTGCTAATTTAGCCCTGCAAGTACAGCAAACACCACCTTTACAAGCAAATGGAAGATCTACACCTTCTTCAAGTGCTGCATCCAATATATTAACCCCACTATATTTTAAAGGGAATTCATAAGTCTTGCCATTCAGTTTTAGCGTAACCATACTTTCTGAGCTGGCATCATAATTAACAGTATGAACTGAGTTGTCTAATGCTGCTCCAAATACTTGACCAGGTGTAGTAAATAGCTCCAAATGTACCTGGTTTTCCGGCATGCCCTGTGCTATTAGCTCTTCTTTTGCAGCCAATACCATTCCTTCCGGGCCGCATATGTATGCTGCATTAAAATCCTTAACTGGTAATAATTTAGTAAAAAACCTCTGGCATTTCTCTCTGTCTATCCGGCCATTTAGGATAGGTGCATCGACTTTTTCTCTTGACAATACAAAATATAGTGTTAATCTATTAAGGAAGCGGTTTTTCAAATCCTCCAGTTCTTCTTTAAACATGACTGATTTGGTATTCCGGTTTCCATAGATCAGGGTGATATTGCTATTAGGTTCTGTGTATAAAATCGTTTTTAGTATACTAATAACCGGAGTAATACCACTACCGGCTGCTATAAGCAAATAGTTTTTGGCACTTTTACTATCCAATTTAGGTGTAAATCTACCCAAAGGAGCCATCACATCTAGTGCATGTCCCTTCTTTAGCGTATTCAAAGCATAGTTAGAGAATACACCTCCTTCCATTTTCTTTACAGCTACTTTAATAATATTCTCATGAGGTGCAGCACAGATAGAATAAGACCTTCTTATTTCAGTTCCATCTATATCAGTTTTTAAAGTAAGGTGCTGACCAGGCAAAAAGATAAATTGCTCCTTTAAAGCTTCGGGTATCTCAAAAGTAATTATCAAAGCATCTACAGCTTCTTTTTTAAGCTCTTTAACTTTTAAGGAATGGAAATAAGACATAGCATATCTATTAGAGATACAAATATAATAATAATACTAACGTTTGTTAGTGTTTAAATGTATAATCTTTTCGTTGGTGGTTGTCCGTTGGTCGTTGCTCGAGATCGAGTGTAGTTTTAAGTAATTAGTGAACATCCATTTACCTTTGAATCTTTAGTATAAGCTCCCGGACATCGGAAATCGGACACCGGACATCTCATTCAAGAGATTTATAAATGCTATACTATTAAATAATAAGTATCATATAAAACACTGTAATACAATCAGTTAAAAAGCATTAACAGATTATAACAGTTCATTTAACTAAACTTGGCATTATAATTTCTTATCATATTATACAATTCCTACCAATACACACAGCTGTTTATCAGCTCTTACACAAAAACATACTTAAAGCTCGAATAGTCGGAAGAGAGAACCGGTTCCCAAAGATCCCGTATTATCCCTTCACGTCAGCCATCCCAAAAAAACCTTACAAACCGGATTAACCAGGCCGGGCAGTAATGCTATGTCTGAA
>Ga0193744_1000257_pt1 | contig 13514 bp, 18 predicted proteins | sample L1a1metaG_FD_143056 | JGI IMG/M metagenome (GOLD analysis project Ga0193744, IMG submission 143056) | Soil microbial communities from a riparian zone of the East river system, Colorado, United States - L1a1 | ecosystem: Environmental > Terrestrial > Soil > Riparian zone | place: USA: East River...
ATAGGCACGATAGAGCGTACGATAATCCTCCAGCGTAACCGGCAGATGGAAATTACTAACCTTTCGACCTTGCGGAAACTTATACAGATCTCTGATGCGACGGCCACGATTTCCGTTCGGGTTATCTTCTGCATACCAGGTGACTTCGTAAATAAAATCGCCGAGGTGCAACACAAAATTAAGTCGTTGCTCCCTGGAACGTGCCTCATCTTCAAAGATCATCCTTCGGTAAGCATTCAGGGCACCTTCGTTCGGGCATTGGCAACATACAAAGGTAAAACGAACGGGTGTTTCCGAATCGTCGGTGGGTGCTGTGATAGTACGGCCGATCCGGCTGGCGAAACCATGCTCATCAATGAAACGGTACCAATACTCCCGGTTGGGTTCGAGATCGGTAGCCAAAAAACGGCATGTCCAATCTGAGTCAGCACTGATATGCGCAGTGCCACCTGCCAGGATCTTTTTGAATTTAGGGGTCGTTGATATTTCAACGACCAACTTTTTAGCAGCACTATCCTTTACAGGCGGACGCCTCGTCCACAAGATCACACTGTTGGCTTTCGGGTCACCCGATGCTACACCCTGTGGAAAGAGGTCAAGGCGTTCAATTGCAGGTGAGGGAAGCTTGTTTGTCCACCCTTTTTTTGTAGTTAGAGCGAAGCCAATCAAAAAGGAGGCTTTTAAGAACTTTCTTCGGGTTAAGTTCATGTGATTTATGTTTGTACTACTTTATTATATTTCATTATGTTCAGACTAACTGGAAGCATTTATCAACCAAAGCCAAAACAATGACCAAATTAATCCAAGTCCATTAATGATAAGTAGTCCAAAGCTGTTTTTAATTTTTGTTATGAAACTCAGTTTAACCAGAATACAAAGCTTAGATGCCCAACTGCTTAATTACCTCACAAAGACCTTCTTTTTTCTTTTACTCTTTATGGAATGTGTAGTTTTTCCGTTCTGCTATTATAATTGAATCCATTTCTTCCGCTCCACCATTTTTAGTATGTTGTTTATACCACAACTTAATCGTCCTAAAGTTATTAGTTATATCTAGAATATAAAGATGAAAAAATCATCCTTATCCGACCAAATTTGGGTAAATATGGATGGTTATTATTATCCTTATTAAATAGATAAAATAAGCCGGAAGAGGAATTTAGGAGATTTGGAACAATCTGATAATATTAATCAGCTAAATAAGATTCTACCTACAGCAATAACTCAATTCATATCTTTGTTACCAAGGTCCTTTCTTTTTAACCTGGTAAAAGCGAGTGCCATCAAATCGAAAGAGACCACTTCCCGCACCCCACCACATATTTCCTGACTTATCCTGATACATACTCTGAACACAGCAATTTAAACCGTTAGCAGGTGTAAATACTGTAAACGCTTTTGGATTTGGCAAAGGAGCAGAAGGATCAAATCTTGTAGTACTGCCCCGGGCTGTAACCCAAATAATACCTGACTGTTCTATATATATGCCCCAAAAATCAGTTCCGCCTAATCCGTCCTTGGCCGTGTAATCTGTAAACGTCTTTCCATCATATTTACATATACCGTTTCTCATAATGAACCACATATTTCCAGCTTTATCCTCTGCTATACCTCCCGCATAGTTTTCTCCCAACCCGGGCTTTTCTGCAATATTGCTAATTGCTTTTCCACCGTAGCGAAAGACCCCTTTATCATACGAGGCAAACCAGATGTTTCCACTTTTGTCCTCCATAATGCCTGATACATTTATTGGTGGGATTAATGTAAATAGGGAGAAGCATAGACCTCCTTTGCTATCTTTTGATGCGTCATATTGGTAAACACCTCCATGTGTGCCTACCCAAATAGTACCTGATTTGTCAACAAGGATGCTTTTTCGACTTATCTCGATATGATTTAGTCCATCTTTTTGATTATAGTTTCTAAAGCTTTTTCCATCATATTTATAAACACCCTGGTCGGTTCCAAACCATATATTGCCATTTTTGTCTTCATTAATGGCATATACTGTGTTGTTATTAAAACCATCAGGATTGGAAAAATAGGTCAGGGTTTTTACATCATATCTCACTACTCCTTCACCTAAGGTACCAAACCAAAGATTCCCTTTCGAATCCTGAAAAATACTTCGGATATATTGACTGACTAAGGTGGTGTCAAAATCTGGGGCCATAGCAGCAGCCTTAAAGTTTCTTATTACCCTTGGACTTGGGTTTGAGGTATTTGAGTCTTTAAGTGTGGTTGTTTTTTCTTGGCCGTTGCAAGAAGTGAAAAAAATGCATATCAAAAGCAGTGCATGAATTGTATTATGTAAGTAATATTTTGTCATTCGCCTCAATTTTAGTGCCTTTAAAAACTCAGTTAGGAAATGTGCTTTCTTCAAAGTTTTTTCTTCCACAAAATACATATTATTCTCTCCTTTTCTCTTGGTGGTTTGTTTGCCAAAGTGTGTGTATATGAATTTATCTTTCACTAATTCATTAAGTTAACGCCAGTATTACTTTTCTTTTATGGTATCCGTTTTAGATTGTTTAAATATTTCTTTAGCTTTAAATGGTCTGTCTGTATAACTGTAAAGATAAACTACGCTGTCGGATTGAGAAAGAGCAGTAGAGTCTGTTAAATCTTCTTCGTTATATTCATTACATCTGATACGAATTGATTTTTTATCTTGCCACTCAACAAAGTCTTCTTTATAGTAACCACCATCTCCACCAGCTTGTGTCAAATAATTAATGTCTGTGATTTTTTTACTTAGTGTGTCATAGCTGACTTAATATAAATCAAGGAAGCCTACCTCCTCACTGTTTAGAATTGAAAAAACAATTTTTTCGTCAATGTTTCTATTGTCGATAAAATACCACTGAGAAAAATGGTCATACTCCAATTTCTTGTTGTCAAGCTCTGGAATAGAAATACCTTGAAACCATTTTTTAAAAAAAGTCGTGTCAATTGGTTTATATTTTTCTAAATTAAGTCTGTCCCCAAGATCTAATTTGTCTTGTTGTTTGAATGAGTTTTTTATAACAAGATCAATAGGAAATGTCTGTTGAGGCTGGTCAGTCGAACAAGCTGAGATTATACAAACTAAAAGAATGATGCTTAGTGGTTTCATGTCGTCTCTTAAAATTCATTTATCCGTTCAGCAATTATAATTGTATGCGTTTCTTCCGCGCCATCATTTTTTGTATATTGTTTATGCCACTGCTTAATCGTCCTAAAGTTATTTTCTTTTAGCTCTTTATTTATACTTTCCAGACTATGATAGTAAAAGTAGACTCTATCCCCGCTACTTGCAGTTTGATAGCCGGAATTTTTGTAATCGCCTTCTACAAAACTTAAATAAATAATTCCCTTATCAGCGAGTATTTTGCTACAATCGTTCATCAATTTTGAACAGTCTGATTTGGATAAATAAGGTAAGCAAAAGCCACAGACAACAGCATCAAAAATAGTTGCCAGCTTGTCAATCTTTCTAGTGTCCATAACCATAAAGTTTGCTTTTGGGTTATTAGTCTTTGCCAACGCTATCATTTTGGGTGAAATGTCAATAGCGTCAATTTTAAAATCAGGTCTTTTATTTAGCAAATACTTTGTTATAATACCTGGCCCACAGCCTATTTCTAAGATTGTAGAATTAGCTTTGGCTATTTGGTCGCAGAATGTATCATAAGTGTCATCATACAAGTCCAGGTCCATAAACTTGTCCTGGTAAAGTTTTGCTACTTTATTCCAGGTTTCAAAAGTTTCTTTATATCTGTCCATTATTGGTTTTGTTAAATGACGCCTAAGGTTTTGTCGATATGCACTGTTCGTGCTTTTTAGTACAAATTTCCATACGGAGAACCGAACTTCCTGCAACTACAAAGCTCACCTCGATCCACTAAACTTCGCCTATTGCAAAAGTGCTGTTATGGGCTGCCCATCTTTCCACCGAGTTAAAATTTATCTTTAAATTGTCTTATGTATTCAATGTTCAATGTGTTTAAATCGTCTTCGTACGAAAAGATTTTCTGGTCAAGTTCTTCCCAGAGAGGGTCTGCCGAATCCTGAATTTGTTCTAAAATCTCTTGCCGCTCTGTCTTGTCTTGCGGAACTTTTTTGTCGGGAAATTGGTCAATGGCTTTTTGTAAAATGTCGGCAGTTGTGTTTGCACGAATTGTCCGCAAGGACTGAACTGTCTGATGAGCAAAGTCGCCACTTGAGTTAAGGAAATACTGATTAAACCCTCCGTTGTTTATTTCTCTCTCCAAGCATTGATTGTAGTAAAATTGTTTCTGTGGTTCGGTCAGCTTGTCTATTTCGTCACCGTTTGAGCAAAGGTCACAAATATAATTGTCAATCTCGATTATGCAGTTATTTATGTCTTCCGATAAAAGTAGTTTTTCAAGGTCGAGCTTTTTGTTCCCTGATTTGTTGTCTGATTTGTCAGAACAACCAAATAGTTTTTTAAATATGCTCATTTTCTGTTGTGGTTTTTAGGGTTGCCCATAACTTGAATATACCCGCTGATGCCAAGCATAAAATCATATACCTTGGTCGCCGGTGCATTGATGTTTACTTTGAATTGTAAGTTTTTCATACTATTAATATTTGTTTAAATTAATCTTTTGGGGTTGTCATCTTTTACAGTCGTTTAACATAGCTAATAAAGGTTTGCATATTTGCGTTGGGCGGGGCATTAGAAAAGCCCTAAGGGGTGACAGATTTCTGAAATTTGACTCCAAAATCTGACGCCCCTTATAGGGCTTATTGGATTTAATCATTGAGTCACAGGGCTTACACCCTGTGCTAATATCTTTCGCCCCATTAGGGCTTGAAAATACTTTTATTCTTATATACTGAGTTTTCTATGATATAGTTTACTTTTTCCACCTACTTAATCTTTTCATTCCTCTTGTGAAAAGCCAAGAAATAAATCTTGAATGTCCAAAACATTGTTTCCCTTGTAAATAAATTCTCCGTTTTCAAAGCAATAGGAACAATACATTTTGCTAATGCTTTTGTCGGCATTTGTTCCGCCACCTTTTGCATCTCGCTTTAGTGGCATTCCGCAAGATTGACATTGTTTAAATTCAGCTGTCATATATTATAAAATTATTAGTTTTTGTTTTTTATTGTCTTATTGGCACTCTGATTTGTCCACATAAATTCTCATTGATTACTTATCATTTTTATATAGCAAAGATATTGATAATGTTGGCTGATTTGTATCATAAAAAAACTGTTTGTTCAAAGAACTAAAGTTCGGAGTTCATAGGCAGCCCAAGCATGATGAATAAGGTTTTGGGGGTTTGCGATGGCGGGGTGTTTTAGCACTAAACTTTGTTCGGAGAACTGAACTTCCACCTTGTACCAATGTGTCTGCGAAGCACGGAAACCCCGCTATCGCAAACCCCTTGTTAGCGGTAGCACTTCTGTCGTTCGTCATGGTTTGAATTTTTCAAATGTTTTCCCATTAAATTTATATGCCCCGTTTTCGTGTGTGCCAAGCCATAAGTCACCATGATTGTCTTTGTAGATGGAAAACATGCTAATGTCTTTTCCCTTGGCCTGAACAGGATAATAAATCCATAAGTCATTATTATTGTCTTTTGCGATGGACAAATACTCCCAGAAATTGCTGTCTTTCTCTCCATCTAAATTGCCTATGCTTTTTTCACGGCTATAAAATGTTTGTGAGTTGCTTTTCCCGTATACATTGTAACGATACATGGAATTGAACCAGAAATAGCCATCTTTATCTTCAATAATTGAGCGAACGCCATTGGCTGGACCATCATGAAGTTCTGTTACATCATCTTCCGTAATCCAGTCAAATGATTTTCCGTTATAGCGACATACACCTGATGGATTAGTGCCGAACCAAACGCTACCTTTTCTATCCTGATAGATGCTGTAGAGTTCGAAAGGATTGGAAAGTTTAGGGGGCTTAGGAAGCTGCAATTCATATAAAGTAGTGCCGTCATACCGATACACTTTTTCAGATGGATAAGAATGTCTAAACCACAAATCATTGGATTGAAGTTTCCAGTCATTACTTGGGATTGCTGTTAATGCAGTAAATGTTTGTCCGTCAAACTTAGTTATGGTCGAAGTTGGATGACAAGAAATGAAGTAAATATTGCCAAATTTATCTTCTTTAATTTCATCAATTCTATTGTTTTGCAAACCGTCTTTTGTGGTATAATTAATTAATGACTTTCCATCATATCTATATACCCCAGTTTCCCAGCTTCCAAACCAATATACGTTCTTCTTGTCTTGATAAACAATCATTATGTTATTACCAAGTTCTTTTACGGTATCACCTTTAGCAACAGTCGAATTACTGTTGGCACTTTGAGAAGTGTTTTGTCCTTTGAATGAAGTCAAAACGGTTAAGATGCTTAGAAGGAAAAGTATGTTCAATTTCATTGTCAGTCAGTTTGATGGTTATTGCGTCGTCATAGATTTACCGCATAACTTGAATATACCCGATATAATGTATGGCATATACAGCCCTTATTGGGGTGATATACGAAACCAGCAAGTGCTGCTTTGGAAATTTCCAAACCTATTCCACTACTTGCTCCTGTGATAAACCATACTTTATTTTCTTTCATCTTGCTTGTTGTTTAAAAATGTTTATCAATATTAATTATTGTGCTTTAGGCGCTAGTTCGCCATACCAATAAGCAGAAGTAACACCACCATCCATTAAAAAATCGCTGCCAGTAATAAATGCACCGTCTTGTCCCATTAGCAAAGCTGCAACCGTTGCAACTTCATCAGGAGTTCCTGCTCGTCCGACTGCTGAAACTTTAATCATGTTGCGATAGCCGTCACCTCTTGGTCCGTTCAATTCATCTTTTGCAAGAGGAGTTATAATAACTCCCGGACTAATTGTGTTCACTCTTGCACCTCGCTTTCCCCAACGCACCGCCTCTGCCATAACACGCAAAGAGTTACACCTTTTGGAGAATTGATAAGCATGAAGTGAGTCACTAACTTTATCAGCTTGAAGAAAAGGCAAGGCAAGAAGTTCGTCTGCTGGAGTTGTCGCTAACGCTTTGTTTTGTTCCTCTGTCAATGCAGCTAAGCGGTGTCCTGACATAGAAGCAATCACCACACCTGCCCCGCCTTGGGCAATCACATTTCCAAATTCTTCAAGTATGAGAGCAGTGCCATATAAATCTACTTTAAGAATTGTTGCTGGAGATGCTTGTGTTGGTGACACTCCTGCTGCATTTATTATCCCACTAACGCTTCCGATTTTCGTTGCAGTTTCAACAAGTGCATGAACTGATGCCCTTGAAGATATATCAACTGTTGCTGTGCTTATTTCAAACCCTGCATCGCTTAAAGTTTTTGCAGCGGCCTCATTGTTTGCTTGATTAAGGTCTGACAGCAAAATGTGTTTGCCTGAACCAATTCGTCTTGCAATTGCTATACCTATTAAGCCCGAACCAATAACTACTATTACATTTTTGTTTGCCATTTTTTTGTTTTGTCTGTTGGTTCAAAGGTAAAATATTTCAAGGTAGAAGTGTCTCTAAAAGTTGCTGGTAACGTTTGAGGCCAGCAGCAGGGCTGATCTTTTATGCCTGTCCGCTAGGCAACTGAAGCCAATTGAAATACTGAAGTTGAAGTTAACAATTAAAAGCCAAATAGTATTCGGTCAAGCCAAATATTAGTTAATAGTAAGCTTTGCAGATACAAGAAGTTGGCGATTTCAAAACCCTAAACTGTTTGCCACTCAACATAATACGAAGTACAAAGCTTCATTTAACACTTGAACCGCCAATTTCTTAAACCCGCTGTTATCGGTTCGTGTTATTGCTCGTTTGGAGTTCGTCTGCCCGAAGTTCGTAAATTGTTTATTCATTGTTATTATTTGTTTTAGTGGTGTAGCAAATTATCCAATAATAAGTCAAGTTAAAAAACTTGAACTCAGCTCCAATGTCTTTAAGTTTTAGTTGTAAAAATTTTTCTGTCGGGAAGTTTTTCAAAACTAAATGTGTTGTGTTGTCTTCAAGTTTTCTTGTCTGAAAACTGTTGCCCTGTTCGTCTCTTTCTGAAATAGGATGATTACTTCCTTCAACAAAATTGTTGTCAATAAAAACTACTGTGCTGCCAGGAGAAACTAAACTGTTTACAAATGAGAGAAATTTGTTAAGGTCTTGCAGTAAAATATGACTCCAAATAAAACCGCCAAACAAACTAGCAAATTTATTATGGTCAGAAAAATTATAAATGTCAGCAATTGCAAATGAAACTTGTTTGCTTGATAATTTTTTTTTCTTAGCAATATCAATAACAGATTCATTGATGTCAGTCGCAAAAATAGAAGTTGCTGTTGCAGCAATTTTCTCTGTCCAATACCCAGTACCACAAGCAATTTCTAATACTTGTTTGCCGGCAAAAATTTCTTGTAAAATGCTTGCTGCACTTTTCAAATCCTCTTGTCGTTCTGGTTTAGAATATATTTTCTCATATTCATTTGCTCTGTCTTTGTAGTATGAAACTATGTCGGTATTCATATTGTCAATTGTATTATTTCTGTTTGTTCCTTGGAGTCAGTTCGCTGTTAGTAGCTTGCCAAACATGACGATAAGGTTTCGTAGCTACCCTAAGGTGGCGAATTTACCACAAAACTTCATTCGAAGTTCGCTCTTCAAATTTACGAAAAACTATCATTCGAAGTACCAAACCGCCACTTTAGGGTAGCTGCTGTGATATTTGAAGTTTGTACGAAGCTAATTAATGCGATTTACTGCATATACACAAAAGCTAGTGTCTGCATTAAGTCTACCCAGATTATTTTTTGATTGTTTGTTTATATAAGTAATAGCTGAAGAATGATGAAGCTATTTTAACTCCATTAGCAATTAAAAATACCGGAAGGTGTTCATTCCAATTGATATGAAAGGGCAACAACATGAGTATGTCCATTACTATGTAAATAAAGGGTAGCGCTATTGTGTATGTTAAGTGGTGCTCACTGTTTCGCTTAATAAATCGTCTGATAATTAGAAAAATAAATAATGAACCAAAAATTCCTGAAATCCATGGTCCGGTAATTTGTGCGTGAGCTTGATAAAATGCTTCGTCTTTACCCGGATCAATTAAATAAGAATAAATACTTACTTCAAGTATGGAGATAATAATCAAAACAATATGAAGTAGAAGTGCAACTTCAATTAGTTTCAGCCATAATTTATTTTGTTTCATATTGCTAGTTGTTTATGATTTTGTTTCATTGTACTTATTCTCTAAAGTCTAATTAATGTATGATATAGGATTGATTTGCAGGGAATATCTTACACCCTGTGCTAATATCTGGCGCCCCGTTAGGGCTTGAATATACTTATATTCGTAAATAGAATAAAACATACACAATTTAGACCAAAGCCTACTTTTTCAAATTGAATAAACCCTTTGCAAGCGTTGTGTTTTTTTATGCATTGAATCTTGATCCAATAATGGTCAAAACCTAGCTTTTACTACCTGGCAATTACAAATTTTATAGGAGATTTGTCTCCAATTCGTCTAATTTCCTTTCTTGCTTCAAGGTCGAGTTTTACCCATTCCATGTGCCATTCAAGAGAACCTTCAAATTTTATTTTGTTCTTTTTAAACTCTTCTGTTATGGTCTGTAAAATTTCCGCATGAGTTGATTCGCCTTTTGTCTTTAAGCAATTCAATAGTTCTTTCTTTACAGAATCATACTTGACTATATCCATGCTTACCGCTTTTTTTCCCGTAGGATGTAGGAGTTGAATTGTTTTTTCCATAGCTGTGTGTTTTTTAATTTTGATTATTTAACTTGTAAATTAGACCTACCAATAATCCGGCTGTTGGTCAATACAATCTTCTGCACAAACGGCATTGAAAAGGCAATAAGAAAAACAACATACCTGATGAGAATACCTCTGTAAAATCAACATCAGCTTCATAATGGCTTAAGTTATTGACAGCTGTCAACATTGAAACAGAAACAACAATGCCTGTTTTGAGCCAGTAAATGAGCATATACTTTTTCGCCTTTTGTGGATGCAAATTGACTTATATGGAATTTTTTCCGATCATACTTTCGGCTATTTTTATGCTGCTTCCCTTTTTTTCATACTAAAGTATGAGCGTGTAAGGGATGAGATATGGTTTTTAACTTTTCAACTGGTTTTATCCGTCATTTCACATCCAAGTTTTGAAAAAGATTTTGGGTGGGCGTTTTGAATGTGCAGAATGAAACGAAAATTGATTTAAGAACTCCTTATATAAATGAGGAGGACTAAGGATTAGGTAAAACAGGAAATTCCAGGAACCCTATATCCGCGTGATCCCTAAATCCGATTAATCCGTGATTCAGAAAATGAAATAGTTTACTTTACCCCAATAATCTTCAAACTCTTATACTCCCTATTATTAATCAGTTATAACTTTCCATTCACCTCCTGGTAAAAGAGGAGTGCTAGTGTAAATACTATTGTGACCATTTATTAATCATGGCTTTAACATCTTCATTTGAAACAAGCCTGTTTTCTTCAGCCTGTTGAAACCCTTCTTCAAGCTTCTCGATAAAAATTAATTGATCTATTAGTTCATCAATCGTAAATGAACCTGGTAGGTCTCTTCGGCAGATTAATTATTGTTTTAAAATTATAGTACTATGATTTACTCCAATCCTCTAAATGAATTCCCTTAATTCTTTTGAAATGTTCTGTGTTATTAGTAACCATAGTCAAATTATGGGTAACAGAACTTACTCCAATTAATAAATCAAAATCGTCTAATGGAATTCCAGATTTCCTAAGCCTTGCTTTTTCTTTTGCATATAAGTCAAGAGAATGAAAGATAGGAATAATTTTAATTACTGTCAAAAAGTTGTCTAGTACTTGCTGGTTTTTTTCTTTATATTCGCTATTCTCAACGCCAAACTTTAATTCAGCTAAGGTGATTTCAGAAATAAAACAGTTTTCAGAATCTATTTCTTCAAATTTGTTCTTAAGGTTATATAAACCTTTAATATAGTAAATGCAGATATTGGTATCTAGCAGATACTTTTTCAAAACTGTTCAGATTGCCTGCTAAATGTTCTACTCTTACGTATCTCGTTAATCATATCATCTGCAGAGTCATTTGACTTCCATGCTCCAAATGCTTTATAAAATAGCTTTTTTCGGTCAGTAATATCAGTTTTTACAGACTGCGTTAGCTTAGCGATAAGGTCAAGTTTATTACTAGGACTTAAATTGTCCAGCATTCTTAAATAACCATCAATAAGTGTAGTATTTATATCTATTGTCTTCAATATATCTTCTTAATTTATTTTACAAAGATAAGATTAAATGCTTATTAAAGCAAAAGCCATTTTTTCAAGATTCTTAATGTCCATCCCTTTTCAATTACTCCACCCCAATAATCTTCAAACTCTTATATTCTCTATTATTAACCAGATACAACTTCCCATTTACTTCCTGGTAAAAGACTAATGCTAAAGTAAATACATTGGTGCCTGTTCCTGCAGGAGGGGTTACAACTAATAAGCTAATATCAATAGGTACTTTATTTAAGGGAACCAGCACTTCTTCAGAACTCTCAGTATTGTTTTCAAAAGATTCAAAATCAACCTTTGACCAGAAAAGTTGTAGGCTTGCCATGGTGGCATCTTTTGTGGCCTTAAATCATTTTTGTGGAATTAAAGCATTTATCTGTAAAATACCTTCTTCTGCATTCAGGATGTATTCTTTCAATAGTATTTTATGTAAAGGAGCGAATGCATTAAATTCAAAGTTCTTTAACAGCTCTTTTGAATCTTCCTGTTGGATGCCAGTGGCTACTGTTTTCCATTTTCTTGGGTGTATATTATCAGTTTCCTTTATGGCATTCATAATGCTGCTTAAGCGATTGTGAGCACCGGAGTCTCTTATTTTACTATATGCATTCTTAATTCCGGATTTTAAAAGAGCTCCAGACTTGGTGAAATTCTTAAATTCCTCCATAGTGTTCCTTGTTCCCTCTGAACCCGGGGAATTCATAATCTTGTCTCTGCTTAAACTAGATTTTCTTTTTACAAAAGTGCCGTTTGAGGTTGTAATAAAGGTAAGGTTTTCAATTGAACCTTGAAATTTTAAGAAATTGAGCAATCGTGCCATTATAACTATAGATTAATTGGTTATGTAGCCTTTATCATCATATATCTGTAGGTTTTAAATATATACTATCTGAATAACGGATTAGCCTAATCTTTATTATATGAAATGACGACTAAATGAGGAGTATATGACGAGTTAGGGACGAGTTACAGACGAGTTAGAATTCTAACTCGTCTGTAACTCGTCCCTAACTCCTCTTTAACTCATCTGTAAATCATCTTATGATAGTGAAATGAGTGCCTAAAAAGCTTACGGAGAGTAATTTTTACAGTCCTGTTTATCTACAAATCCTTGGTCTAAACTTTGGAATCTGCACTACTCAAATGTGCCGTGCCTACAGCACTCCATGGGGGTTTAAATTAGGACGCCGGATTGAAATCCGGCGCTACAAGATTGGTCGAGGCCACGCCTCTTTTTTAATGCATTTAGAGCCTTAGACTCGAAACGCGGAATTTATTGTAGGATGACGGATTAAAATCCGGCGCTACAAACTTGGTCGAGACCCGGCCTCTTTTAGCGTAGTATTTGACAAATAGACTTGAAATATGGTATTTGTTTCAGGCCACCAGATTGCAATCCGGCGCTACAAGATTGGTCGAGGCGACGCCTCTTTTAGTGTAGCTTTTGACCAATAGACTTGAAATATGGTATTTGTTTCATGCAGCCGGATTGAAATCCAATGAAGCAATATTGGTCGAAGTCTTACCTCTTTTATTGTACATTATGAGTCTTAGACTCGATCTATGGTATTTATTTTATGACACATGATTGAATTCAGGATCTACAATATGGGTTGTGGTCACGCCACTTTTATAATAATTTTAGAGCAAAGGGGTCGAATGTTGCAAATTGTTTTTGGACAGCTGTTTGAAATCCCGTGTGATAATATTGATTGGGGCTATAACATTTAAAGAGCCTTAGGCTCGAAGCATTTTGTAGCCACGGATTTCAATCCGTGGTCTAAAAGGAAAGCTAAAATTGAGTGCCTTGGGCACGGCACATTTTTTATAACTGATCTTTTTTATCATCAGCCTTTAGCCCGCGCAAATGTATGATCAAACCGTTTAGGAAATTCCGGAGTATCTGGTCACCGCACTTTACAAAATTGGGATGATCATCGCTCCTGAATATGGCACCCAGTTCTCCTTTTGAGATATTAAAATTGACCAGCTTGAGAATTTTGATAATATCATCATCTCTGAGGTGTAATGCTACCCTCAGTTTTTTCATGATATCGTTATTGCTCATGTTACTCATACTTAGTTTATATTTAAATATTTGTATGGTTAATCTAATAGATTTACAAGAAGTCCTAATTCCTCTAACTGTTCACTATCTATTGCCGAAGGTGCATCTATCATCATATCTTTCCCCTGG
>Ga0193744_1000258_pt1 | contig 13408 bp, 12 predicted proteins | sample L1a1metaG_FD_143056 | JGI IMG/M metagenome (GOLD analysis project Ga0193744, IMG submission 143056) | Soil microbial communities from a riparian zone of the East river system, Colorado, United States - L1a1 | ecosystem: Environmental > Terrestrial > Soil > Riparian zone | place: USA: East River...
AATCACCGCGTGGTCGGCACCGGCATCGTAACTGAGATGAGCCGGCATTCCGAAACCGGCGAGCCAGCTGTCGAGGAAACCGGGGAAACTCCCAGATTCGTGCTGATTGATGAAGACAGCGTTCCCCGCTCCGCCGCGGCTGCGCGTCTCTCCCAGCTTTTGCGCGAACAACTGCAGCGCCTCTTCCCAGCTCACGCTCGCCAGCTGTCCGTTGCGCCGCACCATCGGTCCGCGATAGCGATCCGGATTGTAGAGGCCCTGCAAAGCAGCCTGCCCGCGCGCGCAGAGCGCGCCGCGATTCACGGGGTGTTCCGGATTTCCCTCGAGCTTGATGGTGCGCCCGTCACGCGTTTCGGCGATGACGCCGCATGCGGCAGAGCATTCACGGCAGGTCGTCGCGTAATAGGTCGATACGCCGGGCACCGTTTGATCCGGCGAGACGAGATACGGAATGAGCCGGTCGATTTTATCGGTGGTGCAGCCCACCATCGCGGTGGCGGCGGTTCCCACGCCCAGAACCTTGAGGAATTCGCGGCGCTTTACGCCACTCGGCGCCGTGGGTGTTGCGGACGAAACTTCGTGCTCGTTGCTCATTCGACTAGTAGTGGCACGAGCTGCAATCGTATCGCGCCTTGAATGGCGGGTTCGACTGTCCGATGTGACAGTTGATGCACCAGCCCATGTTGAGCGACGATGCCTGATAGACCTGCTTCATATTCTGTATCGGGCCGTGACACGTCTGGCAGGTCACGCCCGCATTCACGTGACGCATGTGCGGAAAGTGAACGTACTCGGGCAGCTTGTGAATGCGGACCCACGGTACCGGCTCCTTCTTGTTCCAGTACGCCGCGAGCTTCTGGATTTCCGTCTTATTGCCCGGCGAAGTTCCAGCGACGACTGTGTGGCAACCCATGCAGGTGCCTACCGCCGGGAGTCCGGGGTCGAACGACTTGTTGGCGGAAAAATGGCAGTAGAGGCAGTTCATCTTCAGCGTATCCACGTGAATCGTGTGGCGGAACGCAACCGGCTGCGCCGGGCTGTTCCCTTCCGATGAAGAGGCACCGCTATATGCAGAGAGCATGGTGGCGAGCGCGGCGATGCATACAAATCCCGGCACTGCTAGCCATCTGCTTCGCAAGTTCATCCGCGAATATTGTGTAAAGGCGAGTTAATCGGTCGGCTTTGTGAAGATTTTCACAAGCTCCCGGCAGGCGGAAAAATGTTCGGACAAGTAGTGTGGCGCAAGGTGCGCACTAGGGCTGCAAACCTCCGGCCTTTCCCTTAGTGATGCGGTCGATTGTTCGAATGATTTCTATGAAAATCGCGCGGAGGAGCGCAACCTCGCGCGAATCGGGCGCCGCGCGATAAAAAAGGGTGCGCACCGATCGCATGATGTGCTCGTGGAAACGCGTCTTGAAAAAGTCGATTGCGAAGAGACCGCGCTCGGCGTCAGCGAAGAGCTGCTCGTATTCCTCGGCGGTCGCGGGCGGGGCGTCCTTGCGCGGGGGGGCGAGAGTCCGGGTGGAGTCGGCGGCCGACAAATGCAGCTCGTAGAGCGCCAACAGCACCGCCTGCGCGAGATTGAGTGAAGCGTGCTCAGTGGTGGGAATGGTGATCACGACGTGCGCGCGATCGAGGATCTCGTTGGGAAGCCCCTTGTCCTCCCTGCCGAACAGAAGCGCCACCGGGCCCGAGCGGGCGAAATCGAGAAGATCGCCGCTGGCCGAGCGCGGGGTGATGACTTCGCGTTTCGCTGCCCGCCGCCGGGCTGTGAAGCCGGCGACGCGCACACAGCCTTCCAGCGCTTCCTCAATAGAATCGCAGTTTGTGATTCGCTCGATGATATCGCCCGTGTCGTGGGCAATTCCCTCGAGCCGCCAGGGATCGTACTCCACCGAGCGGACGAGGTACAAGTTGCTGCAGCCCATGTTCTTCATCGCGCGAATCGTGGCGGCGATGTTGACGGGATCCTGCGGCTCGTAAAGGACGACTCGCACCGCGGATAAAACCGAGTCGATAGCCGCGGGCGGCGCGGCGCGGTCAGCGGTGCGAGTCACTTGGCCGCATGCGAAATGCTGCCCTCCTCTTCCGAGTCATCACGGAATTTGGAGGGCAGCATCGTGCCGAGGCAACTGAGTCGCCGCGGCGCTCTCTAAACAGCCTCTAGACTACGGGTCGGCCTGTGATGAGACGATAGATGATCACGATCACCGCGATGACGAGCAGCAGGTGGATGAGGCTGCCGGCCACGGGGAAAACAAAGAACCCGAGAGCCCACAGGATGATGAGAATTACCGCGATGGTCCAAAGCATGATGGCATCCTCAAGAAGTGAGTTACGCAAAGTGACAATCATTCCCGGGCACAGCGTACGTGCGAGCTCGTCGAGCACGCGATGCCAGGGTACAGAGGCACTATAGGCAACCAACATGCCTGACGTCCGAAGCGGCCCCGGTCAGAAGAGCTCGCTTCGTCTAGCGACGTTGTACGATTAAGAACAGTCCGGGCGAAGCGACGTCCGGTTCCTCGAAACGGATCGGGCTGCGTACCGATATCCTTATCCCGAGAATAGCTCGTTCTGCGGAGCGACATCATATCGGACACGTCCTTCGTCGATTCGCCCGAACGACGTCAGCCTGTGCGGCTGCGTCGCCGAATCCAGGATGTGGAAGACCGTTACGCCACGCGCGACGGCCGCATCGGCGATCAGTGAGCGGTGGCATCGCCACGGTACCGCCTCGGCGCACATTATCGCTGTGGGCTCGAGCTTGGCGAAGGCAAGAAGGTCGTCGAGCGCCTCCTGAAACTCCCGCGTCTCCATGTAGTCGGCGTACGCCCTGAAGCTCGCATTGCGCCAGAGGGTATTGTGCGAGTCGCGTTTGCCACGCCGGCGGCCACCGAGTGAGGGGAGGTGAGAGTATCTGCCCCCGGTGTCGACGATTGCCCTCTCGAGGTTCGGTCCTGAGAAGTGCGGGTATCTCGCTGATGTGGGGAAGGCGCGAACATCGACCAGATGTGTCGCGCCTTCTCTTGTCAGCAGCCCGAGAAACTGCTCGAGCGACCGGGTCGAATGCCCGATCGTGTATAGACTAGCGGGGTCCACGCTCCACGAAGCTCCCGCCTTCCACGCGCGGCGTTCCGGACGGCGGCGTGATTCCCGTCGACCCCGTCTGGTGCAAGGCCTGCCGGCCGAGGAGGATTCTCGTCGCCCTGACATCGTGACCCATGTCGATGAGAAGCAGCGCGAGATCGCCGCTCCCCCACAGCAATCCGGCCAGGACCACCAGGCGGCTCATCTCGCCCAGCAGTGTGGGAATCGAGGTGGTTCCCTGCGTTACGAGTCCGGTAATGATCTCCGACACGAGCAGCAGCAGCAGAATGACCGCCATGAGCTTGAACAGCTTCGACAGATAGCCCAGGCCCACGTAGGGCTCGAGGTCGGCCAGGCGCACGGGCATCGCCGGGTCGCGCTTTGGGTTCGCTGGTGAGTGCCTGTGATCTTCCGCCGGGTTGGCCGGACTGCCAGATGGTTTATCCATTAACTATCTCCTGTTCCGATCCAGCGAGCGGGGTAGCCTCGCGTGTCAATGTGAGTGAACGGCCCGTGCGCTGACGTGCCAGAATATATCCCGCACCCTCCTATCAGCGAAGGGTGTGCCCGCTCGACGCGGTTGACCGCATCCTGGATAACCTTGGCATCTGCAATATTCACGCGCCCGTCGTGATTGAGGTCGTCCATCTGCCCATCTCCGTCGTTATCGATGAAGATGTCGTTGGCGTCGCCGTACATATGGCGGCTCAGGGCCGCCCGGCCACGTGGGTCGCCTCCCCCGGCATTGTATTGCGGCGTTCTGAATCCGCTCAGGACACGAACGCCGGCAGGATTGACCCCATGCTCCTTCAGGTCCTGAAGCACCAATTCGTCCTTGTCGATCATCTTGATGTCGATGACGACGTACTTCGGCCAGATGTTCGCCTGGTCGTGGGGAAGGAAGTCCTTCAGCTTGAAATGCTCCGAGAGCGGGGTATTCTGATTCTGCATCGTCACTTCGATGAATCCCTCGGGCGGAGTGTAGGTGACGCCCGGCCTTCCTTTGCGAGCCGTGGGCCAGCGTCCGATGTAGTACAGCCCCAGCCGACCGGCTTTTTCTTCGGTGGCAGGACGCAGGGTGATGACGCTGAAGTCAGCGAGCGGTTTGATGGCACTTCCAACCCTGAGCGCGAGGCTCCAGATCCCGGGACGCTGTGGCGCGACGAAGGTGGATGTCGACTCCGCGGCGGTGCCGGAAGAAAAAGTCGTCACTGCGCCGGGCGGAAGAGTGTCGCCAAGAATCGGCGTGATTGGCGTTCCGCCCTTTTGGATTCGGACCCGAAGCTTGCCACTTTCCCCGCGGCCCGGGGCCGTGAGTGCTTCCAGTGCCGCATCGGTGAGATAAGCGACCGATGGAGCCGATCGGTTCGTAAGCGCGCTCGCGATATTTGCGCTCGCGGGTGTGACGGCGCCGGTGTCACCAGCGGCGCGCGCGTGCGCGATCGACCATGACCAGCCCACAGCGAAGAGGACGAGCAGCCCGATCGACAGGGCGTTGAAGATTTGTTCAGCTCTGCCGCGCGGTCTCCGAAACCCCAGCGGGCGTTTTTCCGGGAAGCCGAGAAGCCATTCTCCGGTAGTTGCTTTGCGCTCCGGCGGCGGTGAACTTGCACGTCTCTCTTCCATTCTACCTCTCATAAGCTCGCCTGATGCAGCCACTCGCCGACTTCTTCCATCGACTCAACAATCTTCCGGAGCTAGTGCAGTGGGCCGGCCTGTTCGGGCTTACGGCCATAATCTTTTCCGAGACGGGACTTCTCGTTGGGGTGTTCCTGCCCGGCGACTCCCTGCTGGTTACCGCCGGCCTCCTGTCCGCGAGGGGATACCTCAACATATACACCCTGGTTCCGGTGCTGACGGTAGCTGCGATTTGCGGCAACTCAGTTGGATATTTGATCGGTCGTACCACGGGCCCCCGGATCTTCAACAGAGAAAACAGCCTCTTCTTCAACAAGAAGCATGCTATCCGCGCGCACGAGTTCTACGAGAAATACGGACGCAAAACAATCGTCCTAGCCCAATTCATGCCGATCATCCGGACTTTCGCGCCCGTGGTCGCGGGCGTCGGAGGAATGAAATTCAGGACTTTCATAACGTTCAACATCATTGGGGCAGTTTGCTGGATATGGAGCATGTGCGCGATTGGCTATTTCCTCGGGAGCTACATTCCGGGAATCGACCAGCACATCGAGATCGTCATCCTGGTCGTCGTTTTCATCTCGATTCTCCCCGGCATCATCAGCTGGTACCGGGGGAAGCGTGCGAAGGGACGGGACGCGGCCACATCCAAGCCGGCACGCTCCGAGATGTAGCGGGAAAGGCTGCAGCGCGTCCGCGCCGGTCTGGCGATATCACAAGTTGTAATGCGCTCAGCGCCCGCTGAGCGAGGATTAAACAGGAGAAAGACAATGCCCTTTACACTTCCGCCGCTTCCCTACGATTTCGCCGCACTCGAGCCTCACATAGACGCGAAAACGATGGAGATCCATCACGGGAAGCACCATCAGACCTACGTCAACAATCTCAACGCCGCCATCGAGAAAGCCCCGGAGCTGGCGAGCAAATCACTCGACGACCTGATGCGCGGCGCGAGCACGCTTCCCGAAGCAGTTCGGACGGCCATCCGGAACAACGGCGGTGGGCACTGGAATCATTCGATGTTCTGGCAGCTCATGGCGCCCAAGGCCGGAGGAGAGCCGGGCGGAAATCTTGGAACGGCGATCAAGAGCGCGTTCGGGGATTTCGCGAAGTTCCGCGAGCAGTTCGGCGCGGCGGGCGTCGGCCGATTCGGCTCCGGATGGGCGTGGCTGATCAACAGTGGCGGAAAGCTCTCGATCACGAGCACGCCGAACCAGGACAATCCGCTGATGGAAGGCCAGAAGGCGATCATGGGCCTCGATGTCTGGGAGCACGCGTACTATCTCAAGTACCAGAACCGGCGGCCCGACTACATCCAGGCGTGGTGGAACGTCGTCAATTGGAAAGAGGTCGAGAAGAGGTTCGCGGCTAACTGACGGCTGCAACGCAACCGAACGGGCGATGCGTGCTGCTAATGCCCCTCGCCCGTTCAGTTGCAGTTCAAACTATCTTGCCGCCTCTCCCTCGAGGTACGTGTAACCCTCGAGCCCCGCGATGTAATCGGCAATGAAGGTGTTTGCCTCCTGCCGCGCCAATCCGGTAGCGTTCGCGACCTTCCGCCGGAACGTCGCCAGCAGATCTGACGCCCTGAACTGCACGTAGTCGAGCACCTCGGTGACGGTGTCACCGTGCACGAGATCCGTCACCTCGTAGCCCTTGCTCTCCGACAGCCTGATGTGCACGGCATTCGTGTCGCCGAACAGGTTGTGGAGATCGCCCAGGATCTCCTGGTAGGCGCCCGTGAGAAAAATTCCGATGATATACGGGTCCCCGTCGTTGAACGGATGCAGCTCCAGACTCTTGTGCGGATTTCGATCTCCGATGAAGGTCTCGATCTTCCCGTCGGAATCGCACGTGACGTCCTGAATGGTCCCGCGGCGCGTCGGCTCCTCGTTCAGACGATGGATCGGCATGATCGGAAAGATCTGGTCGATCGCCCAGCTGTCGGGCAGCGACTGAAAGAGTGAAAAGTTGCAGAAGTAGCGATCGACCATCGTTGCCTCGAGATCCTCGATGATGTCCGAGTACTCGCCGCGATCCTTCTGCGCAATCTTCGCCAGCGCTCCGATGGTGGTCAGGTAGATCTGCTCCGAGATGGCGCGGTCGCGCAGTGTCAGGACTCCGCTGTTGAACAGCTCCTGCGCGCGCTCCTTGTCGAACGTCGCGTCGTGAAAGACTTCCCGTACGCGCTTCTTGGACACGCGCTTGGAAATCGCGGTGTAATCGGCGGCCATCTCGTGAAGCAGGCTCGGGTGTTCCTTCGTGAGCTCAGGCACCGTGTTGTCCGCCTGCGACTCGACGTCGATCACGCTGAGCAGGAGGAGCGCGTGGTGCGCCGTGAGCGCGCGGCCCGACTCGCTGATGATGTGCGGCATCGGCAGCTCGTGCTGACGGCACGCTTCGGCGATCGTGTAGACCACGTCGTCCGCGTATTCCTGGAGCGTGTAGTTCACGCTCGCCTGGGAGGTCGAGCTCGACCCGTCGTAGTCGACACCGAGTCCCCCGCCGACATCCACGTGAGTGATGTCGACGCCCATGCCGCGCAGCTCCGCGTAATAGCGCGTGACTTCCTGAAGGCCCGACTTGATGTAGCGGATGTCGGTGATCTGCGAGCCGAGGTGGAAGTGAATGAGCTTGAGTATGTCGAGCCGATCTATCGCTTTCAGCTTGTCCACCAGCCTCACGAGCTGCGCGGTGCTGAGCCCGAACTTCGATTTCTCGCCGCCACTCTTCGCCCATCTGCCCGAGCCTTCGGAGTAGAGCTTGATTCGCACGCCCGCTGTCGGGTTGACGCCCAGCTCGTCGGCCACCTTGAGCAGCACGTCCACTTCGCTCAGCTGCTCGAGCACGATGAAAACCTGGTGTCCGAGCTTCTGCCCCATGAGGGCGAGCCGCATGAACTCTTCGTCCTTGTAGCCGTTGCACACGATCAGGTGATCCGTGTGCTCCGCCAGACCCAGCACCGCCTGGAGCTCCGGTTTGCTGCCGCACTCGAGCCCAACTCCCGCGCTCTTTCCAAACTCAACGATCTCCTCGACCACGTGCCGCTGCTGGTTCACCTTGATCGGATACACCGTGGTGTACCCGCCGGCATAACCGTACTCCTCGCGGGCGCGCGCAAATTTCTCGTTCAGCGACTCGATTCTCGAGCGCAGGATGTCGGAGAAACGAAGCAGCAACGGCAGACCGACGCCCTGCTCCTCCAGATCGTTCGCGAGCTCGAACAAATCGAGCGTGCGGTCTTCCTTCGCGCGATCCGGGCGTACCACGACGTGGCCGGCTTCGTTGATGTCGAAGAAGCCGATGCCCCAGCCCTCGATGTTGTACAGAGAGCGCGCCGAAGAAATCGTCCAGGGCTCGGCGGGCGCCGGAGGTGGCGTTGGTGGCGCCGTCTTCGTCGGAGTGGAAACGCGGGTGCTCGTCATCTCAACATTTTAGGGTATATCCCATTCAAGTGGTACCGGCTGTGTGTCACGGATAAAGAGTCTCAATCCGCCAGCCGTCGCCATCTCTCGTGTAGAGATGTCTCTCATGGAGACGATTGGGCTTGCCCTTCCAAAACTCGATTCTTTCCGGCTGGACGCGGAATCCCGACCAGTAGGCTGGTCGAGGAACCTCCTTCCCGTTGAATTGCTGCTCATACTTGGCCACGCGCTCCTGGAGCGCACTCGGCGTTTCCATCGGTTCGCTCTGACGCGAGGCCCAGGCTCCGATCTGGCTGCGACGCTCACGCGTGGCGAAGTACGCGTCGGCCTCCTGATCCGAAACCTTGACCGCGTTGCCTTCGATTCGTACCTGAATATCGAGCGGCGCCCAGTAGAAACAGAGAGCGGCCCTGGGATTCGCGAGCAGTTGCCGTCCTTTTCTCCCCTCGTAGCTCGTGTAAAAGACGAACCCGCGCTCGTCGAACGCTTTGAGCAGCACGATTCTCACCGACGGTTGATCTCGATTCTCCACCGTCGCCAGTGACATTGCGCTCGGATCGGGGATGATCGATCGCTCGGCCTTTTCCGCGAGGGCGTAAACGCTGCGAAATCGTTCGATCGGATCCGGTGGGATCAACTAATACCTCGTCATCGTCGGATCGACTTCGTCGATCCACCGCAGTATTCCGCCTGCCAGATTTCGGACGTCGGAAACGCCGGCATCGGCGAGCTGACGGGCAGCGAACATGCTCCGCACGCCAACCTTGCAGTAGAGAATCGTCTCGCGCCGCTTGTCCAGCCGCGGAATCTCGGCGGCGATGCGGTCGAGCGGGACGAGACGCGCGCCGGGGATATGGCCGATCTGCCATTCGAACGGCTCGCGGACATCGATGATCTCGAGTGCCTCTCCACCCTCGAGGCGCTCGGCCAGCTGGGACGGCTGTATTTCCCTGACGACGCTGTGCGCGTTGTCCGCGATCGTTGTTCCGCCACAGAACGCGTCGTAGTCAATCAGCTCGGTGATCTCATGCGTCCCGCACATCGGGCATTCGGGATCCCGGCGAATCTCGATCGTTCGAAACGCCATCGTCAGCACGTCGATCGTGAGCAGCCTGCCCACCAGAGTGTCGCCGAGGCCGAGGAGCATCTTGATGGCTTCGGTAGCCTGAATGGTACCGACGAGTCCCGGCACTACTCCGAGGACGCCGGCCTCCGCACAACTCGGAACGAGATGTGGTGGAGGCGGCTCACGAAAGAGACAGCGATAACACGGCCCATCCGGCGCACCGAAGATCGACGCCTGTCCCTCGAAGCGATACACGCTGCCGTACACGTTCGGAATTCCAAGCAGAACCGAGGTGTCGTTGACGAGGTACCGCGTGGCGAAGTTGTCGGTCCCATCCACGATCAGGTCGTAGCCGCGCGCGATTTCCAGCGCGTTGCTCGATGTGAAGCGCGTGTCGAACCCGATAACGTCGACGTTCGGATTGATGTCGCGCAGGCGGTCGCGCGCCGAGTCGATTTTTGAGCTCCCAACCGCGGCCGATCCGTGAAGGATCTGGCGCTGAAGATTCGAGAGATCGACGGCGTCAAAATCGACGAGCCCCAGAGTGCCGACGCCTGCCGCAGCCAGATAGAGCGCGACCGGCGAGCCCAGCCCGCCCGCACCGACCAGAAGCACGCGCGATTGCTTGAGCGCGCGCTGGCCGTTCTCCCCCAACTGCGGCAGGAGAATATGGCGGCTATAACGCACCAACTCTTCGCGAGTCAACTCGGTCGTTTGGCGGCTCCGTTCAGTATTCACGCTGGTGGTATATTGCGTACTGAGTCATCGAGTTCGTCAATAGGACGCTAACTACTGTCCGTCCATCCAGCAACGCTCCACCGCCGGCATCGAACGGTCCATGCTTTTAAGACGATTTTACGACGAGAACCTGGCACAGGCGAGCTACATGATCGCGTGCGAGAAGACGCGCGAGGCGATCGTCGTCGACCCCAATTCCGACATCGCGCAGTACGCTCGCGCGGCCGGCGCCGATCGCGTGAAGATCGCTCACGTCACCGAGACGCACATCCACGCCGATTTCGTTTCAGGAGCGCACGCCCTGGCCAAGGCCGCGGGCGCGACGTTGCATCTCTCGGGTGAAGGCGGCAAAGAGTGGGGCTACGTCACGGCCGCCCTCAAGGGTACCAGAGTGCTGCGCGATGGCTCTCGCATCGATGTCGGGCGGGTTCGCGTTCGCGCCGCTCACACTCCGGGGCATACTCCGGAGCATCTGGCCTTTTTCGTGTCCGATCTGGAGCGCGGAGAGGATCCCGTCGGTATTCTTACCGGCGATTTCATCTTTGTGGGAGATGTCGGTCGGCCCGACCTGCTCGAGCTCGCCGCCGGCGCGAAGGGGACGATGGAAGGGTCCGCTCAACAATTGTTCCGCGCTCTGGCGAAGATCAGCGCGGAACCCGACCATCTGCAGATCTGGCCCGGGCACGGGGCGGGATCCGCGTGTGGCAAGTCGCTCGGCTCGATGCCGCAATCAACCCTCGGCTACGAAAAGCTTTTCAATTGGGCGTTCGGCGACTTGAGCGAGAAAGAGTTCGTGGCGAGAGTCCTCGAAGATCAGCCCGCACCTCCCCGCTACTTCGCCGTGATGAAGCGCGTGAACAGAAGCGGTGCCGAGCGAACGACGAGTCCGGAGCCCACCTACGCGGGGATGCCAGAGCTGGAGAGCGCGCTCAAGAACGGCGCGATCGTGATCGACACCCGGCCCGCGGCGAAATTTGCGTCGGGGCACGTGCCAGGAACGCTGAACATTCCCCTCGGCAAGTCGTTCCTCAACTGGAGCGGAGCGCTCGTGCCTGAAGACCGCGACTTTCACGTCATCACGGAAGCGGAGAGCGACGACGCGGTGAAACAGACCCTCGGCGACCTCTGCAAGGTCGGCCTGACGCGCGTTCGGAGCGTTTTCCAGGCGGACGTTCTGCACGAATGGACTTCCCGTCGTGGAGCGCTCGAGAAGGTTGCGCAGCTGGATGCGCCGGCGCTCAACAAGCTCGCCGGCAAGAACGGCCTTCAGATAGTCGACGTCCGGAGTCCCGAAGAGTGGAGCCACGGCCACATGCCGGGTGCGATTCACATTCCACTCGCGCAGCTGCCAGATCGAGTCGGCGAGCTCGACGCGTCCGCCCCCGTCGTGCTCCACTGCAAGGGAGGCGGCCGATCGTCAATCGCGACGAGCTTTCTTCAGTCACGCGGAATCTCCGACGTTTCGAATCTCGCAGGTGGTTTCGACGCGTGGGTCGCGCAGGGATTCAAAGTCGAAGGTGGCGCCAAGAGACGGAAAACTGCGAAATCCTCAGGTGGACGCAGACCTTCGCCGGCCGTACGTGGGCGCCGGAAGAGTTAAGCGGCGGCCCGTGCACCGATGAGTCACCCGATGTTTGGCGGCGGAGGTAAGCGCCGGCCGCGCGCAGACGAAGAGCCCGTAAGCGTGAAGGAGCGGCTCGAAGCGCTTCGCTACCTCCCTGCTCTCTTCCGTTTGATCTGGGGCACCCACCGCGGATATACGAGCGCGATGGTGGTCCTGCGAGTGATGCGGTCGGTGGTGCCCGTCATGACGTTCTGGGTCGGCAAGCTGATCCTCGACTCGGTGATCGCGGCAAAATCCGGGAACGGATCGCTCACGCAGGTGTGGCGCTATCTCGCGCTGGAGCTCGCGATAGTTCTCGTTGGAGAGATCCTGGCGCGGGCGTCGTCACTGATCGAGAGCCTGCTCGGCGACCTCTTCTCGAATTCGATGAGCGTGCGCCTCATGGAGCACGCGGCGAAGCTCGATCTCGCGCAATTCGAGGATCCCGAATTCTACGATCATCTCGAGCGCGCGCGCCGGCAGACGGTCGGGCGCATCGCGCTTCTCAGTCTGCTGCTGTCGATGTCGCAGGATGCGCTCACGCTGCTCACGTTGGCTGGAGCACTCATCGCGTACAATCCGTGGCTGCTGTTGCTGCTCGCGGTCGCGGTAATTCCGAGCTTCCTCGGCGAAACGCATTTCGCGTCGCTCGGCTATTCGCTGCTTTTTCGATGGACGCCAGAGCGCAGGCAGCTCGACTACCTCCGCTACGTGGGTGCGAGCGACAAGACGGCGAAAGAGGTCCAGATGTTCGGCCTCGCGCCGTGGCTGACGGAGCGTTACCGGGATCTCTCCCAGCGGTTCTACGAGGAGAATCGCGACCTGTCGATACGGCGCGGAGTCGTCAGCGCGCTATTGTCGATACTCGGCACCGTCGGCTACTACTCGGCTTACGTGCTGATTCTGATCCGCGCCGTCAAAGGTGACATCACAATCGGGACGCTGACCTTCCTCGCCGCATCATTCGGGCGGGGACGTGATGTCATCCAGAACATCCTCATGGGCGCGAGCAACGTCGCCGAGCAGGCATTGTATCTCAGAGATCTGTTCGTGTTTCTGGAAATGCGACCGACGATCGAGTCGCCGCCGAACGCGAAGCTCGTTCCCGCGAAGATCAAGTCGGGATTCGTGTTTGAGAACGTTGGATTCCGCTATCCCGGAAGCGAGCGTTGGGCAATCCGAAATGTCGATCTCACGCTTCGGCCCGGAGAGCGCGTCGCTCTCGTCGGGGAGAACGGCGCCGGCAAAACGACGATCACCAAGCTTCTCGCGCGACTCTACGATCCGACAGAGGGCCGGATCACTCTCGACGGCGTCGATCTCAAGGAGTACGACCTCGTGAGCCTGAGGCACGCGATCGGGGTCATCTTCCAGGATTTCGTTCGCTACGACATGCGGTTCGACGAGAACATCGGCGTGGGCGAGATCGACTCCGTGCGCGCCGAGCTCGACCGCAACAACGGAACGCCGCAGGCAATCACGGCGGCGGCGGAGAACTCGCTCGCTGCGTCCCTGCTCCCCCGGTTCACAAAGGGCTACCAGCAGATGCTCGGCAGAAGGTTCGATGAGGGCGTCGATCTTTCCGGAGGAGAGTGGCAGAAGATCGCGCTGGCGCGCGCGTACATCCGGGATGCGCAGGTGCTCATCCTCGACGAGCCGACCGCGGCGCTTGATGCGCGAGCCGAGTACGAAGTTTTCCTGCGCTTCTCCGAGCTGGTTGCAGGGCGGATGGCGATCCTCATTTCTCACCGCTTCTCAACGGTTCGAATGGCTGATCGAATCATCGTACTGAGGAACGGCAAGGTGGAGGAGCAGGGATCTCATGCCGAGCTCGTCGCGAATGGCGGG
>Ga0193744_1000259_pt1 | contig 13406 bp, 22 predicted proteins | sample L1a1metaG_FD_143056 | JGI IMG/M metagenome (GOLD analysis project Ga0193744, IMG submission 143056) | Soil microbial communities from a riparian zone of the East river system, Colorado, United States - L1a1 | ecosystem: Environmental > Terrestrial > Soil > Riparian zone | place: USA: East River...
ATAGCCAATTGAAAGAAGGTGAACTACTTTTAACAATATGACTATATGGCTCATACTCTTCGTCAATTTCGCCAGTCAATCCGTCTAACTCGCCCCAAACATTATTCTTTGCCATTATTAAAACTCTCCTGAATATTTTCGTGTATCGCTGGCATCTAAAGTCGAAGACTTAAATGCTTTACTGAAGCTAAGTTGAGCTACATCGCGAATTGCGAATTGTGCGTCTCTTAGCGTCTTTACCTTAGATTCCAAGATTTCTAAGGCGGTCTTCAAAACTTCATATGAATACGACAAGGATGAAAACTCTGGATTAAGCATAATAAGCGATTGACAAACATCTTGAGTGTTTTTAAGCTTGCGCTCTTCAATCATTCCTGGAACTTCTTCAATTAGAAGTCTTGCTCTTAACAATCCTAAGCGATGATCTGTATTAACTAATTTTTGTCGCACAGAAGCGATGCCATTTGCTAATTCACTATTTGCATTAATAAAAACACTAATCAACTCACCGAATGTGGCCGTATTAACATTTCTAATTTCATGCAAACGTGACAACGCAATATTAGTATCTGTCAAGTTTACGGCAATAAGAGGCTTATCATCACTTTTATAAAAAGTGAGAACGTCTGAAGTGGTATTCATGTTTTACCTTAAAGTATTGATTTTAATTCGGCGAGAATTTCTTCGTCGGTCTTTTGACCCTTAGTAGAGCGTGGTACACCGCGTGTTGCAGATGAACCAAATCCTTCATCTGCAACCGTTTCTTTCTTTTCGGTTTTTGTTGGACGTGCGGCCAATGCTGATACTGCTGCACCAGAACCGTTGACGATTGTTTTCATTTCAGCATCTGAAAGAACAAGATGGTCAAACATAGTAACCAAATCAGAACAATCTTTCAAAGCACGAGTCTTTTGCTCGTTTGAGAGAGGGGTAAGCTTCGTTTGCTTGGTTTTACGACCATTTAGCTCAATTGTCTCTGTTTCAACATCTGACTTGTATTCGGTATCAAATTGATCGCTACCTGTACGTGTAATTTTGAACGTAACGCCTTCGGTTACGTCTAGAGCACTAATACCTTCATCTTCTTGAAGGGTCTTGATAAGACCTGGTACGCGTGTACCATCTTTATTACGCTTACCAGCTAACTGTTCGAAAACAGTCTTTGGCACGGGCAAGACACCGAACTCGCCTTGGCGATTCATTGCATTTACCCAAAAACGGCGCTCTACTGAACCAAGATTGCCACGAATTTCTGACATCTTGGATTGTATATCACCAATTTGAGTTTCGATACCTTCCACTTCATCATCGGTGCCATTATTCTGAGCTTCAACCAAATTTTTGTTCAATTTGGCAACGCCGGCTTGATAGGACTTAATCATTTCTGATTTTGTATCATAGTCTTTACAAAACTCACATTCATGTGAAATCATGCGAGTCTTTGGGTCGTACTTACGAGTACAAAGGAATGGTTGCTTTTGACCATTTTCCTTCTTGTAACCCCAATGACGAACGTAATACACTGCCCACAAGTTCTTTTCGATACCTGTGAACATTTCTGGCATAACTCGAAAAAAGTTATCACCCTTTTCTAGATTGAAATAATTAGTCTTCTTAAATTCCTTGCGCTTAGCTGTTCGTGAAGACGTATTACCAAATTGATCGTCTAATTCTCCACCTTGCATTTCATCATTTTCTACATCAAAATCTACCATTTTATTCTCCTTTAAATTACAAAATTTCTTTCAAAATATTATTTGGGTCCTGTCTATTGTTTTTGCTTACTTTAATTTCAATCGGACCTGTCATTGAATTAAAATATATTGGTTTTCTAATACCAAAAGATGTATTAAAAGGTATCTTCACACTGTTTGCAACTGGCATATTAGACATTTCAAGCAAAAATTCTCTATACATTTCTGGCTCAAGAACCACTTCTGTAATATCTTGAAAAGCAATATGACTTTCAAGAATTCTTTGTTCTGTATATCCAATTACACTCATTATTTAGTTTTCTTTACTTTTTTCACAGATTTAGATTGGTCACCTACAACTAGATTAAGCAATTCATCAAAGCTTTGCAAGGTAATGTTTGCTTTTTCATTAACCGCCACAGTTCTCATATTTGAGGAAAACTTATTTTTGTATTCTTCAACAAGAGAAGGTGAAATTCTTGGCACTAAAACAAATAAATCAATTGGATCTTCAGAATCTTGAAGAATCGTTGGAGCCTTCTTCAAGAAGGTCTTCATGAGATACAATGTTTGAAGAACATGACCTTCTTCATCAAAGTCACGGTTTTTAACCATTTTTTCAATCATTGATTCTACAATGTTTGTGAATTGTTCTTCAGAATGGATTGTGCGCTGAAAATCAGCATCCATGTACAGTTCCGGAACTAGCTGAGTATTGACGCCAATTTCTAGGCACACATCGGTCATTTTGTTATTCAAGTTGGCGATTTGGAAAGAACTAAGTACAGTGCCTAGCGGCATGCTTGGTTGAGCGGCACGGGCCATTTCACTAGCGAGCGCGCGATGGTCCATAACGAAATCACTCTTGCCAAGCAAGGTCTTAGTTTGTTCATCAATCTTAACGAAATTGATACGAACTTTCTTTCGAACCTCTTCTTCCAATTGAGCCTTAAGTATTACAAGCTTCTCTGTAGCTTCATTTCTAGCCATGTCATACGAAGGCATAAACTTGCTATCTTCTGGTTGCTCTCTTAAGAGAACCGCTTCGTTTCGTAAAATTTGTTCTTTGATAGTTGAAATAGACACAATTACTCCTGTATAAAATACTTGATTTTTTTCAAGGATTCTTTGAAAATTTTATTTACTTCTAATATGCTGAGTTGAAGAAAATCGGCGATTTCATATTCTTTTGCTTTCTTGTTTGATTTAAGAAAAGCATTTAAAGAATTCTTGTGCTCATCGGAAACGATGAAATCGTCTTCAAAGCGAATCTTTTTTAGAATATCTTCTTCTTTTTGTTTTTTTGATTGGTAGCTTGATAAGCTTACCTTCTTTTTCTTGACTGGTTTTTTTGAAACCTTGGAGACTTGAGGAATTTTTTTCATAAACTTGCTTTAATACAACCAAATTATTATTCAAATATGTTAATTCATTCAAAATCTTACGATACTCATTTAATGAAACAACAATTTTACTTTTCTTTAAATTTACAATGTTATTTTTTAACTCTTCAATTAAAAAATTATTAGTATCTATAGATTTCGACAAAGATAAAACTTCTTTTTCTAAAAGGGCTCTTTGAATGTCTAAGACACCTGATTCGTTACTTGGTAAACTCCCTAAATTCACTACATTTGACATAACCACTGCTACTCATGTAGCCTCCGTATTTAGAGATTAAGGTTATACTTTAAAAAGTTTACCATTTAACATACAGGTATAATTAATAATTGGAACAGGCTGTAAGTACACATAATTGTTAGATGTGTCTTTATATCCAATGCCAAAACCTAGTGACCAATTCTTCATTGCACGGGCTTTATGCATATAATCAACAGTATTCACATCTCCAAGCCAGCCAAATGAGGCGCCTACGTGAGATTCGCCCTTCATATTGCCTTTAACCATGTAGTTAACGGAATGTATGTGGCCAATAACTGCATTTGATTGAAAAGTCGCCTCTGCATCGGCTACGGCTGAAGTACCGGCTTTGCCAATATCATGAGTAATATGAAGTTTGCCAATCTTGTAGTATTCTTTGTAAGGAATAAACTTCCACTTGCTCTTCAATTGAAGGAAGAAATGCTCTAATTTGACCTTAGAGAAGACTTGAGCGTCGAATAGCTGGTCTATGTCACCCTTGGTCTGACGCTCATCTATAAAGCGTACAAGGCGGTTCTCATGGTTGCCTTCAATAAAGACATTAGTCTTAGCGCCCAAACTGCCCAACTCATCCAAACCCTTAAGGCCATCTTCAATTTCTTCTCTAAGGCTAATCTTACGATCTGGGCTCTTAGGATGAGAAGACACAGGATAGAAATCGAAAAAATCACCTAAAACAATAGTATGGTCTGGTTTGAAATCTTTGGCGGCCTTTAATAGCAAGGACCAAGCTTTTTTATCATGATATGGCCGATGAGTATCGGGTACGAATAATATTTTCTCTAACGACATTAGGCTAATTCCTCAGTAAGAGCTTCTGTTGGCTCATATACTTCCAGAATAACAAATTGGTGTTTTTCACCATTCGCAACTGCTGCATTCACTACTTGAGCAACCTTTGAACCTCGGAAGGAGGTTTTCACATCTTCATCTTGTTCAAATACGTTTAGTAGCATTTTGGCAATAATTTCATTACCCGACGCATCAAGCTGCTTAACCGCCACAACTGAATTATCAGCAACTGTATCGGTTGTTCTCAACAACCCTCGGTCCAAAGCTAGTTTGATATGACCATCTAGCTTATCCACCATGTTCTTCACAGAACTCTTTGAGAGATTCTCGGCGGTTAATGGCAACCCTTCTTGAATGGTTTTCAAAACTGCGGCCAAGTGCATGCCAATTTCTGCATTCTTTTGTGTTACATCACTAAGCGACAACGCAAGAGTGTTCACAATATTATTCAAGGCTTTAACTTTGGCTTCTAAATCGACTATTCTGGTATCTTCATTTGACATATTCTATATTTCCTTTGTTAATTAAAAATCTCTGCTATCGCTGCTATCTACAACTAATGGGCCTGTACTTGTACCAAATGCTCTCTGAACAGCTGCCACGTCTTGTGACGCACGTTGTAACTGTTGTTCAAAAGTCGCTGGAGGATGTCTTTTGATGGAAGCGGGCGGAATGACCATCTTTTCAGTCTCTACTTCCACTTCTTTTGGATTGCCATCTTCGCCGATAATTGATACAACCTTCTTAACGGTATTTGGCTTAGTGCCTGGACGAACCTTGGGAGCAACCGGTACTTCGCGTTCAGGTTCTACCGCAACTACTGGCTGCGCAACTACCACGGTATGAACTTCTTTAGGTTCCGAGGCTACGGAAACGGTTTGGGTACCTTTTTTGCTGAGCATTTTTAGAAATGCCCATTCAGTAGCTGAGAGACCTCCAAAACCTTCGGTATTAGAAAATACCGATTTAGCTTTTGAAATCAAAAAGTCATTAACCTCTGTTTCAATTTCGGACGCTACATCCACCTCATCAATACCAACAGTGGTAAAGAAACCTTTATTCACTAAAGATAGGTATAGATTCACTTTTGCAATCTTGCGCTTGATATCTGCAACATCAGCATTGTCTTTATTTGCTTTTTGAAATTTACTTACGCGAGCAACTTGTGGTAATGCTGGCCCTGTAGTAAACGGGCTCACATCCGACACATTTTCTTCAACACTAACTTTTTTACGTTTCATATATTAATTGTCTTTGTTAATTTTTTTCTTGATGTCTAGGAAATTAGTAATTTCTGAGCTTTCGTCAAGCTCTTTTTTCGATTCTTCTTGCATTACGCCTTTATACACATGTTTTCTCATGGTATTGATAACGTCTGCATGCTGATTTAATAATTCTTTGTAATGATCTAGTTCTGTTTCATGCTCTGTAAGCACTTTTAATATGCCACTATTAATCTCTTCACCTTTGCCCTGTCTAAGAATCATGGCTGATGAAAATTTCGCTACAATTCCAATATTGGTCTGGATTGTAGAAACAATGTCTTGTATTTTAGCTATTTGTTCTTCAAGAGATTGAAGTCTGTAAGATGTATTCTTACGAGGAGGGCGGTTAAAAAAACTTTTTAACCATATCGATATATTTCCAAATGTCTTTGTTATGCGCATGTTTCGCGTAATATTCCTTCTTATATTTTCGGGATGATTGTTCTTCATTTAGAATTTCCGAAGAAAATCTAAGCAAAGCAGTCATTTGCCCTTCAATATCAAGATAAGAATAATTTGAAATAGATGCAACTTTATTCCGAGAATAACCTGATTTTTCAAGCTTTCTTAAAATAAGTTTGTGGATACTTTTGGTAAAAATCATGGAAGATAAAATCTATATGTGCCATCAGAGAGTTTGCGTGATTGAAGGTGGCACCAATTTCTTTTGACCACTTTGCCGTTTTGTTCACCTGCTAATTTAAACTCGGTTAACTTAGGCTTAATCAAGTTCTGATACTGATCCACAGTTAGACCATTAACATGGAAATCTACCGCTTCGCCAGTAACGTGAGCCGAACTTTTAGCGCCATCAACATGTTTGTTGTAGTCAAACCCCTGGTACTCTGGATTATCACATACAACGCTGCGTGGACGTATCCAGCAATGAACTAGAATGGGTTTGGCAATAAACTCACGCACTTTATCCAACCGTATACAAAGCTCACGGATATTCTGAACTTCTTCTTCGGATGGCTTATGATATTCTTTAATAGAAGGTAACCAAAGTGCTTCAGACCACTTGAAGTATTTTTTCTCTGTTATATACGCGTTTAAATCAATTTCCATAGTAGGAAAAGATTAAGTTTTATTGTTTTTAATAGATTTTTGAACCATCACGACTGTGGATTCATGAATTTCTTTGGCTTTTTTCTCAGAATCGTCCATCAGTATAAGTTGATGGAATAATTTAGGGTCGGAACACGTTGTAAGAAAACCGGTTCCAGCCTTAGGGCTGGATACATCTAGCTTTGCAAAATCTGATTTTTTCAGATGGAATGTTTCAACGATTACAGATTCGTTGATCTGGGTTTTAAGGAATGTTTTAAAATTTGCCAATGTTCTTAATTCCTGTCATAATTGCCCATTTTTTCTTTAGAAGTTGATACTTTTCTTCTGGTGCCATATCTGCTCGTTCTGATGAGAGCTTATAATTCCACCATTCTATGTCTTTTTCAATTTGAACTAATTCTAATTGTAACTCTTGAAGATGTTCTTTATCACTCATAATACTCTCTTGTATATCTTGATAAGCGCTTGAATGTCAAGCCTATATAATGAGATTATGTCTCATCATCTAGATTAATTGGATTAAATGGTATCTTTTTAAGATCTACCATTTGTATCTTGTTTAAATAAAATCTTTTCTCTCGCTTAACTTCCAATCTCTCTTTAAATTCATCTAGCCCTGTTTCTTCTTCATTGGGTTCATAAAATACGTTGGGAAAAATATCCATACGCATATGGTAAGCAAAAATAATTTCAAAACAAGTGCTTTTTACCTCTTGACAACACGATTTTCAAAACTTAGCTTATCATTTAATAACTATCTAAAACCAAATTTTGGTTACTAACATATAATATTAATACATAATAATTAAATACATCTATTATTAATACATCTATTATTAATACATTTATTTTAATACAGGCAAAATTTTGAAACAATGTTCTAAATGTAAAAATGTCAAATCCCTTGATTGTTTTTACAAATTAAGTAACGATAAATTACGATCACATTGTAAAATGTGTAATGATTCATACCCTCGTTCAAACAACTACCATAAAAATTATCAAAAAACAAATCGTTTAAAGTTAAATAAATATACAAATACCTATATTCTTTCTAGAAAGAAAACAGATATTAATTTTAAACTTCTAATCTCAATTAGAAACAGATTAAGCAAAGCTATTTCTAATCAATACGGTAATAAATCGCAAAAAACGGTAAACTTATTAGGTTGTAGTATTCAAGATGTTAGAAAACATTTAGAAAATTTATTTCAACCAGGTATGTCTTGGTCTAATTATGGACAATGGGAAATTGATCATATCAAACCATGTTCAAGTTTTGATTTAACTGATAATCAACAACAAAAAAGTTGTTTTAATTACACAAATTTACAACCGTTATGGAAAACTGACAATCTAAAGAAGTCAGATAAGGAATAATAATGTCATTTTTAGATCATGAATATCAGAAACCTAAGTCAGCTCCTAAAATCTCATTACCATCAAATGCTCTACTAGAGCAAAAGATTACAGAGATTGTTCAAAAAGTGTCCGCTTTAGTAGGATCTACACTAGGGCCAAATGGTCAAACCATTTTGATAGAAAGGCCCGATCCTGGTTTACCACCATATCAAACAAAAGACGGTGTGACGGTTATCAGAACCATGACAGAGTCTGATGAAATTAAACAAGTAGTTCTAGAAGTATTTAGAGACACAGCTATTAAAACTGTAGAAAATGCTGGTGATGGAACAACTACAGCAACTATTCTAGCTGGTGCCATTCTAGATAAATTGAATAAATATTTAAAAATTAATAAGAAAGTATCCAAGCAATTTGCTGCTAGAGAGCTTGTTAAGTATTTAAATGATGTAATGCTACCTTATATTGAAACTTCCTCTTTGAAGGTAAATCATACTAACTCACAAGACTTATTGCACAAAGTTGCAAAAGTGTCAACCAATGGTGATGAAGAATTAACCAACGTTATTATTGAAGCTTTTGATCTTGTTGGTGATAGTGGTCACATTACAATTGTTGAAGAACCAGGAGTTCCTGGATTTGAATTAATCAAAACAGATGGTTATCCATTTGACCGAGGTTATGAACAAAGTCTTGGTCTTTTTGCTAATGAATTTATTAATGACCATGATAACAATAGAATTTTTCTAGAAAATCCTCATTTTATTTTAATTGATGGTAAAATTTTAGAATTAAATCCAGTGTTGCCATTAATTCAAATGATTGAACAAGAAGTTCTTAAAGGCAGCATGTCACCAAACGTAGTAATTATGGCTCATCAATTCTCAAAAGAAGTGATAGCTAAATTAGCTCAATGGTGGAAAGTACAAGGAGCAGTAAAGATTCTGCCATGTACCACACCAATGGATATGTTACCAAATTCTCAATATGACTTTTTAAGAGATATGGCTGCATTTACTGGTGGTAAAGTTTTTAATTCTTTAAATGCACCAATTTTTATGGCCACTCTACAAGACCTTGGACAACCAAGCGTATCCTTTGAATCTCAAAGGTATCGTTCTGTTGTTCATGGTATTGGAAATGAAGAAACAGTATTGGTAAGAGTAAAAGAGATTCTGTCACAATCTAAACAACCAAGTACTACCAAATTGGCATTCTCAATTCTAGAAGAACGTGCTGGTAGACTTAGTGGTGGAATTGCCAAGCTCGTCATTCGAGGTGTCAGTGATGCTCAGAATCGCGAGATAAGAGACCGCGCTGAAGATGCCATATGTGCCATTAGAGGCGCAATCAAACATGGGGTATTACCTGGTGGTTGCCGTATTTTGTTAGTCCATTATAGCTGAAGATGCTCCATCGGTTTTAGTTAGAGAAGTTATTGCACCAGCTTTACGTGAACCGTTATTCAGACTGCTATTGAACTGTGGACTTAGTGCTGAGGAGATTAATGAGGTTGTTGTAAATCTAGTTAAAGACCCCTCTAAGGTTTACGATGCGGCGGCTAGCGAGTATGGACATCCTTTGGATGTAGGATTGCTAGATAGCCAACCTGCGGTTAAAGAAGCGGTTCGCTCAGCCGTATCAATAGCAACACTGTTATCTACGCTTGGTGGAGTAATTGTATTCGCAAGAAATAGTATTTTGGACAGCACTGAGGCAGTATCATTTCATGGAAAAATGAGAGAAGTAAATGAGTCTTCAAGTGAAGACATAGAATAAACTGGACAAAGATTGCAACAGTGCATATCTTGTCGATTGAGGAAGAGTATGCCACTGATTAGATATAAGTGCAATTTGTGTGATAATTTTATAGAAAAGATTATCATGAGACCCAAAGAAGCCTTAGGCGCTGTACCTTGCCAATGTGGAGGTTTTCTAGAACGTCAATTGGGCGCTCCCTCCTCTTCATCCGAACAAAAAGTAGAGAGTGGATTGGCAACAAAACCTGTCTACTACAATCGTGAAAGACATGAGCTTCAAAAAGCTGAAGGGGATCGTCTATTACGTGAGCACAAGACCAAAGAAGTGTTAAATGAGGAAAAGAAATGAATCTTGAACAAAAAGCAGCCGAACTACAAAAACAGAAGCAAGGGGCTGAAAAAGAATTAAAATTTCTTGAATTCTTAAAAGAATTCGATGATGAAATCGAACATGCAAAACGTTCCCGATATGGTGCTAAAGTTTGGATTAGTAAAAAAGCTAACCTACTGGCATCAAAATTAGAATGGTATTATGGTTGTGGCTGTTGTCCTGATAGTGATTACAACGCCAGACCTGAGATGGAATTAGATTTTGAAGGCGCTAAAATCTATATTTATGGAACTCGCATTTATTGTGGTGACCATGATTATGACAGTGAATTTTGTCGTTTCATTACCGAAGAAGAATTGCAAAAAAGCATGAAAAATGCTCAGTATAACAATACTTTAGTTGAATTAGTTCTAAAAAAGAAAAGTAAACACGATACGGCTTTATTGGAAATTTCTTTAGCAAAAGAAAGAGCGGAAGATGATGTATAATATGACCGATGAAGAAAAAGAAGAATATCAAAAAGAAAAAGCCACCAAAGAAGCTGTAATGCTTCGATACCCACTTCTCTATTCAAATAGACGAAATCCTAAGAATAATCATTGCATGAATTATGGATTAAGTATCGGAATAGGGTGGGTTCCAATGATTGAGGAATACTCAAAAAAGATAGAAACATACCTGGTTGAGTTTGTAAAAAACAATCCGGGAAAAGACTTTCCAAGAGTAACACAGGTTAAAGAAAAGTTTGGTGGTTTACGCTTTTATATGAGTCAACGAGATGACGTTGTTGATGAAATAGTTGCAGAGATGGAAGAAAAATCGTATACAACATGTGAGACTTGTGGAAGTACTGACGCTTCCAAAAGAACTGAAGGATGGCACAAGGTTTTATGCAATTCATGTCACGAAAAAAGACGCAAACGCTCTTAAAAGGAGATATATGTAAAGTCAAAGATGCGGGGGTTGCAAACCTGCCTCAAATTGTACGTGAAAACAATCAGCTTATGTATATTGGAGAATTTACACAAAACAAAGACAAGGTTTCTATTTGTTCTAGTGTCTATGTGAATGAGCTTTTGTTTGTTCAAAGTGATTTATTGGAAAAGTTGTCAAAGCAACCATCACAATTAGAAAAATTTGCCACAGTTCAGTTAGACATCCTTACTACGCTTAAGGAAGTGTCATTTCAATTGAAGACTCTAATGAAGCCCCATACCGAACATGATCATAGGGAAGGTCTATCTAGCTCAGCAGCTAGAGACGACGATCTACTACACTAATGATTAATCTAAAAAAAATAGTATTAAATAATTTCGGAGCATATCTAGGCAAACACGAACTAGTGTTTCCTGAGAATGGCTTATATTCAATTGTTGGAAAATATGAAAATGAACCCGAACGCTCTAATGGAGCAGGTAAAACCTTCTTAGTTCGTGCCATAGCATATTGTTTTGATTTTGCAGAGTTGCCATCAGCTAGTCTACAGAACTATAATACCGAAGAACCATTTAGTGTAGATTTAACTCTAGAACTAGATGGAAAATGTTTAGAAATACATAGAGATAAAAATAATTACATCATTGGTTATGATGGTAAAGAATTTAAATCAGTAGCCGCCAGAGAGTTTCTGAAGACATTTGTGCTTGACTCGCCATTGATTAGTTTTGTTACTTATCGGCAGCAAGATGAGCGTGGAAATTTTTTACCGTTAAAACCCGCTGAAAAAGTAGAATTTTTAAGTAATCTTTTAAAACTTGAAAAATATCAAAATATCATTGATTCATCCAATGAAAAATTGAAAATAGTAGAATTAGCACTCAATAAGTTATCTTCAGAGGAAGACATTGTCAGAGTCGAGTTGTTTTCCAATAAAGAAAAAATAGAATTATTAAACGATTCTATTTTGTTAATTAAACAACAAGTTAATAACAAACAAACAGAACTTGCTAACAAGAAAGAGCCTTGTCGTGAAGACTTTGTAGATGAAAATAAATTTCAAGATTTAACTCAAAGAAAGAATGTTATTTCTAGTATGGAATTAACATCAGATAAAGGCCAGAAGCTGGAGGCTTTAGAAGCCGGTATCTCGGAACAGTTCAAGGCTCTTGGATTGTCTATTGATACATATGAAGATGCAAAAATTAAGTTGATAGACGCTATAGAAAAAAATAAAGAATTAAAAGCATCTCTATCTATTATTGAAGATAAGCAAAGATGGAATCTTAAAAAATTAAACACTACAGAACTTCAAGAAATTTCATGCCCTGAATGCTGGGCAGTTTTCAGCCCCAATGCGAATCATAAACATGAATTGAAAATATTAAAAGAAGAAAAAGGCGCTCTTGTTGAAGAATATAATGAGATAGAAAAAAATATTCAAAAAAATCAAAGATATATTGAAAAATATAAAGATATTGGTTCTTTGGATAAAAGTTTAAAACAATCAAAAATCTTAAATGATGAATTTATTCGAGAAAAAGAATTATTTGAAATCAATAAAGATAAACAACTTTCTAAAGTTATTTATGAAATGCAATTTTTCCATGAAAACAATCAAAAACTGTTTGAAGATGCGAAGCAAAGAGATTTGATTGCTAGACAGAGTTTGCGTATTGATCTAGAGGCATTAGATAAAAATATTAATGATGTTAATGTTAAAATTAATTCTTTAAAAGATAAAGAAATATTTTTAAATAATAAAAATGATCTTATCAAAACTCAATTAAAATCTAATCGAGAAGAGCGTAATTACTTAAATGAAGTGGTGAGTTGTCTAGGCAAAGAAAACTTCATTCGCCTGATAACCGAAGAAACTTTGGCCTTTATTACGTCCAAAGTGAACAGGTTCCTGGCTGACATCCCCAACACTGAAAAAATTACCGTTCGACTTTCAATTGACAAAGAGACTAAAAAGGGTACACTTAAGAAGAATATAAATCTACAAGTGTTCTCAAGCGGAATAGAACGACCATTTGAGGAATTTTCTGGTGGAGAAAAATGTAGCATTAATTTAGCTACAGATACAGCAATATCCGAAATTATTGCAGAAAGAACTGGTAAACGCTTTAATTGGTTTATTTTGGATGAAGGTCAAGGAGGTATGGATGGTGTAACGAAAATGGAATCGCTACAAGTTTTGAATAAATTAGCTAAAAACAAGCTAATCTTAGTAGTAGACCATTCAGACCACGTAAATGAACATTTGGATGGGAAGATAATCGTATTAAAGACTAAAGAGGGTTCTTCCATTGTCACATCCAACACGAACGGCACTAAGCATTAGAATTATGGAATTGTTCAGACAACTGGAGTTTAACCCCATGTTACTTCAAAAACAAAGAGAACAAGCATTGGCAGAACTTGACAAACTGATAAAAGATCGTAACTTACTTGATATAACGCTAGGAAAGAAGTAGAAAATGGCGAGCCCAGCAGTGGAGCAAGAACGTGCCGTCAACTACTTGTTGGC
>Ga0193744_1000260_pt1 | contig 13376 bp, 10 predicted proteins | sample L1a1metaG_FD_143056 | JGI IMG/M metagenome (GOLD analysis project Ga0193744, IMG submission 143056) | Soil microbial communities from a riparian zone of the East river system, Colorado, United States - L1a1 | ecosystem: Environmental > Terrestrial > Soil > Riparian zone | place: USA: East River...
CGCCCATTCGGACACCGGCGACGTATACCTCCGGAAACGCAGGGGCCGGCAAAGCCGCTGGCGCCAAGACGACTGCCAAAAAGAAGAGCGCGTCCAAACCCAAGGCCGCCAAAAAACCGGCAAAGAAGAAGGCCTCAGGTGCCCGGAAGCCCGCGCGGAAGGCCTCCAAACCGAAGGCCAGCGCCAGAAAGGCAGGCGGAAAGAAGGCCTCCAAGCCGAAGTCCAAGCCGCGCGGAAAGGCCGGCGGGGGCAAGAAGAAGAAACGCTAGGGGCAATAGTTTCTCCGGCCCCCGTGCGCTGTGCCCAAAGCGCGGTTACTCTCAAGTAACCGCGCTTTTTCCTTGATCGACCGAAGTGAGGAGTAATGCAGGAGAACGACGAGCAAGACGGACCGTGGCGAAAAATTCTTCTCTCCGGCGGCGCCATCCTTGGTGCGGCCGCGGCCTACAATGCCTTTGCCCGGAAGGGCGTCGACAAACTCACCAACCTGATCGGCGGCGAAGAGGGTGGTTTCGACTGGCGGGATAGAAGGGTCGCGTTCACCAAACGCGGTAACGGTCCGCCGATTCTCCTGATCCACGGCATTCACGCTGCCGCGTGGTCGTACGAATGGAGAAACAACGTCGACGCGCTCGCGCAAACGAATACTGTCTACACGCTGGATCTGCTCGGCTTCGGGATGTCGGAGCGTCCAGCGATCCGCTACTCGGCGCGTCTTTATATCTCGCTGATCTCAGATTTCGTGAGCAGGGTGATCGACGAGCCTACGGTTCTCGTGGCTACCTCGCTCTCCGGTGCGTATGCCATTGTCCTGGCCGCGCGAGACCCGCTTCGTTTTCCCGCCGTCGCTCTCATAGCTCCATCGGGGCTGGTGAGCCTGAACGAGCCTGTCGGCATCGGTGGTGAAGCAGGACGTCTTGTGGTCGATACGCCGATCGCGGGCACCGCCATGTTCAACGCTCTGGTCTCGCGGCAGCAGCTTCGGCGCAATCTCATTAGCGCGTATTCGAACGATTCGCTGGTCACGCGCGAGCTGGTCGAGATCTACTACGCGACGTCCCACCAGCGCGGCGCACGCCACGCGCCGGCTGCATTTCTCTCGGGCCATCTCAACATCGATGTGCGAAACGCCTTGCGGCGTCTCAGCCAACCAGCCTTGTTGGTGTGGGGCGAGCAGGGATCGAGCGCGCCTGTCGAGGAATTTCGCGGCTTCCGCGAGATCAAGCGCGATTTCGAGATTTCCGTTTTATCTCCCGCGGGCGACCTTCCGCACGACGAGCGAGCCGAAGACTTTAATGTTATCCTATCCTCATGGCTGAATCGCCTGTCGCTCTCCTCCGCGCCCACGCTCGACACGCTCCCTGGAACGCCCGCGGACTTGCTGCACACGCAACAGCGCTCGTAGACGCAGCCGGAGTTCGACCAACCAACGCCTCAGCGCGAGCAGCTCCGAGCGCGCGTGCGGTTCGTTTCTATGTCGCGAGCGGATTACTCGACCGGCCCGAGGGCACGGGCACGGGCGCGACCTATGGATACCGGCATCTTCTGCAGCTCCTGTCCATCAAGATCCGCCAGCGTGAGGGACAGAGCCTGGAGACCATCCGGGGCGAGATGCGCGATGTCACAGGCGATGCACTCGAGCGGAAGATCGCAACGTCGCTCGCCCCCGCGCTCGACTCAGGCGGATACGAAGCTGTCGCACACGACGACGATATTTCGCTGCGCTGGCACCGCCTTCCAGTCGCCGACGGCATTGAGCTCCACGTTCGCGAGGATTCTCCGGCGGCCCGTGAAGAAGCCGTGATTGCAATGCGCGAAGCGGTGCGCGCGGCGCTGGGCCGCGGCGACATCCGCTGAGATCCTACATCAGATAGCGCGCGGATTTCTCACCGCGTAGGTGCTCGATCAGGGCTTGCTTCGCCGTGGCAGTTTCTTCGGGCGACAACCAGTCCGCCACGGAAAAACGACGTCCCCGCGCTTCTACGGCGATCGCTACACGCCCACCGCGTGTGACGAGAATGGCGCCAGATCCGCGCGGCTTCGATAGCGGATCCCTGTCGACAAGCTCCAGGGGAAGGTTGTAGACGTTCGCCGGGTCACTGGCCGCCATCACGACGAAGCTCGCCGACGATTGATCTTCGCTTGCCACCGCCCGAAGCCATTCCACCGCGTCGGGGAGCGCGAACTGGGCGCCGCCAAGCCCTTTCACGAAATAACCGCGCCTCACGTCGCCACGGAACTCGAGGCGCTTGAGCTCACGATAGATGGAGCGCCACGATACTGGCGGCCGTTCGCGCCGCCACCAATCGCGCGAGACAATGCCGTAGCGCGCCAGCCATTGCCGCGCGATTCGCTCTGCTCGCTCTTCTTCCGGAAGATCGGGTCCCAGCGTTCCGCGTCGCCGCACGAGCGACCAACGACCGGTCCATCCACTCGCCGCTGCGCCCGGCCGATCCGGTCGCCTCCACTTGGGCAGTCTTCGGAGATTCGGACGTGTTCGCGTGAATCTTCGATTTGGATTGGGTGTGTAATCGGCTGGAAGCCAGCTCGTCGGATCCGCGCCGGTGCGTGGTACCATTGGCTTCCAGCGCGCAATCTCACGCAGGGCTTCGACGGTGTCATTCGTCACCAGACCCCACGCCACCAATTCGCGAATGGCCTCGCGCACGGCGAGCATCGTCAATCCCGTGATTGCCTGAATGTCGCCGATGAACGACGCCCCCTCTTCGGCAATCGTCGCCCTCACAGTTTCGGCATTGTCGCTGAGGATGGGGTCATCTTGATCTTCCCGCTTCCCTTTTTCCGCGCCCCGCTTCCCGCTTCCCGCTTCCCCCTTCCCGCTGTCACCCAGCCAGACTCCTCCGGTTCCTCGTTCGAAGAAACGCACGCGAGCGAGCGGAATAGCTCCCGATTCAGGATCGTAGTTCCCTTCGCCGGCCCACACCGGTTCGCCCGTGGCCGTGAATTCTGAGAGCGTCGCTGGATCGTACGCTCTGACCCTGGCGCGGAGATAGTCGCGGTCCCAGGCGATCGCCGGACGAGCAATACCATATAGTTGGCGCAGCGCCGCTGCTGTGCCCGCGGCACCATCGAGCCGATCGCGCTCGTCGAGATGCTGCCAGCGCTGCATGAAGGCCGCAAAATGCGGAAGCTCGACGGCTTCGATCTGCTTTCTCAGCGCGGCGAGTGCGCGACGGCGCCCAATCTCGACCAGCCGTCGCGAGCACCATTCGAGATCCTGAACCTCGCGCCGGAATTTTCCGCGAACCAGTTTGTCCGTTCTCTCCCACTCCACGAGGCGGGATTCTATCCATTCGGCTGGCCAGCCATAGCGATCGTGGATTTCCTGGACGGTCACCGGCCCGGATTGTGTCAGGAATCGCGCGAGTATCTCCCGGCGTGCGACCGATTCGTTGATCGCGGCGTGACGGAGTACGTCCGGAACCAGAGCCGCGGCATCATGCTCCACCAGCTGCATGGTGCCGAGCACTCGGGATAACTGCTCGGCGCCGAACGCCGAGACGTAACGCGGATACGTCTCTGTCAGGATGAAGCGCCATCCCTTCGCAGCTTCAGATCCCAGTTGGATGCCGATCACACGACCCGTTTCCAGCAGCCGGCCGAAGGGATCCGCGCGGACACCTTCCTCTTCCGAAGCAATGCGAGCTTCCAATTCCGCGCGGGTGAGATCACCCGCCCGATCGAGCAGGTGCGCAAGCTCGTCCTCTGTTCGCGCGCGCCTGCCCGGCGCCGTTCCGCGTCGTTCCGAAAGAGTCTGCTCGATTGCCTCGCGCGTGATATCGTCGCTGCCTTCCCCACCCATTACTTCGCCGAGAAGTGATCTGTCGATCGACAGCAGTGCCGCTCTCTGCTCCGCTCTCGGCGTATCGTCGCCATAGAGCCAATCCATCACGAATCCGAACTGGAGGCTCGTGGCAAATGGTGACGGCGTATCCGTCTGTACGTTATGAACGCGGATTTTGCCTGCCGCTATGTCCGACAGCGTTTCCTTGAGCCCCTGCATGTCAAATGCGTCTTGCAGGACTTCGCGATATGTCTCGACGAGAATCGGGAAGCTCGGGAACTGACTTACGACCTGGAGCAGATCCAGGGCCTTGAGCCGTTGCAGCCAGAGTGGCATCCGACGTCGGGGATTCCCGCGCGGCAGTAGCAGTGCGCGCGCCGCGTTCATCCTGAAACGCGCGCCAAAAAGCGAGGTCGAGCCGACTTCTTCCAGCACCAGTTGCTCTGCTTCAGCGCCCGACAAACCGAGTAGCGACTGTACGGGCACGGCCATGCCGAGATCGGGCAGGCGCAGCATGATGCCGTCATCCGTCGTCTGCACCTGAAGATCGGTGTCGTTAATGGCTTCACGAACCCGCTGCGCCAGCGCCATACCCCAGGGGGCGTTGATTCTCCCACCGAACGCCGCGTGAATGACAATGCGAACCGCGCCCGTTTCGTCTCTGAATTGCTCGATCACGATGTTCCGGTCATCAGGTACGATTCCCGTGGCCGCTCGTTGAGCCGCGACGTACTTCACGAGCGAGCTGGCAGTCGCGGCATCGCAGCCGTATTCAACCGCAAGTCTCTCCTCATTCGGAGCCTCGGACAGCTCACGCCGCAGCGCTCCGACGCGATGACTCAGCATCAGCGACCGCGCCATGTACTCCCCGTGCCAGAAAGGCATCCGCGCCGGCGTCCCCGGCGCGGGCGTTACGACTACGCGATCGTGCTCGATCGCCGCGATCCTCCACGTCGAGGAGCCGAGCTGAAAGACATCGCCCATCCTTGATTCGTGCACGAATTCTTCGTCGAGCTCTCCGAGCCGCGTGCGATCCGGAAGGTTGACCGTATACAGCCCGCGGTCTGGAATCGTCCCGCCTGAGATCACCGCCGTCATGCGTGCCGCCCGCGATCCGATCAGTCTGTCGTTGACTCGGTCCCAGGTGATTCGCGGCTCCAGCTCCGCTGCGATGTCGGACGGATACTTCCCCGACAACATCGACAGTACTTCATCGAACGCCGTACGCGTCAGCTGGTGATAGGGATAGGCTCGCCGCACGAGGCGAAAAAGATCTTCGCTTCGCCAGTCGTCCACCGAAACGGCAGCCACAATTACCTGCGCCAGCACATCAAGCGCGTTCTGGACGACGTGAGTGGGCTCCACATCTCCGGCCCGCATCGCCGCGACAATCGCCGCGATTTCCATCGCGTCGTCGCGAAAGGTCGGCACGAGTATTCCGCGGCTCGCCACTCCCAGGGTGTGGCCGGCGCGTCCGATCCTCTGCAGCGCCGATGCGACGCGCTTGGGTGATTGAAGCTGGATCACGAGATCCACGGATCCGATGTCGATTCCCAGCTCGAGGGAGCTGGTCGTAATGAGCGCGCGGAGAGATCCCGCCTTTAACCGTTCCTCCAGCGCAAATCGCCGCTCCCTCGCCAGCGATCCGTGATACGGAAGAGCGATTTCCTCCTCGGCCAGTGCATTCACACGCGCCGCGATCTTCTCCGCCTGCGCCCGATTGTTGACGAACACGAGTGTCGTGCTCGATGCGCGAATGTGCCGCAGAACGAGTGGCGCAACCGCTGGCCAAATGCTGCCGCCGACATTTGCGAGATCGGCGACCGGAGATTCCACCGCGATCTCCATCTCCTTCGTCATTCCGCAGTCGACGATCGTCACCGGACGAAACTCCGATGCTCCGGACGCACCTTCCCGGCAGCCGCCGAGGAATCGCGCGACTTCCTCGAGGGGCCGTTGCGTCGCTGACAGGCCTATGCGCTGGGGTGGAGTTTCGGCGACCGCTTCGAGTCTCTCCAGCGTCAGGGCGAGATGAGCCCCTCGCTTCGTCCCCGCTATCGCATGAATCTCGTCGACGATCACGGCGCGAACTCCGCTGAACATCCCTCGACCCCTGAGCGTCGTGAGCATGATGTTGAGCGATTCCGGCGTCGTGATCAGAATGTGCGGCGATTTTCGCAACATCCGCGCGCGCGCCGAGGCCGGCGTGTCACCGGTGCGAACGGCGACGCGAATCTCGGGAAATTCTTTCCCTTCTGCGGCGAATCGCTCTCGAAGCTCGGCAAGCGGCCCCTCGAGATTTCTCTGAATGTCGTTGTTGAGGGCCTTGAGCGGCGAGATGTAGAGCAGCTGGACCGCGTTCGACAACGGATCCTTTGCTCCGCGCACGATCAGCTCGTTCAGCTCCCACAGAAATGCCGCCAGTGTCTTGCCCGTTCCTGTCGGGGCGAGTATGAGCGTGTGCGCTCCGCTCGCGATCGCCGGCCAACCTTCGCGCTGCGGATCGCTCGGCTTGCCGAACGTTTCCTTGAACCACCGCCGCACGAGCGGATGAAGCCGCGCGAGCATGGCGGGATTGCTGATCACATCACTGGCCACCGGCTACTTCCTCGCAATGTCAGAGCACCCGGCGAAGTTTCTGCGCTCCCCACTCGAGAATTTTCCCCGAGAGCGGCCGCTTCCTGAACTCATCGAGATTGATCTCCTTCGACCACTTTATGTCGTCCATGAAAATCGAGTCCATCTGGGCTCCAATACGGCGGTCCAGCGCGACGATGTTCGATTCGTTGTTGAATGACACCGAGCGGTTGTCGAAGTTCATGGATCCGATAGTCGACCACATGCCGTCAACCACCATCGTCTTTGCGTGCATCATTGTCGGCCGGTACTCGTAGATCTTCACGCCGCCTTCGAGCAGTTTCTCGTAGTAGGTCCGGCCCGCGTACCAGGTCGTCTTCACGTCCGTCTTGTTGCTTACGGTGATCACCCGAACGTCCACGCCCCTCTTTGCTGCCGCGAGAAGCAACTGCATGAAATTCTCGCCCGGAACGAAATAGGAATTGCTGATGTAGAGCGTTCTTCGCGCGCCCGCGATCGACAGCGCGAGGAATCTTTCCGCCGAGGTGCTCCCGGTGCTCGGGATGGTGTACAACAGCCCGGCCTGGACGTCTCCGACATCCGCGTACGAGCTCTTCGGGAAAAACATGTCGCCCGTGAGAAGCTCTCCCGATGCTTCCGCCCAGCCTGAGGCAAACGCCGCCTGTAGCGCTGCTACCGTTGGTCCCTCGAACCGAACGTTCGATTCCCGCCACTGGTCATCGTGATGGCCGTCCCCGAGCCAGTAGTCGGCGAGACCGAAACCGCCGGTGTAGCCGATCTTCCCGTCGATCACTACTACGCGGACATGCGATCGCTGAGCCGCCTTCTGCAGTGTGTACCAGCGAAGTGGCCTCAGCCACCTGACTTCGACCCCGGCACTCTTCAGGCTGTCGCGCCACTCTCGCTTGAGTGGTTGGGAGCCAAACGCATCGAGCAGGAGCAGGACGCGAACTTTACGCTGCGCCAGTTCCATCAGGTACTTCGCCATCGTATCGGCGACCGCGCCGGGCTGGGAGTAGTACATCTGCACCGTCACGGTACGTTCGGCCGAGGCAATGTCCTTCCACATTCGAGGGTAGGTGCCGTTGCCGTTCAACAGGATCTCCACATTGTTGCCGGGATCGATGTGCGTTCCCGTAAACAGCTCGATGCTTCGGGCGAACAGTGGATCCTCGATGCTGGGGGGCCCGTCCTTGTCGCCCTCCGCCATAACGCTCGTAACCGGCGTGTCGTGGGTAACCGACAGGATCCCGATAAGGGCCAGCATCAGCCCGAACAGAACGAGCGCTGCGATTGCTATGTACTTGATCAGTGACATATTCTCTCTGCATGACTTTCGTGGCCCGTCGGCGAATCGCGACGCGTGCTATCGTTCTCGACCGCTCCCTTGAAGCGCTTCCAATCTTCCGACTGAGCGATTCCGCCGAGGACACGGCAATTTCCTTCTCTCCCGAGAGCGGCGGGCGGTGGCGTGTCCTGCCCAGTCCCGGCGATCGCCTGCCGGGAACCTTCGATCAGGATGTCTACATCGAGCTCCTGCATCGCTTTCACGAGGCCGGAGCTCCCGAAGATGGAGTAATAAGCTTTACGCTTCACGCCTTCCTTCGCTCCATCGGCCGGCGTGTGGACGGCAGAACGTACGAGCAGCTTCGATCCGCCCTGACGAGACTCGAGCGGACTACTCTCGAGTCGAACGGGGTGTACGTTGCGGCAAAGGAAGGACAGCCGCTAGAAGGACGCTTCACCATTCTCTCCTCGGTTTCCATCGCGCGACGGCGAATGGCCGAGCGCGAACAATTCACTCTGTTTCCCGTGCTGACCGCATCGGAACCGGGCGACGCCCATGTCACGATCGGTCCCGTAATCCGCGCGAACATCGCGGCGGGACACACCGTGACGCTCTCGGCAACGCACTACATGTCACTTACTAATCCTGTGGCTAGACGTCTCTACCGCCTGCTCGAAGTTGCGAGAGAGGGAGGGATGGTGACCTGGAGAGTTCCCCTCGCTTCCCTCGCCGAACAGCTCCCGCTGACCCAGCGGTATCCCTCCCATTTGCAACGAGTGCTCCAACCCGCCCACGAAATGCTGCTTGCAGCCGGTCTCCTCCGTGATGCGACGTTCAGGCAACTGAACCGCGATTGGCTCGTAGACTACGTACTGGCCTCCCGCGCAGCTTGACCGGCCGATGTTCCGCTGGAACCGATTGTGCGTCAATGAGGAACAACTGACTGGCCGGAGGCGTATCTATTACGTTACCGCCTAATCCCCTACCTTGAGCCGTATGTCCCGACCCAGAAAGAGCTTACTGTTCGGCCTCGCGCTGATTCCGCTGATGGCCGGTGGCTTCGTATTCCAGCAGCACGAGAGCCAGCAGGGCGCTCGACTGTTGGATCAGGTCCTCAATATTGTGTCCAGCCGCTTCGTCGACACCGTCGACGCCGCAACCCTGTACGAAAAGGCTGCACGGGGACTCGTCCATGAGCTGAACGATCCGTATAGCGTTCTGCTCTCGCCGAAGGAGCTTTCCACCTTCAACGCCCAGACAAACGGACGCTACGCCGGCATCGGAATGGAGATCGCCGAGACACAGGGCTTTATCACGGTACAACGCGTATTCCCGCACACACCCGCCGAGCAGGCAGGTGTGCAGGAAGGCGATCGCATCAATTTCGTCGACACGACCAATACCCGCGGCTGGACCGTCTCTCAGACATCCGATGCGCTCAAGGGAAATCCGGGCAGCAAGGTTCTGGTCAAGTTCTCCCGCCCCGGCGTACCCGAGCTGATACCGATCACGTTCACCCGCGCGGTCATCAACATTCCCGCGGTTCCTTACGCGATCATGCTGGACAACAAGGTTGGCTACATCCCGCTGCTCCAGTTCAACGAGAGCGCGAGAGACGAGATCGAGAACTCGATCACCCGACTGTCGCGTGAAGGTGCAAGAGGAATCGTCATCGACCTGCGCGGAAATCCGGGCGGCATTCTCGATCAGTCGCTGAGCGTGAGCAATCTGTTCCTCAAGAAGGGCCAGCAGATCTCGAGCATCCGCGCCCGCAACGGCGAGAACCAGACTTTCGTCGCCAGCGATGATCCCGTAGCCCCGACGATTCCACTGGTGTTGCTGACCGACGGAAGAAGCGCTTCGGCGTCCGAAATCGTCGCTGGAGCCCTCCAGGATCACGACCGCGCTTTGATTGTGGGCACGACGTCGTTCGGAAAAGGCCTCGTACAGTCGGTGTTTCCGCTCGAAGGCGGCTACGCCCTCAAGATGACCACGGCGAAGTGGTACACACCGAACGGGCGCTCTATCCAGAAGGAGCGCAAGCTGCTCCCGAGCGGTGAGTTTGTTGAAGTGATGCCGGATTCGCTCGAGACCGATTCGGTCCGCCGCTCGCGTCCCGCGTTCAAGTCGGACGCCGGCCGCGTCGTGTACGGCGGCGGAGCGATCACGCCCGACATCATTGTGCGTCCCGACACGCTGACGACTGCCGAACAGAAGGTGTTCAACGCGTTCGCTCCGAAAACGACCGATGTGAGAGCGACGCTCATGGACTACTCGCTCGAGCTCAAGAAAACGGTTCGACCTGACTTCACCGTGCCTCCGGCCTGGCGGGAGGAGTTCTACAAGCGCCTTCAGGCGAAGGGAGTCACGATCGATCATACGCAGTACGAGCAGGCCGGCTTGGAAATCGATCGGCTCCTCGGCAACACGGTTGCGCGGTTGGCGTTCGGTGATTCCACCGCCAAGAGACGCAGCGTTCCGGAAGACAACCAGCTGATGCACGCACTGCAGGTCCTGAAGCAGAGCGCGTCCCAGAAAGACCTCTTCCTCATTGCCCAACGGGAGCAGGCGTCCGCGTCCGACGCTTCAACCACCGCTCGGCGGTAATCAGGGCCAGGGGTTCTTGTTCGAGTACTTCTGCCCGAAGACCTCGGTCAGGATCGGCCTCGGATCTTCCGTTCTCACGATTGCGTCCAACCTGTCCGCGAGCAGCAGCTGGCGGGTGAACTGCCGATATCGGCCATAGCCGTGGCAGAAACAGAGCGGGCCTTTACGGGTAAGGTCTCCGAGCAGAATGTCCGGCTCTCCAAAGATCGTCAGGGCATAGAAGAAATTGAGCGACCGTGATCTGGGCAGGTCGCTCTGCCGGACGTTTCGAGGAAGGCTTCCATGCTTGCCCCACTGAACGTCGACCGCAACCTGGGACCTTGGCCAGGCCGTATGAAGGATCTGTCCATGCCAGTAAGTCCACAGGTCGGTAGGGGCGTAAGTCGAGTCGTAGCCTAGCCATAGGACCTCTTCATCGGTCGGGACCGTGAAGGGAATCCAGGACCCGTGAACGTCGTCCCGCCACAGCAAATGGTACGCGATTACCCGCCGAGTCGGGTGCAGAATGGCCACCACCCGTTCGAGCGGGAACGATTCATCCCGTTGTAGGTATAAGACCGGTGCCAGGCGCCGTGCCAGAACTGCTCCGCTGTCCGTTGGTGCTAGAGCGTCAGGCAGATTGGTCGGTCGGGTGGGTATGTGGGCATGAGGGCCGCAGGCCGCAAGAAAGGCCAGGCCCAGTCCGATGCACATCCGCTCGAGAGTTTCGATGGTTTTGTCTCCTCATCGGATAGCCATCGCCGCCACCTATCTCACCATACGACGCGCACCGTGCACGCCGTGTCGAAGTAATGGAGAGCTCATGCGCAAGCCACGTCCGAACGCGTACAATCCCGCCCAGGCACTTTTTCTCATCAGTAACGACCGCAGCGGATCTCCGCTCACTGCCCTTCGTGCGCTGGATCGATTGAGCGCGATCCTCACCAGATTCCTCCGCCCCCCTATACGCACGTAACTCTTCGCTGCTCGAGCTGCGGACGCTCGGCCCACTATGTAGCAGGGGCGGCCTAAAGCACGGCCCGTTGCACAAAACTTGCCCACCTCTGCAAACGCCGGATGGACAACGCGTCACGCGGACAAATATTCCGGCGAAGCGACGCGCGGTCGTAACGGTCGCTAGCCTAATCGTAGACGCTTAACGATTGCCCTGCGGGGGAGAGAGAGGATTAGTTCAATGGCACGCATCACTGGGACAGTCAAATGGTTCAACGACGCCAAGGGATTTGGCTTCATTTCACGCGAAGGTGGCCCGGACGTCTTTGTCCATTTCAGCGCGATCAGTGGATCTGGTTTCAAGTCTCTCGCTGAGGGCGATAAGGTCGAGTTCGAGGTAGTTCAGGGCCAGAAAGGACCCCAGGCCGCCGACGTATCGAAGGCACCCTGAGTTAGTCGATCCGTTTCAGAAAGCCCCGCCAAGCGGGGCTTTTTCGCATCCTGGAATTGCAGCACTGCGTTTCCACATGCGGCATTTGATTTGCCCTCATGGAGGCTCCGGCAGACGCTAACTCGTGACTGGAGACCAAGATGGCCGCAATCTGGAAAGGCTCGCTGACATTCGGGCTCGTCAACATTCCCGTCGAGCTGAGAACCGCAGTGCGCGCCGACCATATCAGCTTCCGACTCCTCCACGAGGAAGACCTTTCCCCCGTGAAATACGAGCGCGTCTGTCAGAAGGAGGGCGAGCCCATTCCCTGGAGCGAGATCGTCAAGGGCTACGAGTACCAAAAAGGAAAATTCGTGGTCCTCACCGATGCGGATTTCAAATCTGCGGCGCTGGAACACTCGAAAACGATCGACATCCTCGACTTCGTGAAGGAAGGCGAAATCGATCCCCGCTACTTCGAGACTCCCTACTACCTCGTGCCGGGTAAGGGCGGCGACAAGCCGTACGCGCTCCTGCGGGAGGCGATTCGCCAAACCGAGTCCGTCGGCATCGGCAAAATCATCATCCGCCAGACGCAGCACCTCGTTGGAGTGAAAGTAGTTGGCGATGCACTCGTACTCGAGATCATGCGATTTGCCAACGAGCTCGTCGATGCGAGCGAGTTCAGTTTTCCGAGCAGAGATGCAGTTCGTCCGCAGGAGCTGAAGATGGCGGAACAGCTCGTGGGAAACCTGGCTGAGCCGTTCGACCCGACGCGCTACACCGACGACTATCGGGCAAACCTCATGAGAATCATCAAGGCCAAAATGAAGGGGAAGAAACCAAGCCTCGAGGAGCCGGAGGCTGAGGCTCGGGACAGCGGAGTCCTGGATCTCATGTCACGTCTCCGCGCCAGCCTCGAGGAAGGAAGCGGAAAGAAGGGCGCCGCACGTGCAACCAAGAAATCCGTCGCCTCCCGCAGTAAACCCGCCAGGACGAAGAAAAAGAAAACCGCCTAGAGGGCCGCATGGCCGTCAAAACGAGCAGGAGCTTGAAGCCGAGCGCCCGTGCCCAGCTCGCCGAGTATCGGCGCAAACGTGATTTCGCTCGGACGCAGGAGCCGCCCGGGGAATCGGCATCATCGTCGACTCGACCAGGGCATCTGCGGTTCGTGATTCAGAAACACGCCGCCAGAAACCTCCATTTCGACCTGCGACTCGAGCTCGATGGAGTGATGAAGAGCTGGGCCGTTCCAAAGGGCCCGAGCCTCGATCCATCAGTAAAGCGGCTCGCGATGCAGGTCGAAGATCACCCGATCGACTACAACACGTTCGAGGGCACAATTCCAAAGGGCGAATACGGCGGTGGAACCGTAATGCTCTGGGATAGGGGAACTTACACCGCCGATGCTGCCGCCTCCCCCGATGAGGAAGAAGACGCGATCCGTGAAGGTCTGAAACGCGGGGACCTCAAGATCACGTTCTACGGCAAGAGGTTGAAAGGCTCATTCGCCCTGGTTCGCATCAAGTTCGGTCGCGATACCTCCTCCTCTGCGGCGCCGCAGTGGCTTCTCATCAAGCACCGCGACGAGCTCGCCACCGACAAGGATGTCGTCGCCGACAACATGACATCGGTCGATTCGGGCCGGACAATGGAAGAAATAGCCACCGGGAAGAGCAGGGTCTGGAGAAGCAACCGTGAACCGAAAAATCCTG
>Ga0193744_1000261_pt1 | contig 13318 bp, 11 predicted proteins | sample L1a1metaG_FD_143056 | JGI IMG/M metagenome (GOLD analysis project Ga0193744, IMG submission 143056) | Soil microbial communities from a riparian zone of the East river system, Colorado, United States - L1a1 | ecosystem: Environmental > Terrestrial > Soil > Riparian zone | place: USA: East River...
GAGTAAGTCCATATAATCTAATGCTTCAGTTAATGGCAAAAAGAGATGACCCCTTCTCTGGAGGCCGATCCTATTACTGTCACCCTAGTTTGAAAGATGCAGACAAACCTAAAATACCACATCAGTCTTCAGCTACAGGAATGCAGGCTATTCCCACTACCGGAATTGCCATGGGTATTCAGTATAAGGAAAATACCGGTTTAGCGGAGGTAATAGATGATAAACCCATAGTAGTTTGTTCCCTGGGAGATGCATCTATTACAGAAGGAGAAGTATCTGAAGCCTTTCATATGGCAGCTTTAAAGCAATTTCCTATTCTATATTTGGTTCAGGACAATGAATGGGATATATCAGCACATTCATCTGAAATCCGATCTTCTGATGCCAGCGGATATGCCAAAGGATTTCCGGGATTAGACGTAAGAACAATTGATGGGAGCGATTTCTTTACTTGTTATAAGACTGTTCAGGAAGTAATAGGAATAATAAGAAAAGAAAGAAGGCCATTTTTAGTGCATGTAAAAGTTCCTTTATTAAATCATCATACCAGTGGTGTTAGAAAAGAATGGTATAGAGACGACCTGGAAGAACAAGCACTGAGAGATCCTTTCCCCATCTTTATTAAAAGTTTATTGAAAGATGGCTTTACAATGGAGCAAGTGGATAAAATGATTCAGGAAACTAAAGACTTAGTACAACTAGATTTTGATAAAGCGAGAGCAGCGGAAGATCCAAGACCAGAAGATCTTTTTACACATGATTTCACCCCTACACCTATTACAGAAGAAAAGGGGGTTCGTTCACCGAAAGAAGGAGAGGAAAAAGTAATGGTTGATTGCGCTTTGTTTGCTGTCCAGGAATTAATGGAAAAACATCCAGAATGCTTATTATATGGCCAAGATGTAGGTATCAGATTAGGAGGTGTATTCAGGGAGGCTGCCACACTAGCCCAAAAATTTGGCAGCAACAGAGTATTCAATACACCCATCCAGGAAGCGTTTATTGTGGGCAGTACAGTTGGGATGTCCGCAGCAGGTTTAAAACCGATTGTAGAAGTTCAGTTTGCAGATTATATATGGCCCGGACTTAATCAATTATTTACAGAAGTAAGCCGTTCATGTTATTTGAGTAATGGCAAATGGCCGGTAAGTTGTATAATCCGGGTACCAATAGGTGCTTATGGTAGTGGTGGTCCTTACCATTCTTCTAGTGTGGAATCAGTGTTGGCCAATATAAAAGGGATAAAAATAGTTTACCCAAGTAACGGGGCTGATCTCAAAGGATTAATGAAGGCAGCCTGGTACGATGGAAATCCAGTGGTTATTCTTGAACATAAAGGATTGTATTGGTCCAAAGTAAGTGGTACTGAAGCAGCTAAAACTATAATGCCCGATGCAGATTATATCATTCCACTGGGCAAAGCAAATATTGTACAGGAAGCTTCATCTGATTCTATTTCTAAAGGAAAATCTATCCTAATTGTAACTTATGGAATGGGTGTTCATTGGTCACTCAATGCAGCAAAGGATTTTAATGAGCAGATAGAAATAATTGATCTGCGCACCATATATCCTTTAGATACAAATCTTGTATTTGAAAGAGTAAAAATCCACGGAAAATGCCTTGTTATAACTGAAGAACCTGTTAATAATACTTTTGCCCAAAGCATCGCAGCCAGGATACAGGAAAATTGTTTTACATCCCTGGATGCACCGGTTATGACCATAGGATCAGAAAATCTCCCCGCAATTCCTTTAAACAGCACATTAGAAGAAACCATGATTCCCTCTATCGAAAAAGTAGGTGTTGCTATCCGAAAATTAATGGAGTGGTAAAAAGGATGTACGATATACGACATACTATATACGATGTAAAACAAGCTATTTACCGATGTATTATTAAAAATATCTAGATAATTTCCTAAAAGTTATACAAATTTGGCAGGTGGAGAACAGCTCAGTCAATGTCGTTTAGTTCAGAAAAAATAGTTTATTAATATTTAAGAAAAGTGTTTTTATAATCCTGAAAGATTAGTTCCAATGTATATTTCGCACTTTCAGCGTTTGGAGTTGGACTGTAAGGTTTCCACGGGCTTCACCCCTAGCTGATATTTGATTGATAGGCAAATTGTATTTGTAAATAGGCCTGTAGGGCCGTAATATGTTAGCAAGGGGTAAAGCCCCTTTAAAAATGATAAAGACTATAAGCACTACAGGTGCGAAATATCCTTTGAAAAAAGATATTTAAGATTTACAATAACAACTAAAAGCGATGTAATTCTCTTAACTAAACGACCTTGGTTCACGAACTGTCAAAAAGAAGCAACTCCGCAATTAAGCAAATTGGCATCGACTCCGCGACTCCGCACCTCCGCGACTCCGCAAAAAAGACATTAATTCCATAAAAAACATTAGTTTTACTATTCAGATATTAACAAATCAAATTGGCAACCAGAACCAAACTAAAGAAATTTTCAGATTTTGCGGCAACCCTACTGCCACACGAAACCAGCTATTTATTAAGCATTCAGCATTTTCAGGATACTGAACGTTTAAGCACTTTAGAATCATTAAACAAATATGCGAATGACCCATCTTCTGCAGAAATATTCAGCACAGAGGTAGACAAAAGAAAATACTCACACCTTAAAAACTGGATAGAAGATCACCTCTTGGAAATCAACGTAGATTATCAGTTTGAATGGATGGGTAAAGTGGAACAACATATTTTAACAGATAATCTTACAGCAGAAGACGAAAAGAAAATCATTAAACAAATTAAATCGCTTAGCTATTCCAGTTTCTACTTTTCCAAATTCTATGAACTCCTGGAGCAATACAGGCAGTTTTTACTTATCAGGTTACGTTACCAGGATCATCTACTTATAGATCAATTTCTCAAAGATCATGCAGATTTATATCAAAAGAATAAAGAAACTTTCAAGGTAATCCATGACGCAACTGTAGACATTATAGACCACTATTCAGATAAAACAACTGAATCGGTTCATTGGGAATCATGGCTCACAGATGCTTTTTATGATGAATCATTGGACGGATATCTCCGGTATATGGCGCTGGTCAGATTAACCTTTATTCATTTTAACTATCGCAACTTTGACAACCTACTCGAGAAATATGATGAACTCGATAAGTGGTTTAAAGAAGGCAGATTCTATTCCAGGAGAATTCTTCTTAATTACTATAGTAATAGATTACTCCTCCATACCCGTTTTAAAGAATATGATAAAGCAGTCTATTACGGATATTTATCGATCCGGGAAAAGAACAATGATTACATCCATTATGTAAATAATCTTTGTGCCGTACTGCTTCGTATAAACAAAAATAAAGAAGCTTTGCAAATCATGCGGGATGCATATCCTGAGATGAGACAAAACCCAAGCTTCCATAATAAGATCGGATTTATCTCTTTCTACATGCGCTGTTTGATGAACAACCAGCAAAGTAAAAATGCCGAGAACTATGCAGAAACATTCCTGAAAGCATACAAACAAGAGATCTTCAAATACCGCTGGCATATCTTTTTCACTGCATACCTGGAGTCGGTGCTCAACCAGAACAAATATGAAAAACTTTTAAAAATTATTAAGACTTATAAGCTTCTTGAAAAGGATAAGAAGTACCAAAGCAAAGCCACCTATCTGCCTACCATTACATGGTATCATGCCATTGCGCTATATAAAGAAGGGCATACCAATAAAGATCAATTAATGGATACAGTCACCCAATATATCAATAGTCTTGAACATTCTCCTGATAAGATTTCTATGATTGAAAACCTGATTGCCGGGATTAAGAAGCATATTCCTTCAGCTTTAGTTAATTTGGATTTGAAGAAAATATTGGGGTAGTAGAGTTTAAGATTAATTTAGGAAATTAGGAGGTTAAGGTTGAGGCTAAGGTTAAGCGTGCTTCAAAAGGATTAAAACCAATTTTTGATATTAGAATGAAATATGTATAAAGACTTTCAGGAATTACCAGTTTGGAATTTAGCTATGGAAATTGGTGTTGAAATATTTTCTTTAACTGAAGACCTGCCTCGTAAAGAAGATTATGGTTTAACATCACAGATTAGAAGAGCTGCATTAAGCATCTCAAGTAATATTGCTGAAGGATTTGGTAGACAACAAACGCCTGATAAATCTAAGTTTTATATCTACGCAAGGGGCTCCGCCCTTGAAACCAAAAACCAATTACTTTACGGAAATAATGTTGGGTATTTTAAAATAGAAGATATAAAACCATTGATAGATTTAATTTCTGATGTAGTAGAATCCTTAAATAAATTGATAAAATCCCTCAATTCAAATAGTTAAAAAACAGAAATTACCGTGAAGCAAGCTCAACCTCAACCTCAACCTTAACCTTTCCCATGTCTACCAGAGATTCAAAATTACCGTGAAGCAAGCTTAACCTCAACCTTAACCTCAATATTTCCTCAATCAGGAAAAATCTTCCCGGGATTCAAAATATTATTAGGATCAAAAACACCCTTAATCCCCTTCATAATACCCAGCTGAACCTCATTAAAAGCAATATCCATGTAATTCTTCTGAACATAACCAATTCCGTGCTCACCCGATAAAGTCCCCTTTAAACTTACAGTCAATTCAAATATCTCCCGAATACCTAAAGGAATTTTAACCCTCCAATCCTCCTCACTCATATCAGCTTTAATTATATTCACATGCAGGTTCCCATCACCGGCATGGCCATAACACACCGTCTTAAAATGATATTTAGCACCTATAGCTTTTACACCTTCCAAAAGTTTAGGCAATTCATTCCTGGGCACTACAGTGTCTTCTTCTTTATAAACAGAATTAGATTTTACAGCCTCACCAACCCTTCTCCTCATTCTCCATAAAGCGTCTTTCTGCTCGACAGTATCGGCAAACAAGATATCATCACAATCATACTCCTGCAGCACCTCATTGATCTTTTCAGCTTGCTGATATAACACATCCATATCATTACCATCCACCTCTATTAACAAATGTGCCTGGATGGAATCTTTAACTGGAATATTAATACCATCTACATACTTCATTGTCCAGTCCAAAGCATCTCTTTCCATAAACTCCAAAGCAGATGGTGTTATGCCTGCTCTGAAAATAGCAGAAACTGCTTCACAAGCTTTGGTATAAGAAAAGAATGGAACCAGCATCAGGATATTTTTATCAGGATAAGGTATCAATTTGATCACTGCTTTAGTCACAACACCCAAACTACCCTCGCTACCTACCATCAACTGGGTCAGATTATAACCGGTAGAGTTCTTTAATGTATTTGCTCCGGTCCAGATAATTTCACCATTGGCCAATACCACTTCCAGGTTCAGTATATAATCTTTGGTTACCCCATATTTGACAGCGTGAGGCCCTCCGGCATTCTCTGCAATATTCCCACCTATAAAACAAGACCCACGACTGCTGGGATCCGGAGGATAGTACAATCCTTTTGCTATTACTGCCTGTTGAAGAACTTCAGTAATGACTCCCGGTTCCACAATCAGTTGTAAATTCTTTTCATCTATCTCTAAAATCTGATTAAATCGTTCCATAGATAAGCCGATTCCGCCATGGATACTCAATGCACCACCACTTAAGCCGGTTCTACCACCTATAGGCGTTACCGGAATTCTATTCTCATTTGCCAATTGTAATATCCTGGACACTTCTTCAGTTGTACCTGGTTTGAGTAATATTAAAGGTGGAAATAAAAGATCTTCAGTTTCATCCCTGCCGTAGATATCAAGGGTTTCCTTATCCAGAAAGACATATTGCTTTCCGATAATTTCTTCAAAGCTTGCAATTAAATAAGGAGTAATGATTGTCATATCAATAGAATATTTACACAGCTTTTCTTCTGATTAATCTGAACCCTAACCAGGAGCAGGGAATAAATACTAGTAAACCAGCTATCCAGAACCAAATTGGATGAGGAATTACAATCATATTAAAAATAGAAAGCGCAAATAATATTCCACCACTTCTCAAAGCAGTAAAACTTGTTGAATCTTTACTTATTAGGGTAGAAACTATTCCGGCGACAAATGCCCCAACAGCCCAAGCCAGGATAATCATCAGCAATGCTTCTACGGGTAAAGATTTCATGTAATTTGCCTTAGCTTCTTTTGTAGCACTTTCGAGATTCATGGCTATCGGGTATACTTTATGTCCCAGTGTTTCCACAATGAACATTATCATAGACCCTGCTACAACTCCGCTTAAAACGGACATAATTCTTCTCATGATTGATTATTTACATGATGCATGCTACGAAGATAGATAAATAGTTGTCAGTTGTTTGTTGCCAGTTGCCAGTTTTTGACCTATAAGTACACTAGGCAAGTGTGCTTTTTGTTGGTGATCATGAAATAAAATAATATATTTCATTGGATTCAATGAAAAAGGAATTAGGTATTGAGAAAAATATTTTAATATTGAGCTAATGAAGAATTTCTGTATACTGGCGCTAATACTTTTACCAGGCATCCTATGTGCTCAAAATAATTTAATTAACAACCCAAGCCTGGAAGTTTGGAATTCTTTCCCACCGGTTGATTGGAAAACGATATCATATTCAGTAGATTATTTCAAATCTGATTTGAGGATGTTTTCACAAATAGGTCCTGAGGATCATAAATTCAGAAGCAAGTTTCCTGTTAAAGGACATGATGGATTAAGTTATTTAGGAATTGATAGAAGAGAAATTGTCCAAGGAGTTTTAGCTGAGCCATTGGTAAAAGGAAAAGAATACCTTATTTCTTGTTGGGTATATAAGCCAGATATTTATACCAAAAATGTTGTAGATAAATTTACCATACACTTCAGTTCAGATAGTATGAAAATGCAAACTTCCTATTTGAATGTTAAGGATGCATATATATTAACGAAAACTGACAGAAAAGCAATTGTTGATCCTGAATGGCAATTTATTAGTACCATCTTTATTGCTAATGGGACTGAGAAATATTTCCAGCTAGGCTTTTTTAATGGTTTGATAAATGGAGCTACGACCGTTTATTATTTATTTGATGATTTCAGATTGATTCAAGCTAAACATTTATGGGCCGCTAAGACAATTAAGTATAATACCAATATCGACACACTCAATAATGATCAGAAAGAGGATATAAAACAATATGTAAGTTCATTTATTAAAATTGATAGTGCTGTATTAACCGGTTATGCTGATGATTTGGGAGATGAGAATTCAAACTTCTTATTATCAGCAAGTAGATGTTATAATCTTCAAACATTTATAAATAAATATACAAGTAAAATAAAGTATACAATTTTACCAAAGGGAGATTCAGAATCTAAAGGAAAAACCAGGAAAGATTATAGAAAAGTAGAATTGAAGCTATATCATTTAGGAAAGATACCCTTGCCTGAAATTATAAGCAGATTCGACTCCTCTCTTATGCTTACACTCAAAAACCTTCAATACAAGGATCAATATTACAGAATTATTGAAGATTCCCTCATTCGTTGTTGTAATACAACTCAAGCTGAGAAAATAAAACAAATAGACAGGGAAATAGCTATTCAGGATTCAGTCAACTCATCCAAGATTAAAGAAATGTTACTTATTTATGGTTATCCGGGTCTATCTTTAGTGGGCCCAGATTATATGAATATCATAGTATTAATTTTACTTCATAGTGATCTTAAAATGCAGGAAGCATATGTAGAACTAATAAAACAAGAAATTGATAAAGGAGAAATTGGCTATGAGTGGTATCCCTATTTAGTAGACAAAATACAAATTGCTAAGAAGCAAGAGCAGGAATATGGAACACAATGTGATTTAGATGAGAAAACCAATCAATTTATATTAAAACCTACCAGAGATATGAAAACCCTGGATAAAAGAAGAAGCAAATATGGATTGCCACCTATTAAAGAATATTTGAAATCTTTGAACCAGGGCTTAAAACCCAAATAAAAAATAACATATAACAATTTATTGTAATAGAGGATGAAGCATGCCCAACCTCAACCTTTACCTTTTACTTTCTCACCCTCTACTTCCTGCATTTTATACTTTACATTTAAATAATGTCTCAATCTCTGGTAATTCATTTAATGAATCTCTACCTTTGTGACTTAACAATTATTTAATATACAATCCGATGGAAGTAAAGTTATTTTCAGGTACAGGTTCCAAACCTCTGGCCGAAAAAATTGCAGATTATTATGGATATGGTCTGGGAGAAAGTACTTTGCTAAGGTTCAGTGATGGTGAAATGCAACCGGTTATTAATGAATCGGTAAGAGGATCTTATGTTTTTTATATACAATCTACCTTTTCACCTGCAGATAATATCTTAGAACTTCTATTATTTATAGATGCAGCCAAAAGAGCATCAGCAGGTTATATAACTGCTGTTATACCTTATTTCGGTTATGCAAGACAAGACAGAAAAGATAAACCGAGGGTGCCCATTTCTGCTAAATTACTTGCTAATTTATTACAAGCTGCCGGTGCCGACCGAATAATGACCATGGATTTGCATGCTGACCAACTACAGGGATTTTTTGATATACCCGTAGATCACCTTAAAAGTGAAGCTATTTTTATACCTGCAATTGAAAAACTGGAACTGGAAGATGTGGTATTTGCTTCCCCCGATGTTGGTGGAGTAAAAAGGGCCAGAATATATGCGCAGTATTTTGCACGTGAAATGGTGATTTGTGACAAATACCGTAAGAGAGCGAATGAAGTAGCAAGTATGACTGTGATTGGAGAGGTGAAAGGTAAAGATGTAATCCTGGTAGATGACATTTGTGATACAGCAGGTACTTTATGTAAGGCTGCGGATATGTTGATCGAAAACGGAGCTAAATCAGTGAGAGCATTTATTACACATCCTGTACTTTCAGGTAAAGCATATGAAAATATAGAATCATCTAAACTGGAGGAAATATTTGTAAGTGATACTATTCCCATGCATCGGACTTCTGCTAAGATAAAAGTGCTTTCTTCAGCTCAATTGTTTGCAAGAGCGATTAGAAACACTCATGAGCACAGATCTATTTCGGCATTATTTGTGGAATAGGTATTCGTTGGCCGTTGGCCGTTGGTCGAGCCGGTAATCGATATTAAGATTATCGATTTTTGTTATTTATATGCTATAAAGCCTTAAGGACAATAATAAATTAGTGGATGATTTTAGCTTAACTATAATCGCTATTTAACAATCAAAATAGACTAAATACGACCCGACCAACGACCAACGACCAACGACCAACTAAAAAAATGCCCTCCACTAATGCATTTTATCAAACAAAGGCGTATATTTGCATTCATTTTTGAAAAAGGCAATCTAGTAAAAGATATAAAATCCAGGTTTTCTATGGAAAAGTTAACAGTAAAAGCGAACAAAAGAGCAGATATCGGGAGTACAGCTGCTAAAGGATCTCGTAACAATGGAATGGTACCAGGTGTAGTGTATGGAGGTAAAGAAATTTATCATATTGAAGTTGTTCCAAGCGAAATCAAATTGGCAATTCACACTGCTGACTTTAAAGTTATATCATTAGAACTGGATGGCAATAAAATGGATTGCGTTATTAAATCGTCTCAGTTTCACCCAATATCAGATAAACTTGAGCACTTCGACTTACTTGAACTGGTACCCGGTCAGCCAATTAAAATAGAAATACCCCTTAGGTTTAAAGGAAAATCACCTGGAGTTAAAGTAGGTGGAAAATTCATCCAGAAACTAAGAAAGATTAAAGTTAAAACTACACCTGAGAATCTTGTAAACGAATTGTTTGCTGATATTTCTACAATGGAATTGGGTCAGTCTATTCGTGTAAAAGACATCATGGTACCTAAAGGTATTGAAATATTCAATCCACCGGCTATTCCAGTTGCAACTATAGAAATTCCGAGAGCCCTGCGTAACCAGGCATAATGATCTGATAAATTTCCAATCGTTTTCTGTTAATATTATTCCCAGGAATAGTATTTTTATACTATTGTCACAATTTTACCGTTTGGGTATGTAATTACTTAAACATATATAAAAATATAATACATTTTAGAGATGCGTACAAGTTTTGTTCAATCCAATCTTTTATGGGAAAATATCGAGGGAAACCTCAGGTATTTTGAAATCCATATGGATCGAATTGCAAAAGAATCTGATATCATCATATTACCTGAAATGTTTACTACGGGCTTTAGTATGAATGTGGCACTGGCAGAAGAATATCCGGGCAGGACATCAATTTGGATGTCACATCTCTCTACACAATACGATTCTGTTATTATAGGAAGTGTTATGATCAAAGAAAAGGATCAATATTATAACCGTTGCATAATTGCTAAACCCGATGGTACAAGTCTATATTATGATAAAAAGCACTTATTCGGGTATGGACATGAGAATAATTTTTATTCAGCAGGAGATGAAAAGCTAATTTTTGAATGGAAAGGATGGAGAATTTGTCCATTAGTCTGCTATGATCTTCGTTTTCCAATATGGTCTAGAAATGTTGAGCCATATTATGATTTGTTAATTTATATAGCAAGCTGGCCTAAAAACAGGGCACTTGCCTGGAAAACATTACTCGCAGCAAGAGCAATCGAAAATCAGGCCTATGTAATTGGAGTCAACAGAATAGGACAGGATGGAAACAGTTTAAACTATATTGGAGATAGTACAGCAATCAATTACCTGGGAGAAATATTAAATGACCCAAATGATCAGGAAGCAATGGTTACTACAGTTTTGGATCTGGAAAGTCTTAAAAAATTCAGAACTGAATTCAGATTTTTAAATGACGGAGATCAATTTAGTCTTAATTAAGAAATATTATTTTGTGAGTATTTGATAATTATGTCAAATATTTTTTTGATATAAGAATAGAAATTAATTTAAAGAAAACTTGCATGTTTTCTATATGTAATATGTATTTTGGGCCTGACTTTTGATTAAAGGCTAGTTTGAAATACAAAAGAGTCCAAAAAGTTTAAGAAACAAAGAGGTGAGATTACTATGAAACAATTAAAATTTAGAGTTAAGTCTATAATGTTATTGAGCATACTATTTCTGGTATGTTCGGCATTCAGAGGAGCCAGTTTGCATGGAGCCCATTTGTCAGTTGATGGATTAAAAAATAAAAAGCCACGTACTGAAACCCTTACTAACGAAGAACTAAGAACTGAAATAGTTAATTACTGTGCTAAGTATTTAGGCCTCACATATCATTCAGGTGGTAAATCACCTTCAGGTTTTGATTGTTCAGGTTTCACATCATATGTTTTAGGCAACTTTGATATAAGCGTATCTTCCAGTTCCAGTTCACAGATATTTGATGGTAAATATAAATCCCTAAGCCAGGTAGAACCCGGAGATCTTGTATTTTTCTCCAGAACACCTAAAGGAAGGGTTTTTCACGTAGCAATGGTTAAAGAAAGTACTTCTGAAGGCATAATAGTTATACACAGTACATGCTCAAATGGAGTTATTGAAACTAATATTTCTAAAGATGAATACTGGGCTCCTAAAATAGTAGAAGCAAGAGATGTAATTTCTGACTAACTCAGCTAACTAATCAATCAAATTAATAAATCATATTAACAACTGGCACTATCTTGTGGCTTAATTTTTTATTAACTCAGTATTAGTTAAATATGCTTAATTTGATTTTGTTCGGTCCTCCGGGATCAGGGAAAGGAACACAAGCTTCAAAACTCGTTGAAAAGTATAATTTACTCCATATATCTACCGGAGATTTGTTTCGATACGAATTAGGCAATAATACACCATTGGGCATCCTTGCTAAAGAATATATGTCAAAAGGGCAACTGGTCCCGGATGAAGTGACAGTAGCTATGCTGGAGAATAAACTTAATATGCATCCGGATGTTAATGGTTATATTCTCGACGGTTTTCCAAGAACAATTCCTCAGGCGATAGCACTTGATAAATTATTAGAGAATAAAAGCCAGCATATTTCTGCATTAATTGCTTTGGATGTGGATGATGAAGAAATAGTGGATAGAATATTACTAAGAGGAAAAACCTCTGGTAGACCAGATGATAATGATGAAAATATAGTGAGAAACAGGATACAGGTATACAATAATGAAACAGCTCCTGTTTTTGACCATTATGATAAAAAGAATAAATCAATTAAGGTACCAGGCTTAGGTCCAATTGATCAAATATTTCAACGACTTTGTACTGCTATTGATTCCCTTTAATCTCTAGCATAATTAAATCTTAGCGCACGCTAAAATAACTGAATGTCAGAACAAAACTTTGTTGACTATGTAAAGATCTGCTGCCGTTCAGGTGCAGGAGGTTCTGGTATGCGCCATTTTATGCGTGACCCCATCAATGCAAAAGGTGGTCCGGATGGTGGTGATGGTGGTAGAGGTGGGCATATTGTATTGAGAGGAAATGAGCAAATGTGGACCTTATTACCTCTGAAATACAGAAAGCATGTCATTGCTGGTGCAGGGGATAATGGTGCCTCCAATAATAAATCAGGGAAGTTTGGTGAAGATATTATACTGGATGTTCCTTTAGGAACAATTGTAAAAGATGTGGAGACAGGTGAGGTAGAACATGAAATTACTGAAAATGGCCAGGAAGTAATTGTGGTAAAAGGTGGCAGGGGAGGTTTAGGAAATTCACACTTTAAATCACCCACTAATCAAATGCCGCAATATGCTCAACCCGGAGAACCTGGATTGGATTTATGGAAAATACTTGAATTAAAAGTACTGGCTGATGTAGGGCTTGTCGGATTTCCAAATGCCGGTAAGTCTACTTTATTATCTGTAATGACTGCAGCAAAACCCAAAATAGATTCATATCCTTTTACAACGCTGGTTCCTAATCTTGGCATAGTATCCTACTATGATCATAAGTCATTCATTATGGCTGATATCCCGGGTATTATAGAGAATGCACATGAAGGAAAGGGTATAGGTCACCGTTTCTTAAGACACATAGAGAGAAATTCGGTATTACTCTTTATGATACCGGCAGATACTGATAATATTAATAATGAATACAATATACTCTTGAATGAATTACAAATGTTCAATGAAGAGTTGCTGGATAAACCCAGGTTACTTGCCATCACTAAATGTGACTTAATAGATCCTGAATTGAAAACATTACTTCAGGTTGAAATTCCTAAGTCTATTCCTGTAATTTATATTTCTTCTCAAACTGGTGAAGGATTAAAAGAGTTAAAAGATTCTTTGTGGAAGTTGATGACGGAAGAACAATAATCTATTGCCGAGTCGCGGAGTTGCTTTTT
>Ga0193744_1000262_pt1 | contig 13245 bp, 10 predicted proteins | sample L1a1metaG_FD_143056 | JGI IMG/M metagenome (GOLD analysis project Ga0193744, IMG submission 143056) | Soil microbial communities from a riparian zone of the East river system, Colorado, United States - L1a1 | ecosystem: Environmental > Terrestrial > Soil > Riparian zone | place: USA: East River...
TTCTTGCTTATAAATTGGTAAAAAAAGAAAATCTTGATAGAGCATTTACAAGATATAAATTGGCTGATGGGAAAGAAACGGACTACGGCTATGGCTGGAAATTAGGTTACGTTTATGAAAGCCCTTCTATTTGGCATGGAGGTAGTATCGAAGGGTATGGAGCGACAGAAATTTATTTGCCCAAAGAAGATGTTTTTGTTGTCATTTTTACTAATTGCGATTTCAACTACCCAAAGGATATTGCTTTTTGGATGGCCGCCCTTGCCAGTGGAAAACGTTCCGAATACAAAGAGATACCAGTAGCAAATGTGATTTTACAAAATTACGAAGGTGTTTATGAAAATGAAAAAGGTCTGCAACGAATCATTACTGTGTCTGAAAATAAGTTGAATTCTCAGCTTGGAAGAGGACCAAAATCTAATTTAAAAGCATATCAAATAAATATGTTTTTTTCAGATGACACCAAGTTAACAATGGAATTTACAAAAAATAAAATGGGCGATATTGATAAATTAATAAGCAAAAAACTTAACGGAAATGAGATTTGGTTTAAAACTAATAAATCTATTCCGGATTCAAACGGCATAAAAGTGAGTGGAAAGATATTGGAAACTTATGTGGGTGAATATGAAGTTACGCCCAATTTCGTTTTTTCAGTCAGCAAAGAACAAGAAAAACTCTTCCTGCAAGCCCCTGAACAGGAGAAACTTGAAATGTTTGCCAACACTGAAAATAAATTCTTTTTAAAAGTTAATGATTCAGAGCTTGAATTTGTGAAAGACGATTCGGGCAAGATTGAGAAAGCAATAATGAGTCAAGGTGGCAGACAAGCTGATGCGAAGAAGATAAAATAGAATTTGGTTATGGTCTAGATTATGAATTGATTTAGGAAAGTATTTAAAATCATTTATATACCGCCAAATCAGAGCATTGAAAACTGGATCAGGAAAGGCTTGGAGGGCAGAAAGTGCATTGAATATTTTGACATTCATGACGACGCTAAAAGGTCAAAAGATTCTGGGGCACTAGAGCCTGATACAGGTTTTCAAGTGGGCAAGGCATTGAGTATAGCTGCCTTGATTTGGCAAGCCTTTTTTGCTTACTTTTTTGGGCGACTGCAAAAAAGTAAGAGCCCGTACGGCTTGAGTACAATGCTAGGAAATTGTGAAAATGCTAAGTATTCAAACGAATATTGTCTAATTCAGGCCTAAATTAATCCAGAGCCTGGAATTTAAATTTACAGTTTATTCAATAAATTAAAAATAAATAAGATGAAAAAGCAATTATCAGATAAATCACCAGGAAAAGTAAAAAAAGGAAATGCAGGAAAAAGCTTGTCAATAGCATGTTTAGGCCTTGAAATTATTACAACTGCCGTGGTAATAATTTGTTTAAGAATGTTCCTTCTTGCATCATCTTCAAGGCCATCAACTCCAGCAGAAATTGCTGCACAAATGAAGTTTCAAGACAAATGGAATACAGCCCAGAAAGAATTTTACCAAAAAGTTGAAGGTACATCAATAGATACTCTCAAAAATTAACATAAAGGGTGATGCAGTAAGCACTGTTCACCATATCCTATCATACTCTTGGATATATTGTCTTCATTTTTTTCAAATACGATGATAATTTGAATTTGCCAATTTTCATTTTTGTTAATAAAATTGATGCATATCCTTGATGAAGTTTAATATAAGGAAAGATAAGGATGATTTGAGAAGTTGCTTTTTCAAAAAACTTCCCTTCTTCGAAGTTTAATTCATTCCCTGTTAAAAATTTTGCCATTTATTTACCTCAATTGTAAGATATTAATATTTATGGTTGGATATTTACTTGCAAGTTGTAAAAATCAATTATTAATAAGTATATCAATTTCAATTTTATCAATGAATTTCTTATTAAAATTATTCATATTCTATTAGACTTTTGAAGTTTAATTACTATTCGATCTAAAAGGTATTTCTTAATAATATCCTTTATAAATTTAGACTTAGAAATTCGAATTGCAATAAAAGGAGATATTTTATAATAGATATTTACAAAAATTTTACCATAAAATGATTGTAGTAGAATTTCATCTCTGTATTTTCTCAAAACTATTACTTCTGGCGCATCATAATTTTCATAACACGCTGTTGCAATAAAACATAATGGGGAAGGGTTACTTTTAATTTCTGTTAAATCAAGAATTATATTATTCTCCTCAAGACTCCTAAAAATTCCCTGAATGTTTACATCTCTTTGTTTAATTGAATGAAGGATTTCACTAAAAGTATTATTATATTTAATTAGTATAACTTGAGGGGAGGAATATGGCCCATAAAAAGATCTGATTACATTTTTTGCATAAGCTTCAATTGTATCTTCAGTAATATTTGTAATAATTAAATTTCCTTGAAAAATTTTTCCCACATAATTATTAAGTTTTACAGTTAATTGTTTTCTTTTTATTTTTTTATTTTCTTCTTCTTTAACCCAATGGATCTTGATGTGATGTTTAGGAATAAATGGAGACGGCATTAAATAATAGTACTCACTTAAATCTTTCCACAATTCAGAGTTTTTAATAAAATTCATTTCTTTTTATTTAAGTTACATCTTTAAATGGATCAATAAATTCCAAACTTTATTCGAAAATCGTTGATTCTTTTATTTGAAAATAATCCTCTCTAACGCCATTAAGATAAGATTTAAATTTAAACTTTTCTTTTACTTTATATCTTTCAAATTTCTGGTTGCCAAGAAATAACAATCCCCAACTCTCTACAAATAGCAAAAATCTTATTAATACTCATATTCCTACCCTTACTTTCAAATAAGTTAATAGTCATTGTGGAGCAACCAATCATTTTAGCCAACTTTTCTTGAGTGAGACCTTTCTTTTCACGATAAGTCTTAATAAGTTTAACCAGATCTTTTTCGTCTGATAGATTTCTAAAATTAATTTTAGTAGTTCTTTTGATTGGTTTTTTCTTTACCAGTTTTATTATTTTTGGGACTAAGCCCGCTGTGTATAACGGAGATACTGGGCCAGGTAAAACGGAGCATATGGGGCCACTTTCCGATGTGCAATTATACAATTAATTTAATCTAATATCTTCTTTTTTCTCAAGGATTCTCCGTCAAGTTCTACTCTATGAGAAGAATATACTAATCTGTCCAAAATAGCATCTGCAATAGTGGCTTCTCCAATTAAAGTGTGCCATCCTGAAACAGGGATTTGTGAGGTTATTATTGTTGAAGCAGTTTCATAGCGTTGATCAATAATTTCTAATAATACATTCCTGCCTTGTTGATCTATTGGTACAGTTCCAAAGTCATCAATTATAAGCAAAGAGCATTTTCCGACAATGTTTATCCACCTCATATAGTTGCCTTCTATTTTAGCCAGCTTAGCCTTTTCCAATAAATGTCCAATTTTAAAAAACATAGTCTTTTGTAAGAGTCTGCATGCCTGAATACCTATACATTGTGCCAGATGGCTTTTACCTGTTCCGGTAAGTCCTGTGAAGATGATGTTCTCTTTGTGCTTTAAAAAATTAAGCCCAAGTAGTCGTTCAAAAGTGTTTCTGTCTAATCCTCGCTTGCTTTTATAGTCAATGTTCTGCATCGAAGGGATTTCTTTAAATCCTGCACGGGCGATAAGGTTAGTGATTTTGTCTTGCTGCCTGTATTCCCATTCGGTATCCAGCATTAGGGCCAGTAATTCATCTGCAGTGTAGTCCTTATACAGATTCTCTTTGTGACTACGATCATACAGGTCAGCCATAGCTTTTAGGCGCAGCATTCGCATTTTGTCAATAGTGGTTTGTTCATTCATTGTTTTAGAATTAGTACGATTAAGTTTATTGATAATGAGTTGCTCCTCTAATATTGTCATGGTCAGGAAAAGGTATTTCAGCTTCACTAGTGTCAACACAATCCTCCAGTCCTTTCTTTAAGATCTGTTCAATAGTGTGGTAACTGGATTTTGAATAATTCCAGGCTATCAGGCAGGCCTTTTCTAATCTTTGGGCACTATATAGTTTAGCCATTGCCAAAATACCCTGACTTTGCTTATATCCATGTTCCGGATATGAATATTGTGTTAGCATTCGGTGGATATAAGCTTCAGTACCAGGGCCTATCCTTTTAGCCTGATCTTCAAAAAAAGCAGGATTCCATCTACTATAGAACTGGGTGCCTTGTGGCATATGCTCATTAATAGTTGTATAGATCCCTGGTTTATGACAGCGCTTGTGTGTAGCGATCCGATCATAGTTATGAAATATCTCCACCATATCCCGATTGTACTGGATCTGAACATATAAACCCGAATAGCGACAAGGTACGCTGTAATAGTTCCTGTCTTCCGACAGGAAGACATGGGATGAACCCTGAACTTTTGCCTTGCGATATTCTCTTATGTGATAAGGATATGCCGGAAGATCAGACAAAAGATGCTTTTCAATATCCAGGAATTCAAGATGACGGGTAGAGCCACCATGAGAGAACAAAAAGTCATTATAACAAACCAGTTGTTCACTTATGGCGGTATTTAACTCCTTTAAACTAAAGAATATCTGTTTACTGAGTGGATAATATATTCGCTGATAAACCAGTTTAACAGCCCCTTCAACCAGGGCTTTATCCTTTGGTTCATAAGGACGGGTAGGCTCGATTGCACAGCTATAATGTAAAGCAAAATCCTTCAGGGTTTTATTGATAATAGGTGCATATTTATGTGCACGGGTAACAGCAGCTTTAAGGTTATCAGATACAATGGCTTGAGGTACTCCTCCCAGAAAGGAAAGACATTCTCGTAAGCAACTAATCATATCCTCACGTTTTTGAGAATAACAAGCCCTTACAAAGGTATACTGGCTGCAAGGTAAGATCGCAACAAATACTTCGACAGCTACTTCTTCTCCACTGGCTTTGTCTATATAATGAAGTTTCTTACCACAGAAATCAACATATAGTTTTTCACCTGCTTTATGAGTGAGTTTTCCGCCAGGACTTATCTTTCCCAGCCACTTGCGAAAATGAAAAGCAAATTGAGTATATTTGTATCCATCAGAATGAGTCTGTAAGTATTCATAATGCAGATATTGAAGTGTCGCACCGGGTTTAGTCAGTTCTTTTTTAATGTATTCAAAATAACTGGAAAGTAGTTCATAACGTGCTTTTTCAATCTGACTGTCCTGGATAAAGAGCTCTTGAAGATCCTTTTCATCAAGTGTTGAAAGTTCATTATAATCAAGATCAAGGGCCTTAAATCGACTAACATATGAATCAATAGTTTTTCTGTCGACACCCAGAGTCAAAGCAATCTTACGATTACTTAAATTCTTTTGTTTTAACAGGATCAGTGTGCGTAGTTCCATCATATCAATTCGTTGCCCTGCCATTTGCGCTGTTTGTTTTAGTTCAGCGTAAGGTGGCAAGCTTTGATGGAAAGTGGCCCAATGACCTGCGTTTTATGAAATCTGATTTTTGGCCCAATGACCTGCGTTTTGAATAAACAGATTTTGGCCCAATGACTTCCGTTTTAACAATCCGATTTTGGCCCAATGACCTCCGTTATCAAAAACAGATTTTTGGCCCAGTATGGAGCGTTTTGCCTGGCCCAGTATACTCCGTTTTACCTGGGCCAATGACCTCCGTTATATACAAGAGTACCACTTTTAAAAAATAAATGAGGGGTAGCATATTATTTCTTTGTTTTAAGTTGGTTTAATAAAAGTTCTATGTCTTTAATGTCCAGTTTCTTTTTATCTATCATAAAAGAAACCACTTCTTTAAAAGAGCCATCAAAATAATTCTCGACGATGTTGTTGATGCTACCGGTGGTATAATCCTGCTTTGAGACAAGCGGATAGTAGTAGTGATTTCTGCCATGAACTTCGTTGGCCACAAATTCTTTATCTATTAGAATTTTCAGTAAAGTGGCTACTGTATTGTTGTGGGGTTTGGGCTCCGGCAAAGCATCTAAGATATTTTTCAGATAGGCTTTCTCTAATTTCCAGAGTGTTTGCATGATTTGCTCTTCCGCCTTCGTAAGTGATTTATTTATCATAACTAAATATTTAGTTACAAATATATAAACTAATTATTTAGTTATACAACTATTTCTTTAGTTATACGATAAAATATTTTTTGACGAGGTATTTATTTTAGTAGTTTATTGGAAATTTTAGAAAATAGGGAAAGCCTTGAATGGTAAAACTAAGGGTTCCTATGGGTTATCCCTTTATATAGTTTAAGATAGAGATTTTGTAAATTAGCAAAATTCAATAATAGCCCGAAATTATATATGAGATAATCTATTTTTGTTTATCCAATTTTTCAATTAATACCTGTTCCATTTTTTGGAAATTCTTTTTCGTATTTTTAAAGTACTTCAGTATATTTTGTTTTTTATTCTCTGAATAAAAAAGTTCTAAAACAGTTTTCTCGAATGCCTGATTTGTTCCTATAACTTCTTTTCTATACTTTTCAAGTTCATTATTATCAAAATATTCTTCCAAACGAGTAATTTGGTTTTCACCAATTTGGTTTAGAATTAAAAACTTTCTTCCTTCAACTTCACCAAACTGATTTAAAGCTTTTTCTCTCCTAGTCCTTCCTTCATTATCATTATCCCACAAGGCTAAATATTTTTTACCCAGAAAAATCATATATGGTATTTGGTTATTTATAGATGATGCACTTACACATGGAAAATAAGCAAGATTATTTTCTGTAAACATAGAAAATGAATAGTAATCATAAATTCCTTCTAATAATATAACATTATCAAAATCGTATTCTACTAAGGGAGGTCTCACCTCAAGTGCATCATATATTGATTGATATGCTGAATTTTTATTTGGCCTTACAATACCTTTGTGGTCTAATTGATTAATAGTAATTATTCCATTGTTTGTTTTCTCTGCAAGACGAATGGAATTAATTGGTATAAATTTGGGGTTAAGTAAATTATGAGAGTGAGTACAATAAATTACTTTATTATTAACTGATAGTTTTTTCAATTGTTCGGCTAACTTATTCAATGCATATGTATGCAAATATGAACCAGGTTCGTCTAAAAGATAAATAGTATCTTTGTCTTCTCTATTTCTCTTACTAGGATTAAAATGTAGCTTAATCATAAAATTAAAGTACCAATAAAATCCTTTGCTTCTGTCTGAAATATCAAAAAATCGTTCTTTTAATATACCATTAACATATATGTTTTCAATAATTTTAAATTGCAAATAAGGTTTATCATTATTGGGATGATATTCAATTTGTACTTGAATATTTTTCGTACTTTCAAACTGATAAGAAGACCATTCTTCAATTAACCTTTCGTTTAGGTATTTCTCCACTTCTTTAATTATACTCCGCCGTTTACTGTCACCTTTTTCAGGCAAGTTAAATACTGAGTAATTTTCGTCAGTTGATTGAAATAATTCATTAATATATTCTATCCATTTTGAATAATTTTCGTTTTCTTTTTCCCTAATTATAAATAGTTTTTCCGGAATTCTATCTCTAAAATCGTCAAAAAATAATGTATAGGGTAATTTCCTTACTATATCCTCACCAAGTTTATTATGTTCTTCAGAATTTAATAAATTCAATAGGATTTGTATACTGTATTTTTTTGTTCTTAAGTCTCTTGAAATATAAAGGGTTTCTGATTTCAATATTTTATTATGTAAAATTTGATTAGATTTAATGAACTGCCAATTAGTATACTTATTTTGATCAGTATCTATTGAAATTAAATTAAATTCGGAATCAGGATTATTGATTATAAATTCTTCCTGATAAACTTTAAATTCTTCCTCAAATAAATTTAATTTAATATTGCTATCTACTTCAATTTCAGCTGTTATTGAAATTGGGCTTTCAACAGTTGAATATAAATTTTCAATATTATTTAAATGTTTTCCGCTATGTTCTGAGTCGTTTGAAAAATCAAAAGTGTGTATTGCCTCCAAGCAAGTAGTTTTTCCACTTTCGTTCTTTCCAATAATTGGATAAAGTGAAGATTTAGAGATATCAATTTCAGTATTATCTTTAAGTCCTCTATATCCGGTAATAGTGAATTTTTTGTATCTCATTTTATTAACTAAGTTTTGTCTTTAAATATTAATCCGCCTAACTTTTTAAGCTCTTACAGGAATTTGAAAAATGCATCAAATATTTTTAGCTGTAGAAATACCAAAGATATATAGTTTTAATTTGATCACATATATAACTTTTGCTAGTCAAGTATTTAAAAAACAGAGTTTTGGCAAAACTCTTCTTCCTTCAATCAATCAATAAACTAAACACATCTTGTTCAATATTCATTTTAGCAATATTATCTAAAGAGATATAACCAATCACATAGGACAGGTGCAAATTGATATACTGCTCTGATATGCTTTCAAAATAGTCTTCCATATTAGAAATAAAATACTACGCAACTTTTATATTACTTTTATTGCTTCAAAACACTTGGACGTCCGAAATGAATCCACTTAAGGGTTTGATGAGGTATTTATTTTTACTAACGATTATATATGGAAAGAACAACCTAAGCTTCTAATAGCATCAGCAGCTTCAGATAATCGATTTTCCTTTACTAAAATTATGTATGCTGTATAAGTTGAAAAAATGCAGATACTTATCTCTTTCTCAGCTAAAATCCGAGATACTTGAGAAACAAATCCAGAAATAAATAATGGCATCTCCATGTTAAACTTAATAACTCTCCAATTATCATCCTTATTTATTATATTTTCCTGAATTATTTTTTTTGTTTCAATTACCATAGTATTTCCATCCGTGTTGGCAATTGCAACCAAATACTCACCACTTATTGATTTAACCTTAGCAACGCTATAGAGTTCATTTAATACCTTTATGCTTGCTCTATTTAGATGATATTCTGCTGTAGAAGTTTCAATTGATGGAAGTTTTTGTATTTCATGATACATTATTTCATGTGAAGCTAATTTTTTCATTTTTAACTCCTCATACATTTGCTGATAATTGATATAATCCGAGTCCCTTTCTTTATCGGTAATTAAACGTATTCTTATTTCTGGTTGGTTTCGCTCATCATCAATCATTGCGGGTGTGATAATCATCCATTTATCTTTAGTCACATTTTCTATAAAGCAAAACGGCACAGGATATGCGTCATCTTTTTTTATATCATCTGACAAATAGAAATCAATTTGTAAACAATGTTTGACTACAGGAAGAGCTTGTGAAATCGCGTCATATATTTTCTCAACAATACTTTTAAGGTTTGTAAAGTCATTGATATGTTCTTGCGGATTTTGTAAAATAGCTTTATTAATAACAATTATTCTTTTAATAAAAACACCTTTTGTAGCAGCTTCAATATTTGATTTTAAAAAATCTTGTTGTCCATATTTATGTTTACTCCAGAAATCTAAATTGGAAATAGTGTAATAAGTGTCCCCCTTATCTAATTTCAATAGTACTTTTCCGAAAATTTTACGGTGATATGCAAAAGCTTTTAGTGCAGGCAATCTTAAAGAGTTATCAATTATTTCAAGTGCATAACTAATTTCATTTTCAATTCTCCAACTTAACATTTTTAAGCCTAAATAATTTTTCTTTTTATAGATTTCTTTTGTAGCATTTTTGAAGTTTGAGATTTCTGATAAGAGATCATTGTACAATACTTTAAGATCAGAAGTCTTTTCTAGCCAAGACTTCACTAGTAAAAATAAAATTGCAATAAAAAATGCTACTAAAACCAACCATAAGGTATCACTTTTACCAAAATGGTCGTAAATATTTGTACTGTAATACGTTAAAATAATTATAGAAGTTAGAACACTCCAGATTGTTAGAAAATTTTGCGAATTATCTCTAATAAATTTTTTCATTTAATTTTATTTTGTTTGATATTAAGTATTATCCCCCCAATTTAATATTTAAAAGTTCAATAATATATGATAAAATATACAATACAAAGTTGTTGTTTTCAATGTTTTCATATTAAAAGGAATTGATATTTATAAAATTCTTTCTAGTGAAATATGTAGTTTTATTGTACTTTAAGCTAAGGGTATAAATTGCTTTATGAAAACCAAAGATAAATTGAATATTTTTGTACACCAATATAACTTTTGTTAGGTCTATAATCTTTAAATTTAATATTTTAACTAATATTCACATACTCACTCCATCAATAAACTAAAAACATCCTGCTCAATATTCATTTTAGCAATATTCTCTAGAGTGATAAACCCAATTACATAAGACTGGTGCGAATTAATATACTGCTCTGATATGCTTTCAAAATAATCTTCCATATTTATCTGGTTCGATTTATCATAGCGGGTGAAGAGTTTTAGTATTATTTCTGAGGCGAGTTTTGACTGGTTATGTTGGTTTAGCTTTTTATATTCATATTTATAATCATATGCCAGTGCTGAGATGTCAGATAATACTGCTGAGGCGGTAGGGTAGGCACCTGCACCTTTTCCCATGAAGAATTGGGTTTCTGCAAAGGCGGTTTTGGTGATGATGCCGTTGTATTCATCCTCAACTTGGAATAGTTTGTCTGAGATGGGTATGAATTTGGGTAATACATAGGCGGCTATTTGTTCGTTTTCCATTTTATAGGCCTGCGCTATTAGCTTTATTTTAAAGCCTTTTTCTTTGGCAAATCTCAATTCCAGTGGTCCAAGGCCTTCTATTCCCAGGTTTAGTATTTCATTGGGTTTTACTACTAGTCCGAATGCATGGGTGAGGAGGATTAATAATTTGTATTTGGCATCAAATCCGCCTGTGTCTAATGATGGATTGGATTCTGCAAATCCTTTTTCTTGTGCCTGGTGCAAGGCATCTTCATAGCTGAGGTTGTCTTGTGCGGTTTTAGTTAATATGTAATTGGTGGAGCCGTTAACTACTCCTTCAATGCTTTCCAACAGATCATTGTCGTAGTATTCTTCGAGGTTACGGATGATGGGTATACTGGCACAACAGGAGGCTTCATACAAGAGGGGTACTTTGTATAATTCTTGCAGGGCCAGTAATTCTTGCATATGTTCTGCGATCATTTTTTTGTTGGCGGTGACTACTGCTTTTCCATTTTTCATGGCCTGGGATACAATTTGGAAAGCGGCATCGGGGTCGTCAATGAGTTCGACTACTACGTTAATGGTTTCATCGTTAAGGATGTCGTCTTTATCGTAGGTGAATAGATTGGAGGATATAGGCCTGGTTTTGTTTCTTGTTTTGACACAGATTTTTTTGATGTTTCCTTTTAGGGATGGGGTTTTTAGGAGTACTTCGTAGAGGCCGTAGCCTACGCAGCCGAAACCGAATAGGCCGATGTTTAGTTGTTTGCGCATATGGGGGTTTTTATTTTATTTAATGTTTACTTAATTTGATTTGAATTTCAATTATAAAATTATCAGGTATAATAATCCTTTGAATTAAGCAGTTTTCGTTTGAATACTTGCCATTAACTCTTATACTTGGCATTGTACTCAGGCCGTACGGGCCCCTACTTTTTTGCAATCGCCAAAAAAAGTAGGCAAAAAACGCTTGCCAAATCAAGGCAGCTATACTCAATCCTTGCTCACTTGAAAACCTGCATCAGGCTCAAGCGCCCCAGAATCTTTTGACCTTTTAGCGTCGTCTCGAATGTCAAAATATTCAATGCGCTCTGCATTCCCTCCATGGCTATCCTGATGCAGTTTTCAATGCTTTGATTTGGCGGTAAATGAATTATTATTTATCAAGTATATTCTAACTCACTACTAATTTTTAATTAATAATGTCGGACCTTTTTGAGTGTTGAGGTAATTAAAACCTGAAGCATGCTTAACCTTAACCTCAACCTTAACCTTTTTTCATCTTCAGAGAAATACATTCCAGCCGATATTTTTCATTTCATATTTCACATCTTACATTTTACATTTTACAAATTACAGTTGGACAACCGTCAAGGAAGGACAGAGCAAAACCCAATGTTGCTTTGTTAGCATTTATCTATTTTAGTATAATAAATAATACCTCCTCAAACCTGAAGCATGCTTAACCTTAACCTCAACCTCAACCTTTTTCTATCCTCAGAGAAGTCCTTAACTAAATAATATTCCAGTCCTCATCTGCCAATATTTTTCATTTCACATTTCACATCTTACATTTTACAATTTTTGCTCAGCTCTTATAATTGAGACTAGGTCTGATTATTTTGCAATTTGGGCGCCCGTAAAGGGTGCCCCTACAATTATTTGCAAGATTGAATTAAAATTGTAATGCAAATTGTGCCTCAACTGCTGCAAAGACAGTTTTCAGATCATTGATGAGATCTTCTGCATCTTCAAGGCCTACTGATAGGCGGATGAGGCTGTCAGTTACCCCGGCTTTGTATCTTATTTCTTTTGGGATAGATTTATGGGTCATTTCACATGGGAGGCAACATAGACTTTTTATGCCGCCGAGGCTTTCGGCCAGCTTGAAGTATTTGGTGTTGCTGACTATTTGTTTGGCTAGTTCTTTATCATCTGTTACCAGATCAAAAGAGAGGATTCCTCCGGTGTAGCGTTGTTGTGATTGAGCAATTTCATAATTGGGATGAGTTGAGAGCCCCGGGTAATAGACGTTTTTAACCAGGTCTACTGTATTCAAATATTCTGCTATCTTTTGGGCATTTTCAGAATGTTGTTTGATTCTTAGGGATAGGGTTTCAATGCCTCTTATTACCAGCCAGCTATCGAATGGCCCCAGGATGGCACCGGAGGCATTTTGGATGAACTTGATTTTATCTCCCAGTTCCTGGTTGGCTGTTACTACTAGACCAGCAATTAGATCACTGTGGCCTCCCAGGTATTTTGTGCCACTGTGTACTACTATGTCTGCTCCAAGCTTTATTGGTTTCTGGGAAACAGGGGAGGCAAAGGTATTATCCACACAAAGCAGGCAATTGTTTTCTTTGGCTATTTTGGCTATGGCCCTTATGTCGGATATTTTCAAGGTTGGGTTGGTCGGACTTTCGATCCAGATGAGTTTGGTGTTTGGGCTAATTGCTTCTCTTACATTATCTGCATTGGTGGTATCGATATAGTTAACCGTAATGCCAAATTTCTGATAGATGTGAGTGAATAATTTGAATGCACCTCCGTAGATATCATCTACTGCGAGTATCTCATCTCCTGATTTTAATAGTTTTATTACTGCATCTATGGCTGCTAATCCGCTGGCAAATGCATAGCCATTGGTGCCTTGCTCTAATTC
>Ga0193744_1000263_pt1 | contig 13165 bp, 3 predicted proteins | sample L1a1metaG_FD_143056 | JGI IMG/M metagenome (GOLD analysis project Ga0193744, IMG submission 143056) | Soil microbial communities from a riparian zone of the East river system, Colorado, United States - L1a1 | ecosystem: Environmental > Terrestrial > Soil > Riparian zone | place: USA: East River...
AGATATATCAAATCCTTAAAAGAAAGAAAAATAGCTTTCTGGAAAATGTTTTCTCATTTTCTAAAGCCTAATATAGAATTAAAAACCGTTTGTGAAATCAATTATTAGACTCTATATAATTCATCCCCGCATAGATCATGAGGAGAGGTAGGGCAGCCAGAATAATTAGGATTTTTATTATACTGATAAATGTAAATAAATCCATATTCACATTCATCCTCACAACCTGAAGCTATATAGTATAATATATTTGGATCATTATATACATCCACACCTACTCCAAGATAATGTGAACTATTTATTAGTCCATCAATTTCCCACCCTCCAATAACTGGAGTTATCGTATATGATGCCCCATTATATCCTGCAATAAAAGTAATGTCATCTGCATTTACATCATTTCCTAATAAATCATTCTTATATACTATCATTTTTATATCGTCACTAATATTATAATATATATCCTTTGTTGTAGAAATAAAGCAAGGATCCACATATGGGTCACATATATAAGCACCACCTGGCCAGTTTATTGAATAACCTAAACTACATAGCACCTTTAATTCATTTTCATCGGGTCCAATTGTAGTTTCAGGTGGAGTTATATAATTCATTAAATATAAAGATTTCCCATCACATGGGTCTGCAACAAAATGACTTAGATAATCTCGGATATTGGAATTATTACTCCCTATTGAGATTATATCCTCAAACTTAGTCATACAATCATAGGTAATTTCACTTGAAATAGTATACTTATCTCCTTGAGTGTCATAATGTTTACAACCACATTCACTTTCATCCATTGTAGGTGCATTATCTATAATCAAAGGATTACTATTAAATTTAAGATGTAAATCATACTTGGAATATGGTATTGTACCGTCTGGAAACCCACCATTAGAAGAAATATTTGAGGCAATGCCCAAGCAATGAAATAATTCATGCATAATTACTGTATATAAATCTGTTTGGCCTCCTGTAGGTGTTCCAGTAAAATTCCAGTCAATATCCTGATTTATTATTATTACAGCAGAAAATGTAGGTTTACCAGAAACTGAAGGAATTTCCGTTCCATGTAATATTAAGTTTTCTAACGAACCTGGACTCGCAGATGCTAAACATAATTCTTTTACTGGATTATAAAATTGCGAGCCAGCTCCAATTACACCTGGTGGTATATAAAAATCTTTAAGATCTTTTTCTCTTATATAAATGTAGGCATTTTTTCCTAAATACACTGGAAAGTTTATAAGGTTTTCCAAGTCATTAATAACTTGACAAGCAACCTCAGTAACATTAGCTTGCAAAGTACCGTTCGCAAAATATACAACTGGTCTTAAAAATCCTGCATTTGTGCAACCTGGACCGGTTTCTGCTAAAATATTAGGAACGATTAATTGGTTTTCTGAATAACCATTTCCAAATCTATCCATTAAAAATGGATGGATAGTAGTGTCAGCTTCTGGTAAACTGTCAATAATACTGCCGCAGTAATTCTGCGAGTATAATTGGTGATACTGAAAGAATAAAAAAAAGCAAAAAAATACTTTATTTAATATAGGCTTGATGTATCGAATAATTTCGAGGTGAGCAAAAGTTTTTTGATAGCTATATAAGTTTTTCATAGCTTAAGATTTTTAGGGTAAAAAATTAAATATTATAATCGATAATCTACAAAAGATTAATTTCGTTTTAAATAATCCTGGTAAAAATCATCATTAACAGGCATAGTAAGTGCTATTCATATCGTTCGATACAAGTAAAGTAGTTCAGTTAAGTGCATAATGAAGTACCTTAATAATTCTTTATTAAGGTAAAATAGCTTTATATGCTTTTTTAAAAGCATATAACTAATTAGCTTTAAACAATCAGCCAATACTGTCAATTAGCTTTTGTTTTAATCTAATTCCAACGTCAATTTAAAATGGTTTCCAACTTAATTCCCTCTTTGTAGATGGAATTAGAGCTTTAAGACTCTCTTTTACATTACAAATTGAAAAGAGACTAGATAATTTGAATGATTGATTTGATTTTTATTCCCATAAGCTTGATTTTAATCAATTAACAAATTCTGAATAATTCATAATGCTTTAATTCATAGCATAATCCAAAATGCAATGAATCTAATACGGCACTTAAAAACCACAGAAAACAAAAAGGGATGCTTCACTGTAATTCACCAAACGCAATTTCAGGCCAACTAATTAATATTTATCAATTCCGCTTATTTTGACTAATTCTCTATTTGATCGCGCGTAAACAATCCGATATACAAGCTTTGTAATGCGATAACAAGAAGATGATTTATATCCGTCTTTTTGTTTGTTTACATTTTGTTGATATGTTTCTATAAAGATATGTATTAATATTTAATTGGTCAGATTAAGTTTTTGTAAAGCTTTTATAAAAAATTAATATTCCTTCCTTGCTTATAGAGTACAATTTGGATAATTTATAATTAAAAATAGTGTAGTAAATTTTGCCGGTTCATTATAAGAATTGCTCATTAAATTGGTATTTCAAAGACATTATTAATAGTGATTTAAATTGAATGTACTGTTTACCTTAGATAAAACAGGAGAATTAAGTTTCACATTATTGAATATGTTAACAAGTATTAATTTTGAATATACATTTAAAAATATACCAATTCAGTATTTAGATTAAAACTTTAACTAAATTTCGAAATAATTATATGTAAATGATTAGGTATTAAATTCAAAAATGTATGATTTAGTTCTACTTAATTAGATTAATATCAAGTTTTCCTGGTTATAATAAATTTAGAAGCTAGATAATTAATGAAATTTAAATATGAAAGATGTTTTTTTATTCTTACCCGAAGATTTAATGGGATTTATTTGATAGCAATTTGAAATTACTAAATACTTTTGAATGATTTTGATTCACAAGGTTCATTTAAAATAATTAAGGTTTAATAAATAATTTTAACGCTTCTACTTTAGCTCTTATTAATTTATTTGATTTTTTCTCTCAAATACTTGCTTATTCCCTTAAATATGCCATACATTTACAAGTGCAAAATCTTTAATCATATCAAAATTATATCCTATGAAAATCAAATTATTTCTTGTTCCTGCATTTATACTGGGTTCAGTACTATTTGTAAATGCTCAGAATACTCCACAAACCCAAGTAGAAGCAACTAAAGCACAGGTTTTTTATCCTGACACAGATAAGGGAACAAAAGTTAATTCAGGAGGAGGCTCTGAAAACATTCAAACTCAAAAACCGGAAACTACAATTAGCACAAAGCAAGTAAATAATGCAAATGCTAATAGTGATAAAGATAAAAATAAGAATACAGGTATTTCTAAAGATAAGACAGGTATTAAATCTACTAAGTAAAAATTAGAGATCTGTTATTTGCAGTCTTTAAATTTATATTAAAGAAGCTGACTATTCTTCAATAGTTAGCTTCTTTTTTTATATTTCACATTGGATTAAGAATATATAACTGTAAAAACAATTAGTATCTATACGTGCAGGGATCTAAGAGAACTTAAACAGAATTCACACAGCTCTAATTAATAAAACCTCTTGTTATTTAAATTTTATTTTAGGGAAAATTCCATAGTGTATACACATCTTTCTGATTAATCTGAATAGAGTAGTTTCATAGACATTTATATATATAGTTGTGCTCAACCACCTAAAGAGACTTGCTATTTATATTTCTAGCTATATAAGATTTATCCCTAAGTGAGAATTTTCGGCCCCTATTTCGAAACAAGCTCCAGAGTTAAATCTTTTAGATTTTGCTAAAAACTGGGCTCCCAGCAAAGTTTTTTTATATCGAATTTAAAATAAGATTAAGTAGAAATGTATATAAACAGCAGCGCTGAAGCTGAGGACTTTGATACTAGTAATTTAAGAGGCAAAGAGGCTTTCGCTCATTTCTCAAATCACAATTCCCTCCTTTTGCTTCTTACTCTTTTATACCCTCATTATAATATGTTGATTTTCAAGTACTATCCAGAAAAAATAGCATGTTTATGGTAAATGCATTCTACATTATTCAACTCTTTAGAGTTATATGTTCTTTGCTGCTGATTTTGTTATAAACATTTGAATTCTTCAGGTTCAGAATATTAGAAATATAATGAAGGCTAATTGAATTATCAATAGAATGCTATTGAATTGGTTTAATGTTATTTTTATTTTATCCATGTATTCGAGGGTTGTACTTACCTCTCACTTCTTTTATATAACACATTATAACACGTCAATATTCAAGTACTATCCGGAAAGGATAGCATGTTTATAGTAAACGCATATTCTCCGCTATTCGACTCTATGGAGTCGTATGTTCTTTGCTGCTGATTTTACTATAAACATTTGAATCCTTCAGATTCATTAAAGTAAAAATGTTATTTTCATTTTATTCTTGTATTCGAGGGTTATCCTTATTTCTTACCTTTTACTTTTTACTTTTTACCTTTCACTTCTTAGCTTTTACTAATTGTCTTTCGTCATTACAAAATAACCATTCACCTATACTAATTTAGCGCTCATCCATCATTCCATTCTTCCAAAGACTATATCAAAAATATTTTTTAAAAAAATATTAACATTTTACAAGCATCAATATATTCGCTATAAATTTGATTTTATAATTATTATAATGTGTAATGGGTTAATATTTATATATTAACATATAGTGTTTTACTAGTTAAGGGCCAAATCGCTCTATGCATGAAATATTTATGGAGCAAGTTGTCACAGAAATGTTAAAAAAAATTAGAATTACTATTGCATATATGAATTTATTATTCCTATCTTTGCCCGTGAAGAAGTGTGCCTATACAAGCAACTGTGTATTCATGCAACTCATCTCCTCAATTACCGATTCATTATTACACATTCCCCTTAAACCGTTTTGACAACTGTATATTTTCATCAGTTTTCATAATCTGACATTAACAGCCCGTTAATCCCGGGTGTTATATTGAATCTAACATATCAAATTAGAATTCCATGACAAAGAATTACATTCTAAGCCTATTTGTATTATTAACGACTTTTGTTGTTGCTAATGCTCAGTTAACAGGAACTAAGAATATTCCTGGTAATTATGCCACACTTGCCGCGGCTATTTCAGATTTAAATCTTCAAGGTGTAGGAGCCGGGGGGGTAACTTTAAACCTGTTGGCCGGAAATCCACAAACCGCTCCCGCTGGAGGGTATATTATTGGTGATGTAGGTTCTTTGGTACTTACTTCAGCTAGTGTTACCAATCAGGTAACTATTACTGGAAATGGTAATACTATTACTGCATCAGCTGCGTTAACTGTTGGTAATATAAACGATGGGATATTCAAACTCATTGGTGCAGACTGGATAAAAATCCAGGGCTTTGTTATGCAGGAAAATGCCGCCAATACTGTAACTACCCCTGCTGCCAGTAATAATATGACTGAGTGGGGGGTAGCTTTATTATATGTGACAGTCACTGATGGTGCACAAAATAATACTATTCAAAACAATACGATTTCCTTAAACAGGACTTATTCAAACAGTTTTGGGATTTATAGTAATGTAAGACATACTGCTTTAGATGTTTTGACAGTAGCAGATATTACTGATCCGACGACAGGACCAAACCTAAATACTAAAATATATAATAACAATATTAACAATGTAAATGCAGGGATTGCATTAATTGGATCTGCAACCGCAGCTAACATGGATACTGGCGCTGATATTGGAGGGGGTTCTTTAGCCACTGGTAATACTTTTACGAATTGGGGAGGAGTAGCACCACTTAGCATGTATGTATCTAATGCTGCAGCTAGCTATTGTATTTTTACTAATCATGAGGTTGGTGTAAATGTTTCATTCAATACACTGACAAGTAGTCCCTTAATAAATTTTAGTGGTACCTTATTAGGAATATATGTAGAATACGGTACAACTGCCCCTGTAGGAACATTTACTAATAATCTGAATAGCAATACAGTAACTTTGACAAATGCTTTTGCTTCGACAGTTACTGCAACTCAGATTCATGTTATAAGACATTCTGCAGCGGTTGCCGGTTCTCCAGCAACTGCAACAGTTAATATGAATAATAATACAATACTTAATTGTGCAGTTACAGGTCTTGCTAGTTCTATTACTCTTTTTGGGGTACTTAATACTGCAGCATTTGGAGTTGCTAACTTAAATTCAAATATAGTTCGCGGAACTACATCTACAGGTGCAACAGGAGGAATTGTTGGGGTAACAAGTCAAGGTGGAGTTATTACAACTTTGAACTTGAACAATAATAAATGTGGAGATGCATTAGGAAATTTTGTTACTTATAGTGCTGCAAATAGCGGTGCTACAAATGGGGTTACTGTCGCGGTAGCAATCACACCTACTATTTCTATGAGTAATAATGATGTAAGAGGTATCATTTACAGTACTGCCAGTACTGCAAACCCATTATTGATAAGTAATACTTATGCTGGTTCTGGTACTGCTAATATTTTAAACAATACTTTTACTAATCTAAATTTAAATACTTCGGGAAGTTTGAGCTTTATTGGACACGCGGGAAATATGACTCTTACAGGTGTTGAAAATTGTAATAATAATTCAATTGTAGGAACATTTAATAAAGCACTTGCAGGAGGAACAGTCAGCTTCTTTGCGTCTAATGCTTCTTCTGTCAATGGTTCCGCTATGACAAACAGCGGTAACAATTTTTCAAATGTTACTGTTACAGGTGCTACAACTATAGCCGGATGGAGTAATACCGAAGGAGCATCTTCTGCTTCTGGTCCAACTAAAACAATTACAGGAAATATATTTAATAATATTTCCGGAGGTACAAGTGGCATTACCCTAATTGCAACTAATTTTGGTAATTCAACGACATGTACCGGTAATACCATTACAAATATTACGGGTCAGGGTGCAATTACAGGAATTACCCACGGTACCAGTAATCAACAAATGCATTCTTATTCTTCAAACACTATTTCAAATCTGATTTCAAATGGAACAGGAGGAACTATAGTTGGTATAACCGGAGGTTCTACCACCATTACTCAAATGGATTTAAATAGTAATATAATGAATAACTTTAGCTCAACAGGGGCTAGTGCAACAATAACCGGAATTGGAGTTACCACTTCTAGTACAATAGTAAATGTAAATAATAATAATATTAACACATTTACGGGTACCGGAATAACATCTCCACTTTTAAGAGGTATAACGATTGCTGCAGGGCTTACAGTTAATGTATCAAAAAACAAAATTTATAATTTGGCAGAAAACGGCACATTTACTGCAGCAGTTGGGGCGGTCAGTGGAATGTTGATTTCTGGAGGAGGAACAACTGCACCAGGCATAACATTGTCTAATAATCTTATTGGAGATTTAAGAACACCGGCTTCTACATCTACTACAACAAATGATGCAATTCGCGGTATTAATATTACAGATGTTACTGCTCTTGCATCTATTAATCTATATTACAACACAGTTAATATCAATGCACAGTCTACTGGTGCAAATTTCAGTACTACTGGCATTTTCCATACTTTTAACACAACTGCTACAAGTGGTGCGTTGAATATGCGTAACAATATTATTGTTAATAATTCAACAGCAAAAGGAACCGGCTTGACAGTTGCTTTTAGAAGATCTGCAGCAACTAACTTAAACAATTATGCTACAACCTCTAACAATAATTTATTTTGGGCTGGAGGTGCTAGCGCTTGTACTACAAGGTTTATTTATTATGATGGTACTGCCGGAGCTCAATTGCCTGCATTTCAGGCATTGGTTACACCGCGAGAAACTGCATCCATTACTGAAGAGCCACGATTTATTAGTACTTCGGGTGCTTCAGTAAATTTCTTGCATATAAATCCTGCTATTCAAACTTTGATTGAAAGTGGAGCTGTTACCATAGCAGGCTTTGCTGATGACATTGATGGAAATATCCGTTCAGTAACTACACCGGATATTGGGGCGGATGAATTTTCAGGAATTATTGCAACTGCTTGTAGTGGGGCACCATCCGCAGGAGTCGCTTCTGCATCAGTTTCAACTATTTGTAATGGATTTTCAACAGATATTTGTCTGACAGGTCAGTCTGCTGGAACTGGAATTTCTGTTAGATGGCAATCGTCATTAGTGAACGGAGGTCCTTATACAGATATTCCTTGTGCAACTGCCAATTGCTATAACACGGGAGCATTAACTCCGGGAACATACTATTTTGTAGCAATTGTAACCTGTGCTACAGGAACATTTACACAATCTAATCAGGTAACTATAGTAGTGAACCCAACACCAACAGCAGGTATTTTACCTTCTGCACCAACCATTTGCAATGGAAGTTCAGTTGTATTAACTGCATCTGGAGGCTCAACTTACTTGTGGTCTCCAGCGGGTGGTTTAAATACTACCATTGGGGCAGTAGTTACAGCTTCTCCCTCTATTACTACTACTTACACAGTTACAGTAACTGATTTAGTTGGCTGTACAGGAACAGCTTCAGTAACGGTTACAGTTAATCCATCCCCAACAGGTTTGACTGCAACAGCAACACCTCCTTCAGTATGTGTAGGAAATAACTCACAACTAAATGTTGGAGCGGCTATTCCTGTATATTGTGCATCTACACATTCAAGTGGTTGTAGTCAGGGAGATGAAATGACAAATGTTGTTTTAAATACTTTAGCAAGCCCTAGTGGTTGTGCTGCAAGTGCCTATACATATTTTACACCAACACCAACTACTACTTTGACTGCCGGAACAATGTACACCTTAAGTGTGTCATTTGGAACTGATGGTGCTCAATTTTTTGGCGCATGGATTGATTATGATAAAGATGGTGTGCTTGCTGCTTCAGAATTTGTAGGGGGCACAACAGTTACTGCTGGTGCCAGTGGAACATCTTCTATAATGTTTACTGTGCCTGCAGGTGCGTTCAATGGAACTACCAGATTGCGTATAGTAGGAGGAAATGATTCTCAAGTAACTAGCGGACAAGCTTGTGGCGCATCTTCAAGTGCCTTTGGTGAAACAGAAGATTATGATATAACTCTTACAGGTGGAGTAGAACAATATACTTATTTATGGTCACCTCCAACTTTTCTAAGCAGTACCACAATTTCCAATCCGGTTGCAACTGGGGTAACTGCTACAACTACTTATACGGTAGTAGTTACTGGTCTTAATGGCTGTACCGGAACTGCAATGGTTACAGTTACTGCAGATCCTACTGCAAATGTTACTGGAAACACAACGATTTGTGCAGGTGCTTCAACTACATTGACTGCCACAGGTGGTACAGGTTATCTTTGGTCAACAGGTGCTATGACACCTGCAATAACCGTATCTCCTTTAACGAATACAAACTATTCTGTAACTGTAACTAACAATGTTTCGGGTTGTACAGCAGTAGTCTCAAGATTGGTAACTGTTAATCCATTACCGGTCATAACTTTATCCCCGGCTGCTGATGTTACTATTTGTAATGGTGCCAGCCAAACAATTACAGCAACTGCTGCAGGAAGTACATTTCTTTGGAGTACCGGGGCTGTAACAGCATCTATTAACGTTTCACCTATAGCTACAACTACTTATTCTGTCACAGCAACAGTGACAGCGACAGGTTGTACGGCTGTTGCTTCAAGGACGGTAACTGTAAATCCAAAACCGGTTGTTACTTTAAGCCCGGTTGCAGATGTTACCATTTGCAGTGGTTCTAGTCAAACTATCACAGCAACCTCTGCAGGAAGTACTTTTCTTTGGAGTACAGGAGCAATTACAGCTGCTATAACTGTTTCACCAATTATAACCACTACTTATACAGTTACCGTAACCAGCACAACTACTGGCTGTACAAATACTGCTTCGAGAACTGTGAATGTGATTCAGGGAGTAACATTATCTGAGACGCATGTGGAACCGACAACCTGTGTTTCTTTAACAGGATCAATTAATTTAACTGTCAATACAGGAGTTGGGCCGTTCACTTATCTGTGGACAACACCTGACGGTGCTGGTTTAACTGCCGGTGTAGAAGATCAAACTGGTCTACTCGCAGGTACCTACTTTGTAACAGTTACTTCTGTTAATGGATGTACACAAACCCTTGCAGTAACTTTAGGACTTCCTGGCAACTGTTTTGTTTGCCCGACAATGGGATTTTCATTGAATACAAACCTGGGTGGTTCTAACGTTTGTGCAGGGACTACATTCACATTGACCGCAGATTCTTTGGTAAGTATGGGCGTTACTTACGGGATAAGATTTGTATATTTCCCAACGGCAACCGCGACACCATATGTTGGAGGAACTAATTTTGTACCTCCTGCTTTAGTAGCAAACGGCGCATTGACTGGTGGAGGTACGATTGCAACGGCAACAATTACAGGTGGTTTACCAATAGGTACTTATGTAGTATACGCAATTTTAAACCCATCTCCTATTAATCCTTTGTGCCGTCCAAGTTCACGATTAAATTTAACAGTAAATCCTGTACCAGTAGCCAATCCGGTAACTAATCAGGCATTTTGTGTTGGATCTACCGTACCTGCTATTTCACTTACAAGTCCAACAGCAGGAGCCTTTCTAAGTTGGACAAGGACTCCGGAATTAATAGGAGGAGCCTTAGGTGGAGGAGGTATTACCCCAACTACAATTCCTTCTTTTATAGCTACCAATGCCGGAACAACTCCGTTAACTTCAACTTACACAGTAACTCCTAGTTATACAGCGGGGGTAACTTGTACCGGTACACCTATAAACTTTACATTAACTGTAAATCCAAATCCAACCGTAAATGCGGTTGTTAATCAGTACAGTTCCGACATCAGCCTTTACCAGTCCAAATACCGGAGGAACTGTAACATTTAACTGGACAAGGACCGCTGGAGCAATAGGACTTGCAGCAGTAACAGGTGCTGGCCAGGTACCGGCATTTGTTGCAACCAATGCTGGAACAGCTCCGCTATCATCAACCTTTACAGTTACTGCAAGCTTTTCAAATGGAGGAATAACCTGTGTAGGAACAAGTTCTGTAACCTATACTATTACAATAAATCCAACAGCAACTGTAAATACAGTTCCAAATGTGATTACTTGTCATAATGCAATAGTGCCGCCAACTCCTTTTTCTTCACCGAATACTGGTGGAACATTAACATTTAACTGGACTAACAGTGACCCTACAATAGGTTTGGCTGCCTCAGGATCAGTTCTTGCAATGCCATTCCAGATCCCAGGCTTTACAGCTGTTAATTTGGGGCCTTTGAATAAAGTAGCAACGATTACCATAACTCCGATATTTACATTTAATGGAGTGTCATGTACTGGAACACCTAAAACCTTTACAATAACTGTAACACCACCACCTGTTGCAACTTGTCAGAATAAGACAATAGCTTTAGGCGCAAATGGTCAGGTTGTTGTGACTCCTTCTGATGTCAGTAATGGAAGTATAGGTGGAACATTATCATTTGTAGTGGGTGCTACCACTGTTCCAAGTATAACATTTACATGTGCTAATCTAGGACCTAACACTGTAACTCTAAGAGTAACTGATGGATGTGGTTTGTTTGCAACTTGTGTTGCTATTGTAACAATAGTTGATAATCTCCCTCCTACGATCAGTTCACCAAATCCTGGAACGGTTACTGTACAATGTGATCAGTCTCTACCTGCCGTACCGGTAGTTACTGCAACTGATAACTGTTCAGCAACTGTAAGTTTGGTTCAGGTAAGTACACAGAGTCCATGGTTGCAATTGTGTGAACATTATAGTTATACAGTTACAAGAATATTTACAGCAACAGATCAATCAGGAAATAAATCGACTTCAATACAGACCGTTAAAGTAGTTGATAATACGCCGCCAATTATGACGATGCCCCCTGTAGATAACCTGTTTGCAAATTGTGATGAAGGAGAAGCACATGGTTGCCCTATTCCAATAGACAATTGTGATCAGACACCGAGCTTATTATTTGAGTTCCATTATGAGCCATATGTAGGTGGATGTACCAATTCATATACAGTAGTTAGAAAGTGGACTGCAGGAGATAAGTGTGGGAATACAACAGTAGCGTTCCAGCATGTATATGTAGTAGACCAGGAAGATCCTGAATTGACCTGTCCTGCAAATATTGAGAAGAGCAGTAATACACCTGTATCAGTTAGCTGGACAGCACCAAAGGCACATGACAATTGTGATGGAGCATTGGTAGCTACTCAGATAGCGGGCCCTAAGAGCGGAAGTACATTTGATCCTGGCACAACTACCAAGATTACTTACGTAACAGTGGATAATTGTGGAAATACAGATACTTGTTCATTCTTGGTAACCATCATCAAAGGTATCATAATCAATACTGGTTCTAAGATCTCCGGAGCATTGAAGAACATGAACGGAGGCGGAATAGAGAATGCAGAAGTAGATATCAACGGAGATGTTAACCAGTTTACCACAAGTGCAGGTGGAGCATATGAATTTAAAGGAATAACAAAAGGATCAAATGAAACAGTAAGTGCCTATAAATTGACTAATCCTTTGGAAGGAGTAAATACATTAGACTTAGTGTTTATTACAAACCACATCTTAGGAAAGAAAGCATTAAACTCACCATTCAAGATGCTGGCAGCAGATGTTAATAACAGTAAAAATATAACAACTGCCGACTTAGTAGAGTTAAGGAAATTGATACTGCATATTACAGATAAGTTTACGAATGTAGATTCGTGGCAGTTCTTACCTCCAGGTACTACTTTTGCATCACAGTTCAATCCATGGAAAGATCCGATAGTATCTACTATTAAGATAGATAATATCCAGGCTGACCAGGTAGCTGACTTAAGTGGAATCAAGATGGGAGATGTAACCTGGGATGCGGTAGGAAATGCCAGTGGAAAGATAGAAGTGAAGAACAATGAGGTATATGGATTGAAAGCTGAGAACAAAGAATTCAGAAAGGGAGAAGAAGTAGAGATGCTGATAAGTGGAAAAGACCTTGAAGGAATGAAAGGACTACAGTTTACAATGGAATATAATACTGCCAACTTAGAGTATGAAGGAATCAAAGGAATAAGAGAAGATATTAGTGAAGAGAACTTCGGAATGAGATATATGGAAAGTGGCAAGATCACAGGAAGTATA
>Ga0193744_1000264_pt1 | contig 13118 bp, 14 predicted proteins | sample L1a1metaG_FD_143056 | JGI IMG/M metagenome (GOLD analysis project Ga0193744, IMG submission 143056) | Soil microbial communities from a riparian zone of the East river system, Colorado, United States - L1a1 | ecosystem: Environmental > Terrestrial > Soil > Riparian zone | place: USA: East River...
TCCGCGCACCGTCATCCCCATGAACGGCGTTCCGAGCGAGCTCCCCGCCACCTGCGTGTCCGCGAGCGCTCCACTCGTCGGAACGGCAGCGCGAGCAAGGAGCACGAGCGCCTCCGCTTCGCTCGCGAGGAAACACGTCACGCTCGGCGGCGACGCGAAGCCGCCCGTCACGTCAGCGGCGGCGCCCGCCTCGATCGTCACGGTGAACAGGCCGCCGTTTCCGGCACCTGCAAGCGTGAGGTTCACGACGACGTAGCCGCCCGGGAGCGCGGCAATGGCCGCGTTCACACGGCCTTGTAGATCGACAGGGTCCGCGCTTTCCACGATCCGTGTGAGGACCGACGCGGGACTCGTGATCGTGACGCTGCCATACCTGCTCATGATGATTCCTTTACTGAGTGGTCCCGGAGCCGAAGAAAAGGTTCGGATTACTCTGTGGTGGTCCCCACTCGGTAACGCGTACTTGAGAGCCGCCCGCGGCGCCGCCCACGCCGCCGAGTAGGCCCGTGCTGCTTCCGCCTCCTCCTCCGCCTCCTCCTCCCGGAAATCCGCCAGCTCCGCCAATGCCAGCAACACCAGCTCCGGTGTTGCTCGCGCCGCCGCCGCCACCCGCACCGCACCGGAAGCCGTCGCCGGCCGCGCCAGGAGAACCGCTGTTGCCTGCGCTTCCTGTCGCAGCCGCACCGCCGCCGCCCGTTGCAGTGAAGCCGCCCGTCGTCCAGGGGCCAGAGCTCCCGCCAGCGCCAGGATTCGTCGGGGCGTCCGTCCATGCGCCCGCGCCGCCGGCGCCAGGCCCCATATACGCTCGCCCTCCCGGCACGTTCGACTGTGCGATGGTCGGACCGCAGCCGCCGGCGGCTCCACCCCACACAGCCGCCGTCGCATCCGGGAACGCGGCGACCTGACCGCCCTCCAAGTTTCCTCCGGCTCCACCGAATCCTGGATTGGGCAGACCCAACCCTCGACCTGGTGCGCCTCCAGTGGACACGTTCGGGTTCAAGGGTCCAGTTCCCATCGCGCCGCCGCCAGAGCCACCGTCTTCGGCGCTAGAGCCCGTTCCTCCACCGCCGCCGCCGTAGGCCGTGATGTAGGTCCCGAAGGACGCTGAGCCACCAGACCCTCCGGTGACGCCTCGAGCGCCGCCTGCGGGCGCTGCCTGGCAGACGACGGAAACGCTCGACGTCAACGATGCCGCGAAGAATCGCCGCTTGAAACGACTACCCGCTCCGCCGCCGGATCCTGGATCCGTTACCGATCCATCCCCGCCGCCGCCACCAGATCCGCCCGTTCCGATGCATTCGACATCGACGATCTGCGTCCGCGAGTTCACGGTCCACGTGGCGTTCGCCGAATAGATCGTCTCTTTGATTTTCTGCCATCTAATTGGAATTCCGTACTGCACGGGTCCCTCTCAGAAGGTTGTGGTAATCGTGATGTACGAGTCGCCGCCGTTGCCGCCGGTGCCGCCCGTCGAGCCGCCGCCGCCGCCGCCGCCAGCTCCGCCCCGCTGGCCACCGACACCGCCGTTGCCGCCTGCGGCTCCTGAGTTCGAACCGCCGCCGCCGCCGCCCTGTCCACCCTTCGTGGCGTCACCCGCAGCACCGGGGCTACCGTTGTTCGTTCCAGCAGCACCACCGGCGCCCCCGTTCCCTGAAAGCGCGCCGTCCGTGCGAGCCCCGGCATAACCGCCCGCAGCTCCAGCCGCTGGCGTGTTGCCTGCTACCGTCGTGCCGCCCGCGCCGCCGCCGCCGCCGCCGAGATTCGAGACGCCGCCTGCTGTCGGCACCGAAGTGGTGCTGGCAATGCCGCCTCCCGCGGCTCCGCCGTAGCACGCAGCGTTACCAGCCGTCGCCGTCGTGCAGCCGGCTCCCTCGAAGCCCACGCCGAGGAGGTTCGTGCCCGTCGATCCGCCGCCGGCGACTGCCGCCGTCGTTCCGACGACGCCCACCGCCACGAGGCCCCCGCCCGAACCGCCGCTCTTCGCGCCGGTCGTGAGACCTGCAGCGCCGCCGCCGCCACCGAACACAGAGAGGAGCACGTCCGTGCCATTGACCACACTTGCGGGCGTGGTCGCGCTCGTGCCTGCAACGCCAGCAGTACCTCCGGCCGCGCCGGACGGCGTCGTCACCGTGTACGCGCCAGCGGCAATGATCGCCGCGATCTTCGTCGCGTCCGTGATCATCACCTCGAAGTACGCGCCGCCGCCGCCGCCCGTCCCGCCTTGGCGCACCGAGGCGGCCGCTCCCGTTCTACCGCCACCACCGCCGCCGCCGGGTCCCCAGCCCTGAATGAAAAACGACGTGGCTAGCGCGTTCGGAGTCCAGGTCGCTGGAGATCCTGCTGTGAAGTTTTCGACGAGAGGCGATGTCATCCGATAAACCCCGGTGTCCCCCAGTACGTCGTCCCGTCATAGAAGAAGCTCGCAATGTTCATGGGTCCGACCGTCGTGTGCCAGGACGGTTCGGTGCCGCCCGTCCAGGTCACCGCTGCGGGCCACGTGATGACGAATCCGCCGGCGCCGCTGTAGTCGAAGCGAACCTGGACGTGCCGCGAGTTCGCTGGCGCCGTGAAGGTCAGCGTCGTCGTCTGGTTGACGGTGATCTTGTGGTTCACCCCGGTCGTGAAGTTGAGCGTGATCCCAGCACCCGTGTTGCCATCAACGATCTCGTTGATGATCGACGCAGGCCCCGTCTGTCCCGTGGGCCCAGTGACGCCGGCGGTTCCCGTCGGTCCGGTGGCGCCCGATCCGGTGGCGCCAGTTCCGCCCGTCGGCCCCGTGACCGTGCTCGCGGCTCCCGCAGTGCCCGTCGGGCCAGAAGGGCCCGTCGGACCGGTGACCGTGCTCGCGGCACCGCCAGCTCCCGTCGGGCCAGAAGGGCCCGTCGGACCGGTGACCGTGCTCGCAGCTCCGCCAGCTCCCGTCGGACCCGTCGCGCCCGTCGGTCCCGTGACCGTGCTTGCGGCTCCGTCGGCTCCCGTCGGACCCGTCGCGCCTGCGGTTCCCGTCGGTCCCGTGACCGTGCTTGCGGCTCCGCCGGCTCCCGTCGGACCAGAAGGGCCCGTCGGTCCCGTCACCGTGCTTGCGGCTCCGGCGGCTCCAGTGGCTCCAGTGGGACCGTCAGTGCCCGTCGGGCCCGTCACCGTGCTCGCGGCTCCCGGCGTGCCCGTCGGGCCAGTCGCTCCAACGGTACCCGTCGGGCCAGTGACCGTGCTCGAAGCGCCCGTCGCGCCGGTGTTGCCTGTTGGCCCCGTGACGCTGCTCGAAGCGCCCGTCACGCCCGTTGGACCGCCAGTGCCCGTCGGGCCCGTCACCGTGCTCGAAGCACCTGTTGCACCCGTTGGACCGCCAGTGCCCGTCGGACCCGTCACCGTGCTCGCAGCACCCGTCGCGCCCGTTGGACCAGTGGGGCCCGTCACCGTGCTCGCAGCACCCGTCGCGCCCGTTGGACCGCCAGTGCCCGTCGGGCCCGTCACCGTGCTCGCGGCTCCCGGCGTGCCCGTCGGGCCCGTCACCGTGCTCGAAGCACCCGTTGCACCCGTCGCGCCCGCTTCTCCGCTCGCACCCGTCGATCCAGTGGGGCCAGTGACGGTACTCGGAGCGCCCGTCGAGCCGGTGCTGCCAGCCGATCCAGTGGGGCCGGTGACGGTACTCGGAGCGCCCGTCGGGCCGGTGCTGCCCGTCGCACCCGTGTTCGTCGCAGAGCCAGGCTCTCCGGTGGGCCCCGTCGACCCCGTGGGCCCAGTGCTGCCCGTCGAGCCCGTGCCCACTGCAGTGCCAGGAAGACCCGTCGGCCCAGTTTGAGGCGCCCCCGTCGGTCCCGTGCTGCCCGTGGCGCCCGTGTTCGTTGCTGCCCCGGAAGTGCCTGTCGGTCCGGTGTTGCCCGTCGGTCCGGTGTTACCCGTCGATCCCGTCGTGCCGGTGCCCCCCGACACTCCGGTCGCGCCCGACATGCCCGTCGCGCCCGGGCCGCCAGTCGGACCCGTGACGCCCGTCGGACCGCTCGCGCCAGATCCCGTCGGGCCAGTGCGGCCCGTGGCTCCGGTGTTCGTAGAGGTTCCTGATGCGCCCGTCGGTCCCGTGGGACCGGTGCCGCTAGAGCCTCCAGGAGGCGGAACGCGCGCAGTTCCACGACCCGAAGTCCCCGTTTTGTCCCGCGTGGTCATTCGGACGCAAGCATCTCCGTAATGTCGACGGTGATCGTCGATCGAATATCGAACGCGGCGCCATTCGTCAGCGTGAGCGTGAGTCCGGCGCCGGCGACTCCTGCGACAATGTCACCGCCGACGCCCGCCGGATCCGGCAGCGTCACGCCCGCCGCTTGATAGAGGAGCGTTGCCACACCCGCCGTCACGTAGAAGCCGCAGAGCGTCTGGTAGGGCTGACTGACGCTCTCGTCTCCGACCTGACAGATGACCCCGTTGACCACCACCTGATACGTGTAGTGATCACGCCCTGCAATGAGTTGAGTAAATCCGTTCGGAAGCGCGAAGATATCCGAGCCTCCGGTCGCAGCCTGCGCGTTCATCGTCACGCGCGTGCTCTGAGAGGTGCCAGTAGTACCGAACCGAGTGCCGCCGCCGAGCGTGTCGCATCCCCACCAGTTACTCGTCGCCTGACTACCGCGAGCGAACGACTCGTTAGCCGCGGAATTGCATCCGGCGCCTAGTGAGAAGGACCTGTCCGCGACGGTCGAGCAACCGTTGCCCGCCGCGACGGATTCAACGCCGTTCGTCTGGCAGACATTACCGATACACATCGACCGATCGCCGGTCGCCGAGTGTCCCGCACCGAACGCGCGCGCAAACGAACCCGTGACGTTGTTGCCTAGGCCATTGCAACCGCTGAATTCACTCGATACGAACGTCGCACCGCCGGCAAGCGTGGCGCCAGCGTTGAAAAACGTTGTGGCGCTGAGATCGTCCGCAAGAAATGAGCCCACTGGGCCCGTCCACGTATTGGTGGACATATCGAAGAACGTGCACGCAACCAGGCCTCGGAACGCCCCCACGTTCTGCACCTGGATATTCGACTCTATTATTTCTGTCCCCACTATCGAATCGACGGAATCGATGTCGAGCGATGTGCTCACGATGCCGCCGCCAATCATACGGAGGACGGCATTTTCCCCTGAGATCCCTTGGCCGCACACCGATCCGTCTACAAAGAGAGGGAACTGGACTGGAGTCGTGCCGTCTGCTGCCAAGTACCCAGCACCGTCTATCGCTCCGCAGTCGGACACAGGATCATCGGACGAATGGAGATACAAAAACGACGTCGGATCAACGCCCGGCACCGCGCTCGTCACGAGAACCTGCGACATGCTCACGTTGTGAACCTGTAGGCGCACGGGGTTAAAGCCCGACGCCGAATCCCCCATCGCCATCCCCACGTTGCCGATGGAATTCTGACCGGTCATGCCGATCAACGTCACCGATCGATCGGTGCCGCCCAGCGTGTTCGTGAACCCCGGCGTGTTCGCGTCCGTGAGCAGCATCGTAATCGTCTCTGCCTGCGGCACGGTGCCACCGACAGCCGACAGACAATCCGAGGGAGTAGGGAACGGCGCTTCGTCGGTGCCGTCCGGCGCCACCGGAGGCGTGGCCAAGGTTCCCACCCAGTACACGAACTGAAGGGGCTCCCCGCTCTCCGCAGTACCCGTCGGGCCAGTCGTTCCGGCGCTGCCCGGCGCTCCAGTCGGTCCCGTTACGCCGGCGGTGCCCGTCGGGCCCGTCCCGCTCGAACCGGTCGCTCCCGTGTTCCCCGTCGGACCCGTGACGCTCGAACCGGTCGCTCCAGTGCGACCCGTCGGGCCAGTGCCGCTGCCGCCCGTGGGGCCTGTCGCGCCGGTTGCACTGCCGCCGGTGGGTCCGGTCGCGCCCGTCGGCCCATTGCTAGGTCCCGTGGGTCCGGTCGTGCCCGTCCCTCCCGCGCCGCCGGCGACAACGCCGCGCACAAACATGCCCATCAGGCGGTTGCCGGTCGCGGCTCCCGCCGCCTGAAAGTCCGCAACGGTACCCGACGCGGGCACGAGGGCAGCAGCCTTGAGCGCGAGCGCTTCTGCTTCGCTTGCAAGAAAACATACGACCGACGGAAGCCCAGTGAAGCCGCCCGCTACATCCGCGTTCGCTCCCGCTTCAATGGCAACCGTGAACAGCTGACCGTCGCCGGAGCCCGTCAGTGAGATGACGGTGACCGTGTATCCGCCAGGGAGTCCTGCGAGAGCCGCCTGCACTCGAGCTTGCAAATCGTCCGGCGCGGCGCTCTCGACGACTCGGGTGATGAGAGAGGTCGGCCCGGTGATGGTGACGCTGCCGTAACGAGACATTTTTATCGCTCCACGCTCACGGTGACGGGCAAGAGCGCGAAGCTGCCGCGATCTGGCTCGAAGAGGTTACACGGCGTGCCGGCGCTCGCTGGCACTTCGATGTGTCTCCCCTGCTCGCACCACTCGTTACCAGCTCCAGTATTCTTCGCCGCGATCTTCTGACCGCGAGACGCGAGCCAGGACGACGGCTCAACCTTCTGCAGCCCCCCGTCGGGCATGAACTGCGTCACACTGAAGAACACGCGGCCCATCGAGTCGCCGATCTGCTGACCGCGACCCACGTACTGTCCCTCCTGCACCGAAGGCACCATGCCGTCGTACATGAGCACCACCGGCTCGTCGTGCGTCGCGAGGAGAAGGAACTTGTCCCCGATCGCCGCCACGCGGCCGCCGGCGGTCGCGTACACCGGAGTCCCCGCCGGAGTGTCGATCGCAAGACTCGCATCACACGTTTTGTACCGGTTCTGTCCCGGACACGCGGCAACTTGTCCCGTCAGCACGACTGCGCGGTGCGGTCGAAACAACGCTTTGACGAGTCCGATCGCAGCGATGCCTCCGAGAACGTAAGGTGCCGTACTCATAGGGAGAGATGCTACCAGCACTTCTCGGCGGCCGATAGGTACGGTAAGCTCTGACTCAGGATGCAACGGTTCTCGCCCGAAATCCCTTGGGTTCTGATCCAGGTCGATCCGCAAACGGGTGCCGCGCCGTACCGGCTCACCTGTGAAGTCTGCGGCGGGGAGGGGTGGGGAGGCCTCGACCAGGCACAGCAGTTTACCGCTGCCCACCGCGCCCATGCGGCGCCCCAAGGCTCCTTCCGTCTCGGGGACGCCTTCGCAGCCGTGGCCAAGCCCGTTGCGCGGGCCTTCGGGCTTGCGCCGAACTGTACCCCCTGCGAGGCGCGACGGCGCCGCATGAACGCCGTCCGCTATCGCTAGGAGTCCCATGGAAACCGCCGCCGCGATCACTATTCCTCCGAACGCACCCCCGCCCGATCCTCTCGTCGCCATTCTCTCCGAGTTTGCGTCGGCCAGCGAGAAGCAGACCGAAGCCATCGGGGCGCTTGCCCGCCAGGTCGCCTCCGTCGATCGCGCCGTCGAAGGCATCGGACGCGTCTTTGCCGAGGCTCACGGCACTCACGAAGCGACCCTCCTCGAGAACGGCAAAGAGATGAGGAAGATTCATCAGTCGCTCTCGATGCTCGTCCGAGAAGTTCGGAACACCATGGCGCGCATCGGCCCCCTCGAACTCGAGGTTGCAGACCTCAAAGACGACAAGCTCCAAAAATTCGGCCGCTCGGAAACCGGCAACGGCCATGGCTCGTGAGACCACGGGGACGCGAAAGAAGCCGGACGACGTCGACCCCACAGTGAGACGCTCCCTCGGGGAGTCCGCCGCTCACAACGCCAAGGCTCGTAACCTCATCACCGATTTTGCGAGCAGCCGCGGCACGGCTTCTCCACCGACGCCCGAGCCCAACCTGGATTTCCAGGAAGAACTCATCACTGCGCGGCACGACATCGAAGAGCTACAGAAGGCGGCGCGCTCTTCCCAGCTCTCCGTTCGCGCGGGGGCGAACAGCATTCGCATCGCCGGGCTCGCCGGCTGGCAGGTCAGCGTCGTCCTCATCTTCTGCGCGGGACTCGCGGCCTGGGCCTGGGTCGCGACTCACTCGATCACGATAGCGACACCGGTGACTTTGCCGGCGGCGCCGGCTCACTCTTGACCGGCGGGTGCTTCTCGTAGATCACGCCGCCGAAGTTGTACTCGAGCACGGTCACGAACTGCCCCTTCGCCCAAGCACGGATCCCCGCGGGCGGTTCCTTCTCGACGAGAAATTTCTCGCCGTCCGCTCTCACCACGATCCATTGCTTCGGCTGGACACTCATTGCTTTTCCCTCTCTCGCAAATTCTTGCTGAAGAAGTATACGAACTCGACCGGCATAACGAGCGGCCACAGGAACGCTCGGGCGGGATAAGCGACGAGACATGTCGCAACCATGACGAGTCGATGCCAGAGAGCGACCTTCCGGTCACAGCAGGAGCACTTGACCGCCCACCATTGCCGGATATTTCTCGTCATACTCGGTAACGACGTGACGATGCTCGCGAGCGCCACGACGACGTAGAGTCTGAACCACCAGTGGTGTGTCACCGAAGCCCCGCCCTCCGCGGACGACTCCCGCGATCGAAACACTGAAGCTCGCACGGCCCGCAGTACCCAATCGCGTGGCCCGTCATCGCTTCCGCGATCGCGTCCGCCGTGCGCTCCACCGAATCCGCGTCCCGTCGCTCCCACGCATTACGGCGGGCGAGGTTCGCTTGCTCGGCCTTCTTGTTCACGAGTTTGCCGGGAACCGTCGGGAGACGCACGAGCTCGCCGTCGTCGACCAGCACGAACTCGGTCGGGTAGAGAAAATCCGTCGCGTGGCCAAACTCGTGCGCCATGATCGCTGCGAGGACCGGCTCGGGGAGCTCAGCCATCTCGGGCGCCACGATGATGCGGCGTCCCGTGTCCTCGCACGCCGCGAAGTGCCGCGGCGAATCATGGATCCAGGGGGCCACCTCGAGCGTGACCTTCTTGCAGAGCGAGACCCCCGCGAGGACGAAGATTTCCCGCGCGACGAAGAAGTACGGCTCGATGACCGCCTCAGCTTCCTCGATACTGTAGGCGGCGCGAATGACGGGGCAGGCGCTCACGAGCTCAGCCGTGCTGCTGCCTGTAGAGTGTCACCTGATTACCCCATTGTGCGAGCTGCTGGCGAGAGACGAGACCCTGCTGGACCGCCTGGTTGACCCGTTCGCGGGCCTCGTCGGGAGTGATCTGAGGACACAACGCCGCACCGCAATTGCACTGCACGTTCGCCGGGTAGAGCTTCCCGTTGTTCTGGCTGTACTCCCAGCCGGTCGGCTTGAGAAGCGCGAGGCCGGGGCCATTGCTACCGACGAGAAAGAGTTCCTGCCAGTCGAGAGTGACCTCGCGAGGTTTGTTGCAGGTCCGGCAGTTCATCGAGATTTTGAGACCGTCCGTATTCACGGACTCCTTCACGCTCTCGTAGTCGTCGATGCCGAGGCCCTCGAAGACGCCGCCGGCGTCTTTGGTGAGGACATCGTCGAAGTAGTCCACTCCTGCGTCTCGTGATCCTTTGAACATGGCTCTATCTCCTAAAAGTGGTCGGACATTCGTGACGTGAAATTCAGGGTGTGGTGCCGGTCTGCATGTAGATCCCGATGTCTCGGTACGGCTCATGACGGCCGTTGCCGGTGCCGTAGATGTTCGAGAAGGCGAGATCTCCGAGTTCACCCACGTCGAGATCGGTGTTTGCCTGAGTGAAGTCCCAGACGTCGAGCGGATCGGTCGCGTTCGTTGAGGCTCGGTTTGCGAGAATGATGAGTTCGTCCCCTTCGGCGTCCGTCCAGAACGGAACGAAGAGCGGCATGCCGTTGCCGCCGCTGAGGCTCGGATCCAGCACGCCTTGCTGAATGACCCCTGGCTGCCCGTTCGCCAAGAGAGGCGCGACGAACTGATTCAGATCATCGAGCCTCGGAGTGATCGTTTCGATCCGAACGACGAGATTGCCCGAGCCCGTCACCGGCTCCCCCTGCTCGTATGCAATGACGTGCCACGAGGCAGGAATCGTTACGCGAGGAAGTGGGATGCCGCTCGAAGAATCCGGAGCGCCGGGACTCGAGCGAGCGAAATGATATGGGGGGCGACGCGATTTCGTCGGAGGCTCCCGGAAGCTCCTGAGGTTCTGGTACCGCCAGATGAGCCGGTAGCTGTAGAGCTGAAAGGGGAAGAGAGGGTTCGCGGGAGGCACCGGCGCGAAGCAAATCGGAAACCAGAGGAGCACCCGCGCGCCTTCTGGCACCGGTATGCCGAGCATTAGGTTCGGGTCGAACCCCGACTCGTTGCTGATAGCTCGAGAATCTCGACTACCTGGAAAGGCAATCGGGATTTGCGCCGACTGCCCCTGGTAGATGCGCTCGAAGTTGTCGAACGGCTTGAGCACGCGCGCATTCGTCAGCTGCGCGTCGACCATCGTTGCCCCGGACGGGGCCCCTTCGCCTGCCATTCGATTTCGCTCCTGTTATTTCTTCGCCAGGTAGGCCTGGTAGCCAGCGTACGCGCCGGCTGCGACCGTGATCGTGCCGAACACCGCTGATACCACTGCCTCGTGCTTCTCGCTCGGATCCGCGCTGCCCCACCATTTCTGCGCGCGGTAGATATTGAACCCGCTCCCCGAGAGCATGATGCCGCTCATGCCGCCCCACGGGCCGCCGAGCGCCAGGCCTCCACCGAAGAAGAGAGCAGCAACGAGCGTCGTGATGCCCGCCGACTGGAGCGCCGCCGCCGGCGACGCATCGACCGGCTCGAGGAACGCGAGCTCTCCGCCCATCCCGTCCGGACTCGCCCCCATCCCCGCGGCCGGCTGGAAATACTCGCCGGTGCCCGTCATCGGAGACGTCACCCGGGCGCCGAGGCCATCCGGAGTCGCTCCCATCGGAGGCCCGGACATCGGGGCGTCCGGACGGTGTTCAGGAGCCACGTTGGCGAAAACGTCCTGCGTATTGGGGAACATCGTACCCCAAGTATAGGATGCCGGGCTTTCCGAGGGAAGCAGGACCCTCTGGTGCCAATTCCTGCGGCAAATGCCGCTGGCTATCCAGATGGAGCTAGCCATAATGGCTAGCTCGTGATACCAACGCTTTCGTGTCCGAACCGAAGCAGGTGTCCCGGTGAATGCAACGATCACGTACGAGATGGTCTTCGTTCCTCACCCCTGGGACTGTGTGCTCCGGGCTCAAGGAGTGAGAGCGTGGTGTCTGTTCAAGATAGTGAAGCCAGAAGTCGGTCCAAAGACACAGGAGCCCGTCGCTATCTTCAACATGGATTCCGAAGCGATGACGTTCCAAGGGCACATCATGGCGGCTGGGCTAGATGGCAAACTCGTCCAGGTTGACGAGGACGTCCGCGAGTTCTTTACGCGCCAGCAAAAGGTTTCCCGTCGATGACCAAGGACGCGGCTCCCCGCGTGGTGCTCACCCTGGTGGTCAAGAACGAGGAGAAGATCATCCGACGTTGCCTCGACGCCGCAGGGCCATACATCGACGCGCTCGTCGTCTCGTGTAACGGCACCGATGCCACGAAGGAGCTCTCGAAGGCCTGGGCCCTCGAGCACGAGCTGCCCCATTTCATTCTTTCGGACCCGTGGAAAAACTTCGCCCACAACCGCACGAGGTCAGCTGAGTTCACGAAGAAGTTCGTCAAAGAGAAGGGCTGGCCCTTGAAGCAGACGTACATGTTGCTTCTCGACGCCGACATGATTCTCCGGGTGCCGATTGGATGGCCGGTGCTCGATCAGCCCCACTACCACCTCCAGCAGCGAGACCCGGGGCTCCGTTGGTTCAATACCCGGCTCTGCCGGCTCGATCACCAGTGGGACTGCGTCAGCGTCACGCACGAGTACTGGCGCGCCACGCCGCCGACGAATCCGGTCGAGATGCACCACGCCTGGATCGACGACGTCGGTGACGGTGGCTCGAAGGACGACAAGTTCGAGCGGGACATCGCACTCCTCGAGCGGGGCCTCATCGACGAGCCAAAAAACGAGCGCTACTGGTTCTATCTCGCCGAGTCGCTGTTCAACAGCGGCAAGCACGCCGAAGCGATTCCGAAGTACGAGAAGCGGCGGGAACTCGGGGGGTACCAAGACGAGGTCTGGTACTCGCTCTACAAAATTGGAAAAGCCCACCTCGCCTGCGGGCAGCTCGACCTCGGCGCTCATGCGCTGCTCCAGGCGTTCCAGGAGCGCCCGAAGCGGGTCGAGCCCCTCATGGCTCTGACGCAGCACTACCGAGAGCGGGGGCAGAACCACCTGGCCCTCATGATGGCCCGCTACGCGAAGGACATTCCGCTCTCGGCCGAGACGCTTTTCGTGGAGTCGCAGGCGTACACGCAGGCCCGAGAAGAGATCGCGATCTGCGCCTACTACACCGGTGACCACGACGAAGGCCGGAAGGCGGGAGAGGAATTGCTCGCTCAGCGCAACGTGCCGCACGCTCGGACCGAGAACGCGGCCAAGTGCGTCAGCTTCTACGTGAAGCCGCTCGCGCCGCACGCGGTGCGCCAAGGAGAATTCTCGGTCCACGAAGAGATCCGAAAATTTCCTGGGAAGTTCTTCGGGCTCGAAGAGCCGAACCAGACCGAGTACCTCCCCTCGAACCCGACCATCGTGGAGCACCAGGGGCGCACCCTCGTGAACGTACGGATGGTGAACTACTACCACGAGCGCGGCCGCGTCTTTGCTCCGAAGGACCCGGACGGAGTCGTTCGCACTCGAAACGTGCGGCTCGAGGGCTGGACCCCCGAGAAGGGGGAGCACGATGTCGAGATGGAAGTCCGCGCAGACATCCCTGTCGAGTGGGATCACACGACTCGGGTCCGAGGACTCGAGGACCAACGCTGGTGCTCCTTCGGGGGCTCCATCTGGGGCACGGCCACCTGCTTCAACGTCCCGGGGGCGGGCGGAATGCCGCGCGTCGTCCTGGGACGACTGGACGACGGTGAAGACGGCCCTGCGATTGTCGACGTCGTCGAGTTGAAATACGCCGGCAGCCGGCACTACGAGAAGAACTGGCTTCCGTGGAACAAGAGGGACGGGCTCTTCCGCGTCATCTACGGCTACGATCCGTTCACGGTGCTCGTCGTCGACACGGAGACAGGTGAATGCACCGTCGAGTCCCAGACGACGCCGGAGTGGAACTGCTCCCGGTGGCGCGGCAGCTGCG
>Ga0193744_1000265_pt1 | contig 13070 bp, 20 predicted proteins | sample L1a1metaG_FD_143056 | JGI IMG/M metagenome (GOLD analysis project Ga0193744, IMG submission 143056) | Soil microbial communities from a riparian zone of the East river system, Colorado, United States - L1a1 | ecosystem: Environmental > Terrestrial > Soil > Riparian zone | place: USA: East River...
ACGAATACCGTCATCGGCGCGACGACCTTCCAGGGGGCAGCCGGCCGCACGACGACCGATACGACGACCGCTGCTCTCGGTGCGCAGGTCTCGACGCAGAAGCCGCAGGTCATGACGAACGGCGACACCTTCTTCGGTGCTCTCCGGAACCGCTCAGCCTCTGCCAATCTGACGGTCACGCAATACAACCTGATCATGCAACCAGTCTGAGGGTTCTTGTCGAACCGCTCCTCCTCTGGGTCATTTTGTTCGCTGGTCGTTGCGACGACGACCGGCGCGATCGATTCGGTCACGAGCCTCAACGTCACCGCTCGTGGTAACGGGGCGGAGTGCTACTGCGTCGCAAACCAGGCATTGTATCGATACAATGCGACATCGACGCAGGCGGCGGTACCCAACACGGACGCTTACCTGGTGCCGCTCTCCGGTGGAGGCTGCTGGTTTAGACAGAACACCCAGGGGCTATTCGGTGAGCAGATCATCACGAGCGCATCGTTCAATGGCGCCCAATTCGTTGGGCTCGCCCAGAACGTTTGGCACGTGCTGCCGTTCGGGGCGAACTTCTTTGCGGCGGCGGTGCAGTCTGCGCTTTTCAACGTCAGTACGACGAGCGGCGTCATCAACTATGTCGGCCCGACTGGGCTCTCATTCTTGCTGGCCGCCATATTGTCGGTCAGCGACGACAACCCGGTCGGCGGACGCACGGATCAGGTGATCGAGTTTGCGGTGACGATCAACAGCAGCATCATCGCCACGACGATTGCCTCGGCGAGGCAATCGTCGACATCGGTGTCTGGACTGAGCGGCGACCTGTCTCAGGTCACTCTCGATAGCATCCTGACTCCTAATAATGGCGACAATATTCAGCACGCGATGCGCTGCATTTCGTCCAGCCCGGGAACGTTCTCAGCAAACCGTTACTCAGTCGTGATTACTCCACTTGCATAATCCAGCCCACCTTCCTCATTGAGGCGTCTTGAATCACTCTTCCTCCGGATCGTTTTGCTCGCTGGTTGTTGCAACGACGACCGGAGCGATCGATTCGATCACAAGCCTCAATGTTACCGCGCGCGGTGACGGCGCGGAAGCCTACTGTGTCGCGAACAAATCCGTCTATCGCTACAGCTCAACCTCCACGCAGACGACTATCGGTGACACCTTCCTCGCTCCGCTGTCGGGTGGAGGGTGTTGGTTCAAGCAGAATGCGAGCGCTGATTTTGTGGTCGGGGTGACAGGTACGACTGCTCATTTCTCGGGAAGTGCCCTCGGTGCGACCGCCGTCGTGAACACATGGGCTGCGCTCCCCTTCGGCACGAACTTCTACGAAGAGTTCCCGGCATCCCTCATGTGGTCGGTGAACACGACGACCGGCGTCATCACGTATACGGGCCCGTCGGGGCTCAAGTTTAGCGTGTCCGCGAATGTGTCGTTTAGCAAGAACACGTTCGGGACGCCGATAGCCTACGATCTCAACAACACGCTCAACGGCGTCTTGATCGGGACGACCGGCGCCATTGCGACCTCATCTTCGAGCTTCCTCACGGGCACCTCGGGGATCTACGGCAACTTTTCTCAGGCCGACATCATCCAGCCGAATAACGGCGACACGTTTCAGCACATGATCCGTCGCATCACGGCGGCCGTCGGTAGCCTCACCGAAGTCTTCTCGAACTACGCCGTCACGATTGTGCAGGCCTGACGGCGATGACGCCTGTGACACTCATCGCGAGCAATCGATCCGAGTACGGGCAAGCCGCGGTCGATCTCTACACGCCGCTCCACTTCGGTCTCGGCTTCGTGGCGGGCGTCTACGGCGTCTCGCCCATCAAGGCGGCGCTCTTCTTCACGGTGCTGAAGATCGGCGTTGCTTCCCTCGAGCACGGCATGGGGCACGCGCTCCTCCGACGCGTGCCAGGCGAATCGAACCTCAATGAGCTGTGCGATCTGCTCGCGGAGATCGGTGGCGTGCAGGCCGGCGCGCGCCTCCGATCTCGCTGGAACCCATCCTCCGCGACGTGACGCTCACTCGTCGAAGTCGATGTCCGAGCCGATGGCGCTCTGGATGTCCTGCAGGAATGCGAAATACATCTGCTTCGAGATGCCAGCCGAGTCTCCGGTAGGGGTTTCTCCGGTCTCTTCTTCCATGGCGTTCGCGCTATTGGTCGCGAGCAGCCCGAGGCGCGCCCAGTACGTGTAGATCACGCGCGCTGACCCATCGACGTATTGCTCGAGTTGCTCGCGGTAGTCTTCCTCGTTCTTGAACTCGCCCTTCTGGAACTGCTCGACGAAGTCGGCCGCGCATTCGCGCACGTCTTGCCAGTACTCGGAGCTGATCACATCGACCGCGGCCTTCACGTCATCGTCGGTGATGCGTTTCGGTGCGGAGGAGCGGGTGGGTTTTGCTTTGCGTCGTGCGGCCATGGGGTGGGGTCCTTGTTCAACCGAGGTTGCCGAGTTTGGCTTCTTCGTAGAAGGTGGTGGCGAATTCGTGGGCAACGAGCTCGCGCGTGGGCTTGTCGAAGATATTCGACCACTCACGCTCGCCGCTCCCGTATTCCTTCGCATACTTCTTGGCGCCTGACTCGATCAGGTACATCCAAGCCTGCTCGCTCTTGTCCAGATCGAAGACGCCGCTCTTGAACTTCTTGAGGAGGTTCTTTTCGATGGCCTTGCCCTGGGAGTTCGGCGCACCGACGAGCGAGTACTCGTTTTCGATGTAGAGGGAGAGCTCGCGGGCGGCGGTCTCGTCGGGCTCTTCGCGACGCCCATTCTTCCAATGCGCAGGGACGACGAGTTCTGATTCATCGAACCAGAGCTTGTCGCCATTGGCGAGGTGGACGAGATATTCGAGCCGGCCCCGCTCGGTGCCGATGTCCTTGACCTTCCCCTCTCCGCGCCCGTCTTTTCTCTCGACGTGGTCACCAATAATGAAAACGGGATCGCCATGATCGACGTAATGCGCGCGTCCCTTGGGCCGCTCGCGGGAGGCGTTCGGGGAGTGTCCGCGCTGGAGACGCATGTTGGTCTCGTTCCAATTTAGGCGTGCACCACTTGCGTCACGCACCATGTATCTGTACCCGCGGAGTAGGTCGTCGTAGCCTCGGATGTGCTCGACGCGGCCTTTTCTGGTCCCGTCGATGTCTTCGACCAGATCCCCGATCCTGAACTTCGGCTCGGGGTTTCCGTCGATGCGGGCATGGTCCTCATGCAGGCCAAGGGAGGATTGTGGGCGGCGGGCGTTCTTGCTCATGGGGTTTTTATCGTAGTTTCCGAAGGTGTGCCCGTAGGGAGCCTTCTTGGCGGCGCGGTTCAGGAACTCAGCTACGTACTCGGCGGCCTTCTTAGTGCTCGCGGTCTTGGAGCGCAGCTTGTAGGCTTCGCCGAAGCTCGGTCCGCGTACGGTCAGCTCGACTTTGACTCTGTCGGTGCCCGCGTCCACCGCGGTCAGCATGAGGCGGTTGTTCTCGCCCTCAGCGCTCGCCGCTGCAACTCCCTGAGGTATGTTGTAGAACTGCACGAATGCCTGGTGGCTCCCCGGGCTCACGCGGAAATAGATCTGCCGATCTCCGATGTCGAGCATCGCCTGGAGCTCTTCGACGAAAGCTTCTTCCGGAGTCTCGCGCCCATTGCTTCGCATGTCGCCCGCTTCCTCGAGCCGTCCCGGCCCAATGTATCGTCTCAGCTGAAAGTCCGTGAGCTCGCCCAAGGGCACCATTCCGGTGCCGTCCGTCGTGTCGAGCAGCACCTCACGCCGCGATCCCGACCGACCGCGCCGACCCTCCGGCGTCTGCTCCCAGGCCAGGGTCTCGAGCTTGGCGCGCGCGAGAGCGCGGTTGGGGGTCATCTCGGCCGCGTCCAGGTCGGACTGCGAGGCGGGTCGAGCCGAGCCCTGAAGGGCGGCCGAATACAGCTTCTGAGAGACCAGCCATTCCCTGGCTTCCTCATAGGCCTCGTCGCGGTCGGCAGCCTGCACCACCAGCACGCGCGTCTGGCCCCCGAGCACGTAGTTGATCGCGAAGTTGAGGCCATATTTTTTCATGCCGCTAGAGAGTCCTACGCCCGAGCTCGGGCTTTCTTCCCCTCGAAAACTATCAGTCCCGACCAGAGGATGCTACTTTTCGGGGTGAGAGGCCGACGTACCCACCTGATGCCCGCACTGCGCCAGATCTTGCCGAAGAGCCCCGCCGGCTGGGCCCTGACCGCTCTTGGGGCTCTCGGCGCCGCTCTCAGCATCTGGGCCTTCTGGCCCGCGCCCGCGCGGCTCCGCATCGCTCAGTACGCGCAATCCGAGCTCGGCAAAGCGAGCTCCGCCCCCTACTGGGAAAACGTCCTGCCGGGCACTCCGTCGTCCGGCTGGCCCAAGGACTGGTGCGGGGCGTTCGCGCTGTGGGCGCTCCACCAGGCGGGCGTCCTGAGAGACCGCCCTTGGCTGATCGGGACGGGTTTCCTGTACGATTTTCCGACCACAAATAATCCCCAGCCTGGGGACATTGCCTACTTCGATCACAACCAGCACCAGGCGGTCGTCATCGGCGTGCAGGGGGATTTGGTGCAGCTCATCAATGGCAACGGCACGGGGGGCGCCGTGAGCTCGAGTGTCGTCTCGAAGTCGCAAGTGAGCGCGTTCTATTCGGTGGAGCCGTTCTTGGCGGGCCGCTCGGGCGACTCGGTGCTGCCATGGGCAGCGGCCTCCATTGCTGTCGTCGGAGCGGGGTCCTGGGCGCTGCTCCCATCACGATCTGGATCGAAGGATGACTCCCGGTGAAGTGTTCGAGCGGCATCGAGCGCTCGCCCATCGCATCGCGATGGGCTACCTGAGGAAGCTCCCGCGATCGATCGAAGCGGTTGAGATCCAGACGGTGGCGCTTGGTGGACTCTGGGATGCAGCGCTCCGCCATCACCAACTTCCAGACGCGGAATTTACGGCAATGGCGCTCGTGCGAATTAGAGGCGCCATCATCGACGATCTGCGTACTCGTGATGACTTCCCCCGCCGCGCGCGGAAAACTTTCGGCAAGATCTGGCAGATCTTGTACTCCGACGGCTTCAGCACCACGGAAACCATCAGGCAGTTTACCGTTGCGCTCAACATCGAAGAGGATCTCGATCAGCATGCCAAAATCCGCTGGCTCACCGATTCCATCGAGACGTTGCCTCCGCAGCAGCGGACGGTGATGCGGGCGGCGTTCGAAGGAAAGATCCAGCCAGAGATTGCGAAAGAGCTCGGGGTTACGGCGGCTCGAGTGAGCCAGATCATGGGGGCAGCGAGAGAGACGCTCAGCGGCCGGTGGCAGCGGAAGCTGGCGGACTAGGCCTTCGGCTTCGGCAGGTAGCCGGCTTTGTCGAGATCTTCAGGAGAAATGTCCGGGTCGAATGGGGGCGAGCAGCAGGGCTCTTCAATGAGTTCGCGCTGCTCGCCAGCGATGCAATAGGTCACGCCCTGGCGTGTCACGTCCTTGTAGCAGTTGCACTGCTCGCAGCGGTAGCGCTCGAGGCCTGTCCAGCGGAAATCGTGCTTACGAAGAGGCATCGGTTGTGGTTTGGTTTTTAGACAGATCGATACAACTGAAACGAATTTGATCTGGAGGCTCGGGAAAGTCTCCAATCGCGTGCAAGATAATGCCTTTGACCTGCGCCATGGCCTGCTTCGGGTTGTCGCTGCGGGCCTCGACGTTTCTCCAGTTTGCCTTGGCGAGGTAGGACAATAGCCGATCGGCGTGGTCGCTGTTGGGATCTTCTAACACGCAGGTGATGAAGATCTTCATGGGGCCTCTTTCGAAGGCCAAAGCTTCAGCGCGAAGCGTTTCCATGTACGGCACCGTGACCCATTGGTTGGCGAGGATGAGCGCTCGGAGCGGATCGCACGCACTGAGCGCTGCGGTGACCGCTCCTCGTCGCGCCACATCGCCTTCAAGAGTGCCCTGGGGACAGATCTCAGCAATTGCCTCTTCAAGTCGCCCGACCTCGACAAATGCGAGGTGACGCTCCGGGCCGATAGGCAAGTGCTCAGCGCGAAAGATGGCAGCAGTCACCTGCCGGTTGAGCTCAGGCATGCGCGGGTCTTCGTTCTTCACGCGAACCTCGTCGCCCCGTCGATGGCCTCGACCAGATCTCCCCGGTCGTAAGACTTCACGCTCGTGTCCCCGTGCACGTAGGCGTGGTAGACGCCGTGCTCGAAGTTCAGGTGGAGCTTGAGACCGGCCTTGTCGAGCCGAGCTTGGACTTCGCGGAGCGTGAGATCTGGGCTGATTTGCATGGGCGACCCCGGGTTGACTATGCCATTACCTTGATGGTACGGTGATAGCACGTACGCGGAAGCTGTGGCAATCTTCCCTCAACCACAGGCAGGAAAAATAAATGAACATCTCCCGGACCATAGATCTCTTGAACGAAGCCAGTTACCGAGTCCAGTTCGCGCTTCTGCCGGCAGAAGGCATCCTGCCAGCTTGCCCAGCCGTCTTGTTGAGCTGTGACGGCTACACGCTGACTACACGTGGCGTCAGCTCGGCTGATGCCCTGAGTGGCGCAGTGAAATGTGTTCTCAGTGAGATAGAAGGAAAGCGAGTCGCTGAATTGGAACGACGTGGAGCACTGCATTTAGCCCTCGCGGCAGAACTGGAGACGACCGGCGGGACACCGCGGTGAGCATCATTCGCGCCACTCTCGATTCGCTCGCCGGCATGCTTTCCGTGCGCGGAGATCAGATCGAAGATGCGCTCGCCTCCGAGCGTCTCGTGCGGGCTGGCATGAGCCGCCGCGGGTTCTTTCGGGGCACGTCGGCCGCTGTTGCCGCGCTGGCGCTGCCGAGCGGGATTGGGATGGCGGATGCTCCGCGGGTCGTGCTTGCGGCCAAGCTGTCTCTTGCGGCCAAAACGATCGTGATGACGTTCGACGGACTCTTTGCGTTGGACTGGGCCCCTAGCTACAACCACAGCCAAGCGGCGGCCCCCGCGCCCGCCACGATCGCGCCACCCAGCATCCAAGGCCACGCCGCTTCCCCGAGCTTCAGATAAGTGAGCGCGCTGTTGTTGTAGCTGACGAGCTGCATCGAGTAGTCGGCGTCCTCGAAGAAATTGAATGCGTTCTTTCCCGGTGAGCACTGCACGCAGTTGCTCCCGCTCCCTGCGTTGTACACCGATCCCAAATACGGCAGCTCGCAGCGCCACGGGCACGCGGAGCTCGCGCACAGCTTCTTAATGAAGCCGACACCGACGGGGATGTTGACGCTCGGATCGAGCAGCTCCGCTCGCGAGTACTTCGAAAAATACTGCGGCATGAGTTGCATCACGCCGACCGCTCCCGCGCCGCTCACCGCCTCGGCCTGCTTCTGGTAGTCGGCCGACAGAAACCCGGTCTCGACCGTCGCAAAGGCCAGTGCCCAGGAGCGGGGGATCCCGGACTTGTCGGCGGCCGCTCCCAAATACTCCCCAAAATTCTTCCAGGTCCGGGCGAGGTTCTGGAACTTGGCCGAAGCCGGATCGAGCAGCGGGATCCCGAGCCCTTCGAGCTCGATGATGCCTCCTGGGTTCGTGCGCCAACGCACACCGCCACAGATATTTGCGGTGAAGTCGGTCGCCATGGCAGGATGAATGCTACCCCTGGATGCGCCCCACAAGCAAGAAAGCGCCATGCTGACCTCCCGCGCCTGGATCTACGTGGGGCTCGCCGCCGGCGCGGCCACTGCATTCGGGCTGGTCAGCCTACTCGAGTCCCCGAAGATCCGCCCGGGAGACCGCATCCTGCTCGTGGGCGATTCCCTCGCGGTCGGGCTCACGGCTCCGCTCAAGGCCCTCGCCGCCGAGCGCGGTGTGCCCTTCCAGGCCCTGGCGACCGTCGGAACGCGCATCGACCAGTGGGCGCAGTCGGACGCCCTCAGTCAGGCGCTCGAGAGCTTCCAGCCGACCCTGGTTCTGATCTCCCTCGGCACGAACGACGCCTACATGCAGCCCTCGGCCAATCAGGACATCGGCCAGCGCCAAGCGCCGTACATGGAAGCGCTGCTCCAAAAGATCGAGCAGTACACCCACAAGTCGGATTACGGCCTCGGGCCGCGCGCCATCGTCTGGCTGAGCCCGCCGACGCTCCCCGCTGCCGCGATCTCACTCCCGAGTGTGATGCGGCTCATCGAGAGCGAGCATCAGGTGTCGCTCCCGAAGATCAAACCGCGCGTTTCTTTTTTTCCAACGCAGAGCTTGACGCTTCCACGAGGCCCGGACGGCATCCACCCGGTGGCGCGCGGCTACGCGGCGTGGGCGGGAGCGCTGTGGCAGTGGCTCACGTAAAGCGGGCCCGTTAAGGTGGAACCCATACCTGGCTAGCGGGGCACTCGAGGCACTGTGGTGTTGTGCGTCCTACGCCATCCTCCGCCGCGCTCACAACGCGGGTCTACTCTTTGGTGAACCCGGCTCTCAACAGCATCTCGAGCTGTTCCTCGGGCGTCATCAGGCGGAGCTTCTCGATCGCCGCCCGGATCTGGTCGTGCTCAGAGAGCGGAGGCGGCCTGAACTGCGCCCACCACGCGCGACGCTTCTGCATGCAAGCTTTGCACAGCTCGGGAGCAGGATCTGCCGGGTCACTCATCGACAGCGCCGCGCGCCCTGCCGCGGTCAATCGGAGCGTCGGCTTGCCTTCTTGCCCATCGGCGGTGATGTTGTGGCACACCCATCCGCGATCGAAAATCACACCGATGGTTTTGCGGGTGCACCCGCCTCCGTTGACGGTTCCGTGCTGACGGACGAATGTCAGCAGTTCTAGTTGTCGAGGCGACGGCTTGCCAGGCTTGGCTTCGGGCTCGCGGCTCGGATCAAATTCTACGACCAGGTACTCAGAAGCGCGGCGACCTTCGCTCACGAACTGAGCCTGCCCCGCTCGTGCTTCTGCCTCGGATCCTGAATACCCATAGCCCAACCTATCGGGGTTCCGGGATGTAATGAACGCGCACCACCCGTTGTGCCAAAGTCCGAATACGGTGACCGCCTGGCAATTCATCAGTGGCGAGCGTACCCCAGGGCTTGATCCATTGCCAGCATCGTGATAGCACGGTGACTGCATGGCGAAAGCGAGCACGAAGAAGCCCTATCACACGATCACGGTGCGCCTCAGACCCGTCGATTACGAGTACCTGAAGGCCCTGAAGGTGGAGGCCTCCGAAGCCGAAGACCGTTCGGTCCCGTACACGGAGATCTTGATCAAGGGGCTTCGCGCCACGCGAGAAGCGTCGCTGCCGAAGGCCGCGCGCGCTCGATGACGAGCGGCGGCGACGAGCTCCCCTTTCGGATGGAGAGCTAGATGTTTGGTGATTGGCCGTGGACCGCGCTCGAAGACGTGTCGCTCGACAAGCGAGAAGATCTCGAGCGGCGCTACCAGAAAAACCCGACGCGCATGCACGCGCTCCTGATCCACACGGGCAAATGGATGATCGCGGCGCAGCTGAAGATCGACCACCAAGTTGGTCGCCTCACAGCGCCCCCGACGTAGACCAATACAACGAGTGAGCGCCGACCGGGCGAGCTCAGAGGATACCATGTCCGAAGAAACGATGCCGTCTCCGCCGCCGAGTCTGCCTGTCGTAGAACAGACGCTTCATGGCGTGCTGAGCGCCATGACCGAAGCCGTGGGGGCGCTCCTCGCTAGCAGCGATCCCGGGCGATTCGGGAGAGCGTCGCGCCTGTGCGTGATGGGCCAGAAGATCTCGGTCGAACTCGTGACGAGCGTGCGAGACGCCAAGCGGCTTCGCGCGCAAGAGCAGGGCCCTCTGTACGGGATCGGTCAAGTCGCGCTCGCGGGCGGACTTGGCGCCGAGGGCCAGTACATCGCGCAAGGCGGCGGGGACATCGAGGGCTACGCCGAAGATCAGCAGGACTACGCCATCGCGCAAGGCTTTCAGTTCCCGGCCATCGGGCCTCGTCCAAACGACATGGCCACTCTCCAGCGTGACCTACTGACGATGGTGCAGGGGTGGTTCGAGGAGCAGAAAAAAAACAAGCCGAAGAATGTAGATGAAAATCTCCTCGGCGCTCGCATCCCGAAGAATGTAGATGAAAATCTCCTCGGCGCTCGCATCCGGCGCTACGACGAACTCAACGAGTTGCTGAGCGCGCGCAAGGCGCTTCAAGATCCGAAAGACGCTCCACTCCTGGCGCGTATCGAAAAAGAAATAGATCGCTGTATCGATCAAATTGGAAAGGCCGAACATCATGAGGCATCGAGCCCCGACACTCACGTGGTACCTGCCGAGCTTCTACGGGGACATCCGCTTGGAACGGGTGAGCAATGGGGAGACGCGGGTCGTGATCGTGGGCCTGTCCTCCACCGAGAAGGTGGCGATGAAGGCGCTCCAGGCGGAGGCGAAGCGGACGGGGATCGCCAAGACGCAGTGGGATAACTGGATCGCCATCGATCGCCTGGATCTCAACTCGCTCACCGAGCAGGCAGTCGTCATCGGCGCGCCGATCAGCAAGGTGCAAAAAGTGCTCGAGAAGCCGATGAAGCCCGGGCGCGATTGCCTCTCGGTCGTGCGCTACAAGAACGGCGCCATCGAAGAGGTAACGGAAAAAAGCATCGGGCTACTCGACGTGGAGCCCGAGGCCGATCCGGAGCCCGTCTCAGAAGTCGTTACGCCGACTAAGAACCCCAAGGCCGTGGCCGCGGTCACGGTGGCGGCTCCCACGCAGGGCTGTCCTGCCCCCGACTTCGCCGCGATCGATCACCGCGCGAACCGTGTGCTCAGGGCCTTCCTGAGCCCCGAGCAGCTCCGCGACTTCAACTCCGAGCAGTCGTTCTTGCAGCGCGGCGCGGATACCGGCCACCTGTACATGATCACCTCCCGGAACGCCCCCCAGAAGCTCCAGCATCAGAGCTACCGGAGCCTCTACGACATGACCGCGGGGCACGCGCTCTGCGTGCATGACTGGACGATCCCAGCGGCCGAAGAGATGCTGACCTTGGCGCTGTTCGTGGCGACACCGGGGAAGGAAGCTTACGTGCGGGCGATCCCGGACAACGGGCAAGAGATCTGAAGAGGCTGCTCGGCGCCGAAAGAAGCCGAGACCTAGTGAGACGGAGTCGAGATGAATATCACGAACCTCCTCAGAGGCTGCTGGGCGCCGATAGAAGCCCAGATGTCGCGCTCTAGGGCGATTAGGGAAAAAATCGGACATCATGATCGTTTACAAATACGGCGCACTCAAACCCAAGGTCATCGGCGGATCCTTCGACGATTTACTCGCCTACCAGCGCGACTCGAACGTCTTCTACAACGCGCTCATCGAAGTCGAGCGTTGGCGCATCGCCGCTCGAGACATCGTCGAGATGGACCAGGCGGGGCCTCTTTCGGACGAGCAGAAGACCGAGCAGCGACTGGCCTACAACGCCGCCTGCCGCGCTGCGGGTCAAGCGTCGACCATCGGGTGGGGTCAGAAGCAGGCCGTGACCGAGATGGTGGCGGCCGCCATGAAGACGCGCCGAGCGGATGAGTTCAAGGCGCGTCAACGCGCAACGAAGAAGGGCTACGACTTCGTCAAGCGCGTCATGACTTGCGCGCGTCCCCGTCACCGCCGCTTCGACGGAGAGGGGCTGCTCGCCGCTACGGTGCAAGGGTGCAGCGGACTCAAATCAAGCGCGGTGCTCTCTAAATCTGGCCCGGTGCAGATCTCTGGCTCTGGCAAACACCGAACGGTGACGCTCCGCCTACGCGAAGGCCTCTCGCTCGAGATCCCCATCGCCTATCATCGCCCGCTCCCCGAGCGGGCCGAGAAGGAAGGCGTACCGTACGACGTGCGCGTGATCTTTGCGCGGCTGATGATCGACCGCATCGGTGATCGCTGGATCTACTCCGTGCACCTCACGATCGACGCGGCTCCGCGCGCGCACGCAGCTCAAGGCGGTCTCGGTCGCTGCGCCGTGAACTTTGGCTGGCGCCGAGTCGAGGGCGGCATCCGCGTCGCCTACGCGGTGGATGACGAGGGCAATGAGACGAGCTGCGTGATCCCGGATTCGCTCATCGGTCGACAGAAGCACGCCGAATCCTTGCGGAGCCTCGCCGATGAGATCGCTGATGCGTACCTCGGCGCCGCAGCCCGCCGCACCAAATCACGCCGCCAGGCGCTCGCTTCTCCGGACGCCACTCACCCGGGGCTCGGTAAGATTCGCTTCACACTCGGTCAAGCGGCCAATCATGCGCCGGAGGATGCTGAGCACTGGGCGCGCCGGGATCGGCATCTCTACCAATGGGAACGAGACGAGTATGCGTCCGTGCTGCGCTCGCGCCGAGAGATCTATCGCCTGTGGGCGAGAAAACTCGCCGCGAGCTACGACTCGGTCATCATCGAGGCGTTCGATATGCGCAGCGTCGTCACGCGCGCCCCGAACAAAGACAACATTCCCGCCGCGCGCCATTATCGGTTCCTGGTGGGGCCGCACTACTTGCGGGCCGAAGTGCAGTCGGTGTTCGGGAAACGGTGCGAGATTTCGAAGCCTGCCAAGCGAACGCTTACCTGTCATGCGTGCGGAGCGCTTTGCAAATGGGACAAGGCGCGTGAGCTCCGTCACGATTGCGAGAGCTGCGGTGCTGCCTGGGATCAGGATGCAAATAACGCGAAGAATCAGCTACTCGACGCGGCTGAGTAGGGGCGGTTTGCGAACCGCTCGCAATCCGTCCTGTAAGTGGGCGGAATCGTTCTGTGACAACTAGACCTGTGTGGAGGCTGCTCAAGGCCGATGGAACTTGAGACATCAATCGCGTGTCCCGCTAGAACACCAAGGATCGTACGTGTGGAGGCTGCTCAAGGCCGATGGAACTTGAGACATGGCCTCTTCCGTGAGGCGCTTCCATTCCTCGATGTGTGGAGGCTGCTCAAGGCCGATGGAACTTGAGACGTGGGATCGCGTGCGCGATTTTCTTCAGGAATGGGAGTGTGGAGGCTGCTCAAGGCCGATGGAACTTGAGACCGCAAGGCGGCGAAGAAGACGGTAGCTGCTCCGAAGTGTGGAGGCTGCTCAAGGCCGATGGAACTTGAGACGACGGCGTGCGCCGCGCCATCGACAAGAAGATCCCGGAGTGGAGGCTGCTC
>Ga0193744_1000266_pt1 | contig 12957 bp, 7 predicted proteins | sample L1a1metaG_FD_143056 | JGI IMG/M metagenome (GOLD analysis project Ga0193744, IMG submission 143056) | Soil microbial communities from a riparian zone of the East river system, Colorado, United States - L1a1 | ecosystem: Environmental > Terrestrial > Soil > Riparian zone | place: USA: East River...
ATTGTAGTTTGTGATAACCTCGGCTTCTGCGACACTACTTACATCAACATCCACATTGGAAAAGTACAAAAACCGATAGCAATAGACGATAATATTACCGTGAAGCAAGGTAAATCTGCGAATGTTTACATACTCACTAATGATGAGTGGGGAGACAATAGTCTCGATGTATTTATGATTTCTCAACCTGCCACCGGTACCGCTCAACTTATAGACAATCAATACATCAAAGTAACACCAGACAAAGATCTGTGTGAACCAATGAAGTTTGATTATGCGATCTGTAACCAATACGGCTGCGACACTGCCACAGTAGTAGTCAATGTCAATTGCACTGATCTCACATTCTACAATGCGGTCTCACCAAACGAAGACGGCATCAACGATGCATTCATAATCGACGGTATTGAAAAATACCCGAATAATAAGCTCTCAATTTTCAATCGTTGGGGTAACGAAGTCTACAACAAGACCCACTACCAAAACGACTGGAAAGCCGAGTGGGGAGATAAGATCCTACCAGATGGCACCTACTTCTATGTACTAGATGATGGTGAAGGGCAGAAATATACGGGTTATCTACAGATACAGCGATAAAGATATATAAGATAGGACTTAAACTTTTTGAGGCAGCGGCAGTCACGCAAGTGGCTGTCGCCTTTTTTTGGGAGTTATTGAAATTTAAAGGATTCTTCCATCTTGTCTAATTTTCTTTAGAAATAGAGGATATTAAAGATTTAAAATTTTAATATTTAAATTGCTTGAAAAATTGAAGCTATAATTCTTTTTCCAACTGAATTAGAGTTTTACACCTTGCATTTTATAAGTTTTATTTGCTCTGAAATATTATTGTAAATTCAGTTATCATATTTTTAAAAAAGAGTTTGAAGGAGTGATACAAGCTTAAGAATTTTTTATAATGTTAATTATATTTTAATTAAAAAATTCACTGCAATTCAATTTCGGCTCAATATGAGGACATACTTTTTTAAACTCTTCTTTATAAATAATTTCAATTTGATATTTAGAATTAATATATTTTGATTCTTCAATTTGGTAAACAGTTCCATCATGCATAGGAATTAAAAAACTTGCAGATTTTACTTCTTTATAAACTCTAATTAATGCCATTTTGTAAATAAAGGAAGCTGTTGATTGAATTTTATGGCTCAAAGCCCAGTTTATATCTTCACTGAAAATCAACCTGTAATTTCCAAAATTAGATCCTATTTTTTTTGATAATAATGCTTCATCTTCAATTTGATTTTTAAAATTATTCAAAGTTTCGAATTTTTCAAAGTAGGCTTTTGCATTGTTATTTAAACTATTATCACCATACATATATCTATAAAAAATTATTTTAGCTTCCTTTCTATCTTCTATATTATTTAATACTTTTTCAGCTAAATCGGAATAAATATCTGAATTATAAAGATCTATTAAAGCTATATCTTCGCTAATAGAGGCTAATATACCTGCTTCAAATTGAGAATAATCTATATAAAGTAATTTCATGCCAATATCAGGTAAAATGATATCTCTATTAGACTTTCTTAAATTTTGTAATGCAGGTTGACGTAAAATAATTCTAGATGTAATTGTTCCAAAACCTAAATAGTGAGGAAATGTACGTTGATGTCCTCCCCAATGGGAAAGAATATATAACAGGCTATCTAGATCTTGTTGATTCCTTATTAGTTCATAAAACAAGTTACAAATTTGATCACTATTTCTTCTTATTTTAAATGAATAAAGTAAAGATTGTATTAAGTTGTAATTATTTTTTGATAAATAATCCTTTTTAGTTTCAATATAATCAGGAGCGAAGATATTATATTGAAGTTGTAGGGTGTTTTTTATATTGTAAATACTTTTTTCTAATTCTTTACACCTTTTTCTTGCGATATTAAGATTTATACGAACACCTTTCAATTGTCTAAAATGAATTATTTTATTTATTAGAATCTCAATATTGTTAAACCTTTTTTGTTCAATATCATCTTTAAGTAAAAGTTTATTATATAAAAGTGCTAAATTTTCAAGAAAGATTTTTATAGTTTTCTTTGTTAATTTAAAATCTGAATCTATAATATTATAATACTTTATGAAATATAAAGCACTCCATGTATTATAATTTCGGAATTCTTTACCTTCCTGTGATATATGTTTATCAAAAGATTCCAAGTCAATTATTGTAGGTAATTTATTTTTAATTTTTAGACTAAGTTCCCTTACTAAATCACTTGTTTGAAATGTTATTAAAGTATTACTTGAATTAAAATCAATTGTTTTTTTGAAATCATTGAAGTCTTCAAGATTTAATGAGTACCATTCTAAATCAATAAATAAAACAATAAATTTCTTCATATTTAAATTGAATATAATTGTTCAAAAGCATAATTATCTTCATCCCCTTCCTCAAATCCTTGAACATAAATTAAATCTTTATTTTTATATATATTTGTAAATTCTGGTGCATTTTTTAAAGAAGCATTTATATGATTAAGAGGTATTTTTTCTGGGTCAAAAGATCTTAATGATATAAGAGCAATTCTGTTTTGAAAGTAACCATGAGTAAACTTCTCAATAAATTTTCTTAAGATTACTCTTTTATAATTGTTGTCAATAGAGCAAATATAAATTATCATAGCAGCAATTACAGCTTTATTTGTTTCATCATTTTTCTCAATGTTCTTTACCGCATATTGAATTAAATCAGGTGATTTATATTTATGTTTAGCTAAAAGTAGCCAGACTTGATATGTTTGAAATGAATATGTATTATAATTATCATCTAGTATTATTTGTTTTAATGGAATTAAAAACTCTTTAATTATATCCTCAGTAGTTATTAAATTTAAAACTTTACATATTTGGGGTGTTAGCCAGGGTTTATCTTTTAAACTTTCTGTAACCGATAATAAGGATTTTTTTAAGCTTTGATTAATAGAATAGAGATTTATATTTTTTTTACAAAGTAGTTCTATTGTATTTAAAGCATAATTTAATTTTCTTGAGGAATCTTCTGAATTATTGAGGTCTTCATTTATATTTTGTTCTAATAATCTTATACTTTGATGAAAAGCCTGATTTAAATAAGCATAATTTGAAGATTTTCTTAGTCTAGAAATTTCATTAATTTCTAATTCAAAAATATTAGAAAATTCTTCTCTTAATATTTCATCTTTATTAGTGTTTTCTTTGACATCTACAATTGAAAGAATATTTGTCTTTTGAGAGTTCACTGATAAATGACAACGTCTTAATTCTAATTCAAATGTTTGAAGAATTTTTCGAGCCTCATATTTATTTTTGCAGAAAATTCTTATATCATCCATAAATCTAAAATATCCAAATGTGCTATTCTGCATAAATAGGTCAACTTGATTTAGATAAAATGTTGCTAATAATGCAGAAGCATCGCTATTTTGAGGCAATCCAGAATCTTTATTGGATAATTTATTTAATATTTCACCGAGTAGTTTACAAGCTTTTTTTTCATTTGCAGTTTCACAAACTCTTTCAATTTTTTCTATCAATAATTTTTTATGAATATTATCATAAAAATTTAATAGATCTATTTCAATAATACAATCATAAAGAAATAACCCTTTTTCAGATCTCAAATTTACTTTTTCTTCTAAAATATATTTCATTTTCTTCCATTGTTCAACTCCTAGTAGGATTAATTGATTTGGAGAAAATTTATTATATCTTGCAGAATATACATTCGGTATTAATGCATTATCTAGTTTTTCAGCTATTGTACCAACTACTGCCATATACATAATACGATCGATAAATGGTGAGATTAAAGCAGATCTTAATGTAAATTTCTTTTTTGGAACATAAAATTGTTCTGATTGACTTGCTTGATATTTATTTTCATCAAAATATTCTTCAAATTGCTTAAAGAGGTAGTCTTTATTAAGCAAATCAATATATTTTAGTGGGTCATGATACCAGTCATCTATCATATCAGTTTTGAGCCTTTTTTGAGCTAAATCCAAATCAAGACACACTTCATTTATTGTAGCTTGATTAATATCTACAATAATTTTATTGATTTCTCTTTTATGTGATGAAGATTGAGTATCAAGTTGAATTCTATTCAATAATTTTAATTTAATATTAATATCATTAAATGTAATCCTCGTGCAATCAACAGTAGAATTTTCGAAGTTATCATTTGGGTACCTAGAAATTATCCCATATAAAATGTTTTTATTCTTAAAAAATACTCCTGCCCCTGATATCCCCTGTAAAGCCTCTTGAGAAGTTGGAGTATTAAGTTCAAGCCGCCTTGAGTTATAATCATTTCGTTTAAATGTAAATATTTGCATTTCATTTTTGTTGGCAGAAAAAATTGCCCAAGAAAAAAAATCCTCTTCATCATCTTCTAATTTATCAGAAACTAAAATTTGACTAAAATTTACATTTACATTCTTATCAATTATTATTATTACAAGATCTTCATCAAAAACAATAAATTGTCTAAATAGATCTTTTTTCTTAATTTGCTGAAGTTTACTTAGCTTTTCATTATCAGAATAAAAAATTTCAACATTTGATATTTTTTCTAGATTGAAGGGTGTTTGCGAATCTTCTTGAAATATGTGTTTTGCTGTAAGAATATAATTGTAGTTACAATAATTTGGTGTTTCGTAAACTACTCCAGATCCATAACTAGGTACACCACATATAAATGTGGTAATTTTTACCCCACATTTTTTTAAATTATCAGAAACTAATGCCATAATTTTTATTATTGGGTATCAGTTTAAAATTATAATTATCTAATTCAGTATCTGTAACTTCAAGGTTATTTAAAGTTTCATCGTAATTAAAAAGAAAATTAATTATCTGATTATTACTTCTTTGTGAATATTTCAATACTTTTAATAGGGTTCTTTTGTTTGGTAAATAGTATTTTCGACCATTTGTGCTAATAACATAATTATTACAGATGATATTTTCAAATATTTTTTTATTTAAACTTCTATAACTCCCATGGTGAGGTAGTTTAATTAAATCAAATTTATTAGGTTTCCCTTTATTCTTAAATGATAATTTATTCATAATAACCTCTAATCTATCAGGTGTTACATCTCCTAAAAGCAATACTTTTTTACAATCACATTCAAGATTAATTACTATACTGCTTTTATTTGAAATAGATGTATCTTGACTATCATCATTTATATATTTATCAAGAAGGTATAATGATGTTTTCCAATCACATTTATTATCACTTGTTAAATAAGCTCCATGTTGAAGACTATAATTTTCCAAATCATTATGGGTGGGGGATAAAATTTCAATTTTTAAATCTTCAAAATTTTGTGTATCTCCTTCCTTATGGAGTTTCCATTCAGTATTAATTTTAATTAATAGTTCCTCAACTTCAAAGGCTTGTTTGTAAGATAATAGATTGCTTTCCTTTTTTGAAATTTTGCCTAGTACTAACCTTGGAGAATTAAAAATTACTTTTTCAATAAATTTATTTCTTAAATTATACTTATTTTCATCAATATGTTTTAATAAATCAATAATTCCTTTAATATGATCATCGTCGTGGTGTGTTATAATTAAGAGATTAATTATTTCTTTATTTTTATATATTTCATCAATTTCAGATAGAAGATATTTACTATCACTTCCTCCATCAATTATTATGTTATATCCTTTGTGATGAATTAGAGTCGAATCTCCAGTTCCAGCTTTTAAAAATTTTATTTCCATAATTATTTATGAAATTTTTAGACACATTTATTTTTACTAGGTTAATATAGCAAATTTATAAACTTGGGAATGGCTAAATTCCTTATATAAGTTTTAATGTTAACAAATTATTTGTTCCTATTTAATAAAGGCTTATCTCAATTTTAGTAAGTTACTTTAGCTCAATAATTACAGTCTCTGGATAGGCGATATAATCACCATATTGTCCTTTTTTAATCTGGGCTCCTTTACTTTTTCCTAAATTAGTTAAAACCCATTCATCATTTTTCTTTTCTATCCAGTTAAGTTTTTCAATTTTATTTGTTAGGTCTTTAGGAGAAATACCTATTTCTTTTGACAAAGCAGTTACAGATAAATACTTTCCATCAAATAATTTTGGTTTTCCAGTTCCCTCTGGCTTTGCATTTGATGGTACTACTGGAATTTCAATTTTTTTATTCTCAACCTTTTGAACTGAAATCGTTCGGTGTTCACTACCTCTTTTTATTCTATCTACTTCAGTTGCTACTTGTTTATAAAGTTCCTGGTCATTTTCCTTTGAAATATAAATCCCCATTTCAACATTATTCTGTTGTGAAAACATGTATAAATTCATTGAAGTAATAATTGCTTCCTTTTCATTGAAATAGCATTTTGCATGAAGGTCTTTGTGAAATAGCAACTTAATACCTGGCATTGATTGTAACCATGTACTGTCTTCTGGATTTATGTCACTAACTTTTCCATAAATTATAACAATGTCTATTGAAAATTTGTGCCTGTCTTCTAATGATAATTTGAGTTGATTATTTAACTGCAAATAAGGACTAATTAAATATAACTTGTCATTTGAGTTATTTATTAGTTTCTTTAAATAATATGAAACTCCTTGTGTATCTAAAAATTCTGCCATTTTATCTTTGATTAATAAATTATGTTTTATTAGTTATTCTTATGTAGTAGTCTCAAATTTATAATTACAATATCTACAAATTAATGCTTCTTGCTGCACTTTTTCCGCGCATTGAGGACATTGTTTTAGATTTTCTGGTTCATGTGTTTCTTTATTATCAGATTTTACAACGAAAATCATTAATCCACCAAGAAATAAAAGAATTCCAGAAGTAATTAAATAATTCTGCTTGTCAGCCATTAAGCCAAGATTATTTATTCTATGGGGAGTCCAAAAGAATTCCCATTGGGATAATTTACTTGGACACTAGTACCCATTGTAAGTGCGTACCCTCCTAGAAAAAAACCACAACTAAATAATATGTATCCAAGAAGTCTCATGTTTTTTATTTTTAAAAATAATTGCCAAATTGTCTATAATAATCATTAATTGATTTGGTTGGATTATTATTCATCCATTCTTCTACTTTAGACAAGCCCTGATTTAATTGAAGAGATTGATCTTCAATTTTTTCAACAGGAAGAGTATATAAGGATTCAAATGAATGGAAAGTACTATTTTGTTGAGTGTAGGAATTTACTTGACTTGCGTATTTAAGTATCCGGTTATTGTATTTATTTACTGATATAACTGCCCAAATAATACAAATCAACCAATAGAATAGTGAGAGAAATAGCAAAATTGAAGCTGATCCTAATAATAAACTGATACTTCCTTTTAAGAAGCCAGCTATTATTAAAATAGTTAAAATAACTGGCGTTAAAATCATAAATAATCCTCCAAAAACTGAAGCATAAAATAGACCAATTGGACCTAATAATAAAGTCAATAAAATAGCGACTCCAGCACTTTTTGTCTGTTTAACTACGATATAATTCATTTTATATTTGTATTATATTCAATAAATTAGGTAAAGCAATAAGTTAGCCATTTTTCTATTTACTTTTATTTTATTGCTTATATAAAATTGCTTTACCGAATTAAAGTAACTGATCCCACCCTTTTTTCATTCCAAGATGAGCCATCTTCGAAAATTGCTTTTTTAACTTGCCAAGTGTAAACATCCTGTGGCATTTGATCACCTTTATAAGTGCCATTCCAAAAACCAACTGGTTGCCCATTACTCAGTTCTTGAGATGACCACAATAATTGACCATAACTTGAATAAACAGCTATTTCATATTCTTTCAAACCTACTCCGGTAGGGAAAAATGTAGAAGCTTTACCATTGGATAGACTTGGAGTAAAGGCATTTGGTATAAACAACCCGTGGATGAAAGTTGGGGTTATTATTAAGGTGGTATCATCGGGGCAATCATTTTCTCCAATTACCGTGAGTTTAACATATTTATCTCCATTTGAATAATAACGATGTTCAGGATTTTGCAAATCAGATGTGCCCCCATCACCAAATTCCCAATGCCAACTTATTGCATTTGTAGAATGGTCAATAAATTGAAACATCGCTGAAGGTGGGGAAGTGATTTTCTCTTCAAAACTAAAATTAGCTGTGGGACTTTGCATTACAGAAATTGTATCATTATATGTTAGCGTATCAAAACAGACATTTTTATAACTAGCGATAATAGAGACTCCTTGTTTGCCTGCATCATAAAAAACATGAGTAATTGCATTCAATGAATCTGATTTAATACCATCAGAAAATGTCCAATTTGCAGTAGTAGTATTGGTTGACAAATTTGTAAATAGTACTGCTAGTGGAGAGCAGCCCTTATAAGGATCTATACTTAAATTAGCTTTAGGTTGAGCATAAGCACTAAATATTTGAGATAATGTATCTAGACAACCAAATATATTTTCCGCACTTAATTGCACTATGAAGTCTCCTGAATTTGAGTAGGTATGTAAAGGGTTATTATCTATATTTAAGGGGCTTCCATCGCCAAAGTTCCATTTGTAACCAGTAGCATCAAGTGTTTTATTTGAAAAATCTACCTTTACAGGGATTCCACATAAATGGTCTCGATCCAGTTCAAATAGAGGATTTGGTAAAGGATGTGCTGTAATATAATCAATAAATGTATCGTTGTGGCAATTGTTTATATCAAAAGCATTCAGTTTTACTTCGTATTGACCTGCTATATTATATATATGAGTTGGAGTTAAATCTTTGCTTGTATTTCCATCGCCAAAGTCCCATTCATAATAAATTGCATTTTGAGATTTATTAAGAAAATTAACAGTTAAAGGCAAACAACCATCCTGTTTGTCTGGTGTAAAATCTACGATTGGTAATTCTAGGACTTTAATAGGAAAATTAAATTGAGCAGAACAAAAATTATCTGCTGAGATGCCAGTTAAAGTAATTGTTTTGATACCTGCATTGCTAAATATGTGGTAAGAATTATAAAGATTTGAAGTATCTCCATCACCAAAATCCCAGTGAACTCCTGAAAGTATATCAGTTGAAGAATTATAAAAGAACATAGTATCACCTAAACAGACTTGTTTAAGACTTGTAAATGAAACTTTGGGGGCTGGTAAAACTTTAATATAGCCAATAATGCTGTCATATCCGCAACCATCACTTGCTTTTTGAATAACTTTGTAAGTGCCGGGTAGATCGTATATATGTATTGGATTTAATTCAGAAGATGTGTTTAAATCTCCGAACTGCCATGAAACCTTTGCCCCAGGTGTCGCATAATTTGTAAAATGAACTAAATATGGTTGACAGCCAATTAAATTTGGAACATTGAAAAAAGCTTTTACTTCAACAGGTTTTATAGTAAAATTATATTGCGCAGTATCTGACCCGCAAAAATTAGTAGCAATAAGTTGAATTGAATAATTATGATAGAGAGAATCAGTAAAATACTGCATTGGTGGGGCAATTGAATCAGTAGAAGTCTTTCCATTTCCAAAATCCCAAAGAAACGTTTCAGGTTGGCCCAATGTATTATTAGCGAAATGAATAATTTCACCACTACAAATTGTGTCTGTATTAGTTCCTATTTTTACAATTGGTAATGGATGAACAAATATTGAATCACTCCAGATTTTTGATGCACAAAGGTTAGTTGCAGTTAAGGTAATTATAAATGTGGTATCTTTTGTTCCTCCTGGTAGTAAAATGGGTTTCGGATTGAAAATTGAGTCAATTTTTGAACTTCCCAAATTCCAAATATATTTAGTTTGCCATCCATAACTTTCATTTTGAACTGCAACTGGTAATACTGCACAGCCAGTATCTGGGGAAGATGTAAAAAAAGCATGTGGAGGTTCGGTGACAAAAATTGTCTGAGTATACATGTCGGTACAACTAAATTTGGTAGTTGTAGTCAATTTAATAGTATATGAACCTGTATCTTTGTATGTATGCATTGGCTTGGGAAAAGTAGATATATTTCCATCTCCAAAATCCCAAACTACCTTAAAAGTGTCTTTTGAAAGATTTTCAAATTGAATTACTTCGTTAATGCATGCAGAGGCTGGTTTAGGGAAATTTGACTCAGGCATCGGATGGACAGCAATAATTAATGAATCACTAAATGCACAACCTAATAGTGGGTCTTTATATTGATAAACTAATACTTGATCTCCAATTCCAGAAATAATTGGATCAAAATTTCCATTTGAATTTGTAATCCCTTTGCCAGACCATGAGCCCCCGGTAGCTGGCTTAAAATTCGAAAGTAAAAATGGTGGATCTAATAGGCAAATTGACTGATCGATTCCAGCGTTAATATCAACTCCAATCACTTTAACTAATGCAGTATCTCTTTTTTCACAATTACCTGTTCCTCTTATATAAATTAGTGGAAAAGTCCCTCCTGTAGAAGGTGTGAAAATATTGCCTGAAATACTGACTCCCTCCCATTTGCCACCAGTTGGCTCTGCTACCAAGGATAAAGCACCAGAATTTTGACAAATAACAGTATCATTTGGTGCAAGAATATTTACTGGAGTTGGTGATAGCACATAAAAAGTATCAGTCAATATTTTTGTGCCGCATACATTAGTATGAGATGCTGAAATAATATAAGGGTTAGTTGATTCAGTAAGTGTTTGAGGAAATTGTGTTTGATTTACTCCATTAAGGGTATAGGTCACATTCTTATCATTCGGCATTGGTGTGTAATTCAAAGAAATGCAATCATCAGGTTGTCCAAATAGTTCTAGTTTATAATCTTCCACTACTTTAATTTGGATTGTATCACGTCGTTCACAATTTCCCGTTCCTCTTATATAAATGATTGGGAAAGTACCTGCAGTTATTGGAATAAATAACTGATTCCCACTTGAGCCTATAGTGTTTTGACCTTGCCAGTTACCACCTAAAGGATTGGCTATTAAAGTTAGAGTATCTGAAAATTGGCAAATTAATGTATCTTTTGGGGAAATAATGCTGACGGGAGTCGGTGCAAATACATAGAATGTATCTGAAAGTATTTTGGTTCCACATACATTTGTATGACTAACTGTAACAATATATGGGTTGTTAGATACTGGTAGTATTTGTGGAAATTGTGTTACTGTAGCTCCGTTAAGGGTATAATTTACTTTCGAATCATTAGGGTTTGGTGTATAATTAATTGAACTGCAATCATCAGGTTGTGGAGAAAGTTGAAGATTATAACCTTCTTCAACTTTTATTTTAACTGTATCTCTTCGCTCACAATTGCCTGAACCCCGGATATATATTATTGGAAAAGTACCAGTTGATGATGGAATAAAAACTTCTTTCCCTCCAATATTTTTTAGGTTCTGACCTTGCCAAGTACCTCCAGACGGGATAGCAGCCAGAGTCAAAGTATCTGTAAATTGGCAAATTACTGTGTCCTTTGTAGGGAATTTAATACTAACAGGTACCGGATCAAGAACCCAAAATGTATCTCTTCTAATCTGCATTCCACATTCGTTAGTTAATGTTGCCTCAACCGTATAAGGCATATTTGAAGAAGATAAAACAATAGGAAATGAATTTTTTACACTACCGTTGATTTTATAAATTGCATTCATGTCATCCGGATTTGGTGAATAACTTAATGAAATACATGCATCCGGCTGTGGGATTAAATTTAAAATAGGAGCTTGAACAACTTTAATATCAATGGATTTTTCACTAGGCTTATTACAATCATTGTCAACTTTAACTTTTATAGTATATGTTCCGGGTTGTGTAAATTTTATATAAGGTTTAGCAATTATTGGGGAAGGTGAAGGTTTTGGCCACCATTGCCAACCATTGGGTGGATTTACAGTCCAAGAATATGAATTTTCGTTTAAAGAAATAGAAGCATCCAATTTGACCAAACCTCCACCTCCAAGACAAACAATAGGAGGCGTTCCAGCAATTGCACCTGAATCAATTTTTATATCAGCAATAGGTGGAGTAATTACATTGATTGTTTTGGTTGCATCATCACTACCACATTCATTCATTACAGAATGTTTAACAATGTAAGTTCCAGCCATATTATATGAATGGGTTGTTGAAAGTATATTGTATAATTTTGTGCCATCTCCAAAATCCCAGTTTGAATCTTGCATACCAGCAAGGCAAGAATAATCTGAAATATTTGTAATATCTCCAACACATATAACTTGATCAGAAATAGTAATTCCGGCAATTGGTGGATTTTTTATTGTTAATAAAAATATACTATTAGTTTGTGAGATTGTTGATGGAGTGTGGTTAGTTAAAAGAGTAACATAATAAGTTTTTTTATCTTGACAAGTTCCATAAAAATTAGAAAGATCATAAATATGATATTGAGGCGGTTGTGTTTGCCCTCCATTTGTGGGTATATTAATAACAGGTGTTCCGTCACCCCAATCTATATCATAACTGCTAATATTATTTAGATACAAGTAAGATGGATTAATTACAATATTAATACACAATTTAAAGGTTTGGCCTGTATCACAAACTGTTTGTTTTCCATCGCAAGGTGCAATAGTGGGATTGTTATTCTGAGAAAAAAGTAAATTGCAAAAGCATACTAAAGTAAATAAATAAATATATTTCATTGAAATAACTTGGTTTGAAACTGAGGAAAATATTTTAATCAATAAAAATTCGCGCATTTCAAAATTTCATGACTCCTAGCCTTAGGAGCATGAGGGCTCCAATCACAATAGGATTTCCATCCTTTAAATGTATATTTGAAATTAAATTCATAAATATTGTTGCTTTTAATTCCAAGACCAGTTGCATTCATATCTACACTTAGGCCCAAATACATTGAATCATTATTTGTTTTTTTATCCAGGGTAGAAAAGCCTGCAATAAGAGTCAAGTAGTTTGTGTTTTTTCCTCCAGTTGTTGGAATTCGCATGTTATATAACGCACCTGTAGT
>Ga0193744_1000267_pt1 | contig 12950 bp, 7 predicted proteins | sample L1a1metaG_FD_143056 | JGI IMG/M metagenome (GOLD analysis project Ga0193744, IMG submission 143056) | Soil microbial communities from a riparian zone of the East river system, Colorado, United States - L1a1 | ecosystem: Environmental > Terrestrial > Soil > Riparian zone | place: USA: East River...
TCCGATCCAGAGCTGTGGAAGCACGTCAGATTCTTTCCGCTCACGTACGATCGTCTGCAGCTCATCGAAGACGAGCCCCTCGGCAAGCCGCCGGGCGCGGACCAGATGGCCTCGGGACGCGCCACGCAGCTCTGGATCGGACTCGCTCGAGCCGCACTCGTGTCCGATTCCTCCAATCCGTCGGCGCCACGCGAGGACCATGACGAAAGCACCGCTCTCGAGCCCGCAACCGTCGCGCGCGCGATCGACGAACATCAACGCGAGGAAGCATACGACCAGGTGATCGTCGGCTACCTCCTCCAGATTGGCGAGGAGCTCAAAACCGCCGAGGGCCCCGAGGCGGTAGGGTTGCAGCGCCGGGTGTCGCGCCTGGTGGGCTCGCTCAAGGAATCGACCCTCGCGCGGCTTCTCGAGATGGGGGGCGACAAAACCCAGAGAAGAAGATTTCTCCTCGATGCATCGCAGGGCATCACCGTCGAGGCGGTGGTCGACCTCGTGAAGGCGGCGTCCGCGGCCGAAGGACAGACGGTATCCCACTCGATGCTGCGAATGCTGTCAAAGCTCGCGCACCATCCCGCGACTGGCGGCGTTCGGCCAAAGGCTGATCCGACCATCCGCGATGTAATGCGTCGCCTCGTCGATGATTGGTCGCTCAGCGATCCGAATCCCGAGGAATACAGCAAGGCGCTCGAGAGCATGTCCAGCCTGCGGACTGTCTCCGAAAAATCGCCCAACGCCGCCCTTCCGACCGAATGCGAGCCGGAGCGCATGGTGCAGATCGCGATCGAGGTAGGCATGATGGGACCGCAGGTTCACGCGGCGATGGTCGATTTATCCAAGGCCGGGCGCGCCGACGTCCTGCTCGACCTGGTAGAGCGCGCACCAAGCGTCGAAGCGGCGGCACCGGTCTGGGAATTCCTGACGAAGGAGCGGGTCCTCGACTCTCTCCTCCAGATGCAGCGGGTGGATATGCCGCTCGTGGCGCGGTTTGCGAGGCGGATGGGAGTCGGCGCGGTACCGACGCTGCTCTCTGCGGCGGCCGTCTTCGAGGATGCGAAGACCCGTACACAGTTTTACGACCTGATTCAGTCACTGGGCGATCAGGCGGGTGAGTCGATAGCCCAGCGTATCGGCGTTTCGCCCCCTCTTGTGCAGCGGGAGCTGCTGGGTCTTCTGGGACGCCTCCAGGCGCTACCAGCCGGATTCTCGGCCCGCTCATTTCTCGAGAACGAAGAGGCGTTGATTCGTCGCGAAGCGGTGAGGCTCCTGCTGCGGAACCCGGCCGAGCGCGATGAGACGATCATGAGCGCGCTCTCGGACACTGACGACAGAGTCGTGTTTGCCGGACTCACGGTCGCACAGGAGCGCTGCCCGCCGGCGGGAATAGCCTTGATCAAGCAGCGCGTCGATCGCGGCGAGCTCGATTCACAGCTCCGGACGATGGGGATCCGAATTGTCGCGCAGCAGCGCACGGCAGCCACACTCAGCTGGCTCATGGGCTTCGTCCTGACCGAGACGCAATGGGCCCGAAGGCCGAAGCTGCGGACGTCGACGCCGGAAATGCTGGCGGCGCTAAGCATGATTGCGACACACTGGAGCAACGATCCGACGGCGATCAAAGTCATCGGGCTCGCTGAACAAAGCAGAGAGCCGGAAGTTCGCGCGAAGGTCGCTCCCGCCCGAAGAATCTCGAGCCCGTCGGGAGTCCAGAAGAGTGAGTGATCCGATCCGGTTTCTTGTGTCCTTCGGACAGGCGATTTCGACGATGGCCCTGTACAAGGACGGCCACCCGGCGCGGGAGCGCGCAGTCGACAGATCGTATCGCTGCCTGCGGGACCTGCAGGAGCACGATCCCAACCCGCGTTTTTCCTTTCTGGGCGAAGAGACGATTTATCAGGAGACGTCGCTTCGGGAGCTGGGCGACTGGGAGTGGGGAATCCGCCTGGCGCACGCCGGTGTCCAGAGAATAGAGCTGGATACGAACGTCACCCGGGAGCAGTACGAGGAATTCCTCGAGGAAATGATGGCTCGCATCACGCTTGCGGTCATCGACACCTCGGAAACCCGAACCAATCGCGCGACGGGGATCAAGGTCGGCGCGCTGGGCATAAAGGGAGAAACCAAAGAGGTGCAGGAGAGGCTCGATGCCCCCGCACCGGTGGCAAAGATCTCGTACTCACTAGGCGAGGAGGCCGCATCGATCGAGTCGTTGCACCGCGACGTTCTCGAGCGGGGCAAACTGCCTCTCGCCGAGGCGGAAGCCGTGGTCCGGTCGCTGTCGATGGCGATGCACGGCGATCAGGAGATGATAATTCCGCTGCTCCAGCTCAGGGAATTCGACGAATACACGACGACGCATTCGTTGAACGTCTCGGTGCTTGTGATGGCACTGGCGGAGTCACTCGGTCTGGCCCAGCAGGACGTGCGCACGTTCGGCATCGCGGGCCTCCTGCACGATCTGGGCAAGGTGCACATCCCGAAGGACATCCTCAACAAGCCGGGCAAGCTCACAGACGAAGAGCGCAACGTGATGCAGCAGCACCCGGTCGCGGGTGCGAAAATGATCATCGAGAGCGGGCGCCGGCTCGACCTCGCCGCGGCGGTGGCGCATGAGCACCATATCATGATCAACGGCCACGGCTACCCGACGCAGCATTATCGACGTGACTGCCACAAGGCGAGCAAGCTGGTTCACGTCTGCGACGTGTACGACGCGCTGCGGACGCGCCGCCCCTACCGCGATGCGTGGGAACAGGAGCGTGTGCTCGTCTATCTCGAAGAGCGCGCGGGAACCGAATTCGAGCCCGAGTCGGCGATCGCCTTTGTGAAAATGATGCGCAAGGTGGCCAGCGGAATTCAGCGCTCGCCGATGCCGCCGGCAAATGGCGCGGAGCCTGTCGCCCCTACGGTCGAAATCAAAACGGGCTCTGCGTCGGCCGAGATTAAAACGAATTCCGCGCCGGTTGAAATCAAGAACGATGCCGTCCCGCCTGGCACGCCCTTGCCCACGGGCACGGCGCTGATCCCTCCCAAGACCTCACCGTAAAGGCATTCCGCTGGCCGTTGTAACGAAATGCGTCGGCGCCGACGCATTTCCGTTGCCTGGCCCAAACGCCGTTCGTCCAGTGAATAGCTGGACACTACTGAAGAAATCCATAGCGGAGGAAGCAACGCATGTCACGCAATAGAAAGGGGTTTACCCTTATCGAGCTTCTGATCGTAGTCGTCATCATCGGTATTCTTGCCGCGATCGCGATTCCGAAATTTGCCAACACGAAAGAAAAGGCGTATCTCGCCGCGATGAAATCTGACCTTCGCAACATGGCGACCTACGAAGAGCAGTACGCCGCAGATCAGGCTGGTGCCTACTTTGGCGGAACCGCCACGTCGGCGGCTCCCCTCAATGGCTTCAGCCCCTCGCAGAACGTGACCGTCGTTGTGACCAGTGATCCGGGTCCCCCGACCTCCTGGAGCGCGACTGCCTCGCACTCGCAGACCGCCAAGACCTGCGCGATGGCCGACGGCGTGATTACCTGCACGCCATAATGGACGGTGTCGTCGCCTGCACCTAATCAGGTGACAGCGGTTGGAACTGAAAGGGGCGTCGCGAGACGCCCCTTTCTTTTTTTCTACGATGTTGCCAGCGTCCGGCTCACGAGCCTCGAGCGCGCCGGGATCCCGGACTCGCGCCGCGCTTGCCGAGGAGAGGCTTGTCGAAGAGCATGCGCGACGGAACGCGGGCCATTCCCGACGCATCGAGCCACTTCTCGAGTCCAATCGCCAACGCGCGACGCTCAGACTGACGCAAATTTGCGAAGCCCTCGATCAGGTCGGCCTGAACCACGCGCGGCGCCCTGTTCACGAGATTGCTGCCCGCGCGGGTGAGACGAAGCACAGCCCGACGCCCATCCGCCGGGTCGGGCGTCCGCGTTACCAGGCCCTTGGCAATCAGCTGGCTCACCACCTGAGACACCGTGCTGTGCGTCGTCATGGTGACGGCGGCCAGATCCTTGACCGACTGATCGGGGATGTCGCCCAGCTCCCTCAGCACGAACAGCTGCGCGGCGCTGACGCTCAGCTCGCGCTCGATCGTCTCGGCCGCTGATCGAAGACCGCGCACCATTCGGCGCACGGCGTTGAGCGCGCGTGCCAGCTCCGGTTGCCTGCTTTTCTTCAGCTTTGCCATGGGGCCGCGTGGACGGGTTCGACCGTGAAGCTTGCTGATGCTGACAACAGATCAACACCGACGACCAATGTAGCGGTGAACAGTGATGCGCTGCCAGCCACCTGTGTTTGGGTGCTGCCCACCGGGACTGACCGGCAGCCCACCGCCGCACAGCTGCCGATTCCATCTTTAGTATTGACCTCTTGCGCGCCAGGTATAGAATTCAGCGCGTTACAGCGGGCCTGCTACCTCTTCGCCTGGTTGATCGGGCGAAGGTTGGGACCAGCCGCGTACGTTGCACGTGTTGCCGCATCTGTCGGCTCGTGCTTCGTGAGTGGCAGCGCGAGTCCGTCCCTCGCCGCCCGCTAGCAGAAAGTCCTACGAGCCAGCGGAGCCGCCATGAGTCGCTACAGCGATCCATCTGCGCAATTTTGCCCGCGTCACCACCTGACGAGCTCGTCATTTCCACATCCGCCTTTCGACGCCGCTGTTTTCGCGCGGTCGTTTTCGGGGCGTCACGGCACTTTGCCGCGACGTGATTCAGCACGCCTTCGGGCGAGAATTGGAGGGAGTATGAGAGATCGACTTGTTAGAAACATCTTGCGTATCGGGCTATCCGTAGCCGCCATGCTATTGTGCATGGCGACTCCGGGACGCGCGCAGGATGCGGGAACCATCACCGGCATCGTCACCGACGCTGCGTCCAGGGCTCCAATCCCTTCGGCGCAGGTGCAAATCGTCGGTACGACGCGTGGCGCCACCACCGGCGACGACGGCCGCTTCCGCATCGCGGGAGTGCGAGCCGGGAGCTACCAGGTACGCGTGCTACGGCTTGGATATCAGGCCTCGGCACAGTCGGCAACTGTGACGTCGGGCGGTAATACCGAACTGGCGTTCTCGCTGTCCCAGGCGGCCGTCAGCCTCGAGCAGGTCGTTACGACAGCGACCGGAGAGAGTGAGCGCAAGCGCGAGATCGGATCAGCCGTAACGACGATGACGCCGGCGGTTGAGCAGATAGCTGCCGCTCAGAACGTGAGCCAACTCCTCACCGGCAAGGTTGCCGGTGTCGACATACAGCAGGCCGGCGGCACGGTCGGCTCGGGCTCACGCGTCCGCATCCGCGGCGCGTCGTCGCTCTCGCTCACCAATGAGCCGCTTATTGTCGTCGACGGAATTCGCTTCAACAACAACGTCGCGCAGAGCAACACCGTCGGTTCGACCACTATTGGCGTCGGTGGCCAGGTGCCATCGCGCTTCAACGACATCAACTCAGAGGACATCGAAACCATCGAGGTCTTGAAGGGACCCGCTGCGGCAGCGCAGTACGGTACTGCTGCCGCCAACGGAGTCATTCAGGTCACGACCAAGCGCGGCAGGTCCGGAAAGCCCCGGTGGACGACGTTCGTCGAAGGCGGAACCATCAAGGATGTCACCGATTACCCGGCGAATTTCCTCAGAACGACCAACACGAGCACCGCTACCTCGGCACCATTCACAGGTACGCGCTGCACACTCGACAACCAGACCCGCGGCCTCTGCGCTCAAGCGCCCGATTCGTCCTTCTCCTTCAATCCGCTTGTCACGCACAGCCCATTCATCGACGGAAAGCGTGGCGCATACGGTGCCAGCGTGAACGGCGGAACCGATCAGGTTACGTACTACGTCGCGGGAAATTACGACAAGCAGCAGGGTGTCTTCGAGACGAGCCTGGATCAGCGGGCGTCGGGGCGCGCGAACGTTTCGATGCAGCTTCGCGACAACTGGAATCTCCAGCTTGGAACGAGCTACCTCACCGATCACCTGCGACTCCCGCAGAACGACAACAACACGCTCGGGATTGTCTCGGCCGCATTGCTCGGAAATCCGCGTGACGATCCAACCGGCCTGGGCTACCTGAACGGCGCTACTCCCGCTCAGATCGCGAACATCAACACGCGCCAGGACATCAATCGGTTCGAGAGCACCATCAACAGCTCATACCAACCACTCTCGTGGCTCACTGCCACCGTGGTCTCAGGGCTCGACTACCTGAATCGCTTCGACAACGAGCTGGTGCCGCCCAACAAGGTCGCGTTCGGGTCTCTGCCCGACGGACAGCGCACGTCGAACCCTTACAACATTTACAACTACACCGCCAACGGAACGCTCTCGGCCACGTTCAACCCGTTCGAGGGTCTCAAGGCCACGACGAAGGTGAGTGGCCTGTTCAGCAAGGAGATGATCCGGGGCACGAATGCGTTCGGAGCCAAGCTCCTCGGTGGAACGGGCTCTCTGGCCGGAGCGAGCGCGCGTTTCGCGGTGAATGAAACCAACACGGACAACAAGACGATCAGTCGTTTGGTCCGTGAAGATCTCGCCTGGCGCGACCGCGTTTTCCTGAGCGGAGCGTTGCGCAACGACAAGAACAGCGCCTTCGGACAGAATTTCGGCAGCATCAACTATCCGTCGGTCACTCTTTCCTGGGTGGTCAACGAAGAGTCGTTCTTCCCGAAGACTCCTCTGTTCAGCTCGCTCAGGTTGCGGGCGGCAAACGGAAAGTCGGGTCAGAAACCCAACTTCCGCGACGCTATCACATTCTTCAACGCACAAACGGTAACCGTGGCGGGTGTAGATGTTCCGGGAATCACGATCGGTGGAACCGGCAACCCCGGGCTGCGTCCCGAGAAGTCGAAGGAAACGGAGCTCGGCTTCGACGCCGGATTCCTCGACGAGCGCGTCGGCGTGGAGGTTACGCACTACTCCAAGAAGACGGACGATCTTCTGATTGCGGTTCCCCTCCCTCCGTCGCTCGGTCTAACGACGACCCAGTTCCAGAATCTCGGGTCCGTCAAGAACAGCGGGTGGGAAGTCGCGATGACCACGCACGTGCTCGATATGGAAAATGTGGGCTTCGACTTTACGCTCACGAGCTCCACCAACAACAATGAGCTGCTGTCATTGGGCTTGCTGCCGACGGGAGACCCGGTACCACCGATCGTCGTGAACACGCAGCAACAGCATCGCGTTGGTGTCCCGCTCGGGTCGTACTTCCAGCGCAGCTACACGTTCGATGACGCGAACAAGGACGGAATCATCGCGCGCAGCGAGATCACGCTGAGCGACACCGCCGTTTACCTCGGAAACCCGCTCCCGACGCGCCAGTTCGGAATTACGCCGACGCTGACCTTGGGCAAGCTACTGAGGATATCGGCCTTCTTTGACCACAAGGGTGGTTACAAGCTGTTCGACAACACCCGCCGGTTCCGGTGCACGTTCCTGAACTGTCAGGAGGCATATGACAAGAGTACTCCGCTGGCGGATCAGGCCGCTGCAATTGCCGCGACCGCACTCGCCACGGATGCCGGTTACATCGAAGACGCAACGTTCACCAAGCTTCGTGAGCTCACTTTCACGATCAAAGCACCGGACAGAATGGTGCAGGCATTTGGACGTGCGATGGAGTTGAGCATCACCGGAAGAAACCTGAAGACCTGGACCGATTACAAAGGCTTCGATCCGGAAACCAATTCGACACCGGGTGCGAACTTCAGTACTTCGGACTTTCTGACGCTGCCACCGACGCGGAACTGGACTGCCCGCGTCACCATCAACTTCTGAGCCCACTTCACACACTGAGATTAAATCAAATGCGATATAAAAACTCATTGCGCGATCGGCGGCTCACGCCGGCACGCCTGGCTACATTCGGGTTGCTCGCCGTTTTCCTGGCGTGCAATTCCGAGGATTTGCTCACCGTAACCGACCCGGATGTGGCTAGACCGGAGGCGCTGCAGGGTGCCTCCGCGTTGCCGGCCCAGCGCGCCGGAGCGGTAGGAAACTTCGGCGTCGCTTATAACGGCGGCAACGCCGACGTCGAACAGGTTCACCTCTCGGCGTTGCTTGCCGACGAGTTCATCAACACTGAAACCTTTCCGACCCGCATCGAGATCGACCAACGGGCGATGACGCTCGCCAACACGAGTCTCATCGGAACGTTCTTCGACCTCACCCGGGCGCGGTCGTTCGCGGATCTCGCGATCGACAACTACCGGTCGAGCGCCAAGACCCTCGCAGACAGTGCGGGTTTCCCCGAAGTATTGTCACTGAGCGGGCTGTCGTACGTGCTCTTCGCCGAGAACTATTGCGGCGCGGTTCCGGTCAGCAAACAGAACCCCGACGGGTCGTTCACGTTCGGCGCGGCTGAAAACACCCAGACTCTGCTCGACAGCGCGATCTCGAAATTCAACCAGGCCTTGGCGGTTCCGCAGGCGACCGTTCTGACCGCGACTTTCAGGCAGCTGGCACAGGTTGGAAAGGGACGGGCCTTGCTCGATCAGGCGAAGTACCCCGAAGCCGCGGCTGCAGTCGCCGGGGTGTCGACGACGTTCCAGTACAACTATACGCACTCCGAAGTGACCGCACGTCAGAACAACGGCACGTGGCTACTCACGTCGAGCGTTGCGCGGTTTGGCGTGGCTGATGTCGAGGCAGGGGTAGGCCTTCCATACCAGTCCGACGGTAACCTCAAGAAGACGTCGGGCACGATCGACCCACGTGTCGCGGACAGCGTTGCGCGGCGCGGTGCGGCCAACAGCCCGCTCGGCTTCGACGGATCCACTACGCAGTTCGTCCAGGCCAAATACCCGCTGCGCAGCTCGACGGTCACGATCGCGGATGGTGTTGAAGCCCGACTCATAGAGGCGGAAGCTTCTCTGAAGGGTGGAGATCCGGTTACTGCGCTGGCAACGCTGAACGCATTGCGCAGCAACGCAGCGCTTCTCGCATTACGCGGGTACGGCGCGACTTCGCTGGCACCACTCACGCTGCAGCTGACCACCGCGGCACAGGAAGATCAGCTGTTCAAGGAGAGGGCATACTGGCTCTTCCTGACCTCACACAGGTTGGGTGATCTCCGCAGGTTGGTCAGGGATTACGGACGAGCGGTTAATACCGTTTTTCCGAATGGCGCCTACTTCAAGGGCGGCGTCTACGGCACCGATGTGAACGTGCCGGTTCCACAGCAGGAACAGAACAATCCCGAGTACGACAAGGGTGCGTGCCATCAGGATCAACCCTAGGCCGTAGCCGATTGCAAGGTTAAAAAAAACGCTCCGCCGAGGATTTTCCCCTCGGCGGAGCGTTTTGTTTTTGGCGGCACCGCAGTGCGTAGCCGGGCCATGCCTCCCGGCGCACGGTCAGGTCGAAGAAGCTTCCTTGGTGTGGATGTAGATGACACCCGCGCAGGCGTTGGTGCCCTGCGCCGAGGTGCCGGTGATGCCACTCTGCAGCTCGATGCTGTCGATGGAGTCGGTAGACATGTCTCGAAGCGCCGCAACATCAACAAGGCGAGCGCCGTCGATCAGCACGAGAGGATTGTCGGCACCGGCCAGTGAAACGGTGCTCTGGCCGTGCTTCGTTGTGATGAAACGCGGTCGCCCGTAACGATCTTCGGCGAAGTTGTATTGCCTGGCGCGCTTTCGGAGGAGATCCCAGGCGTTCGTCGCGGAGGAGCGCGCGATCTCGCCTGAGCTGATTACATCGGGCCGGGCGGCGGTGCCCGGTGTGCGATGGCTAATAGAGGCGCAGCCAGTTAGAGAAGCGGCGACCAAAAGACCAGCGACGGGGACCCAATGCATTTGCCGCATTCCACACTCCGGGGAAGCAGCCCACCACCATCGGCAACCTAGTCCTCGTCACGCGCAAGCGCCAGACAAATTTGCAAGCCCGCGCAATGACCCGGGTGGGTTTCGAACCCACGACCTACGGATTAAAAGTCCGTTGCTCTACCAACTGAGCTACCGGGTCTGAGTGGCGTACAAGATACAATAACGGCCGCATCCAGTCAGCCGTTTACCCACCCGCTTTTTTCCAGGCGATCGCGCGCTATCGAGGAATCCTGGAGCCCATCGACCCGAAGCCCGGAGTGAAACAAGCAAATATCACAAATCTGCGTTAAGGGCGGATAGACGCACCTCCGCCGATCCGGACGACCGACCTGAGTGGCCCAATCCGGGAAGGAATCGTCTCCCAAATACCCGGGACTGCGGGCGCGATGATGCCATTTACCTTCTCTAAAGTCAACGCAGTTTTCCGTGCTGTGCGGATGTCACGCCAGCGCGAGATTGCGGCTGCCCGCATGGCTGCGCTCGAGGAGAGCAATCACCTCCTTCAGACGCAGGCCCGCCAGCTCGAGCACCAGACGAGTGAGGCCCGTGAGCTCGCGCACGAGCTCGCCCTGACCAACGAGGAGCTGCGCGCCGTCATCAGCGAAGCCAGGAAGGCCTGGGCCGCCGCCGATTTGGCCAACCGCTCGAAGGCCGAGTTTCTCACCGTGATGAGTCACGAGCTCCGGACACCGTTGAATTCGATCGGCGGATATGTGGATCTTCTCGAGATGGAGCTCCGTGGACCGCTCACAGACGAACAGAAATCCGATCTCGCACGCATCAAGCGGAGCCAGGAGCATCTGCTCGGCATCATCACCGACATACTGAATTTCACGCGACTCGAAGCCACCGAAGTGAAATACGACGTCATCGATGTACCGCTTCGCCCGCTGATCGCCGACCTCGACGCCGTCGTGAGCTCCCTCGCGCGAGCCAAATCACTCTCCTATCAGTGCGATTCACCCGCGGGCACGCTGTTCGCGCGAACCGACCCTGACAAGCTTCGGCAGATCATGATCAACCTGGTGTCCAACGCCGTGAAGTTCACGCCGGTCGGGGGACGCGTCCGGGTTTCGTGCACGCTGAGGGAAAAGTCGGTTTCGATCCACGTCGAAGACAACGGGCCGGGCATTCCGCGCGAAAAACAGGAAGCCGTGTTTGAACCGTTCGTCCAGCTCGATCGTGGGCTGACCAGGACTACCGACGGCACTGGCCTTGGCCTGGCAATCAGTCGCGGTCTCGCGCGTGGCATGGGTGGGGACATCCAGGTCAGCAGCGATGTCGACGTCGGGTCGGTGTTCACGGTGACGATTCCGCTCGCGGCATCACGCACCTCGTTGCTCGAAGACAGCAGCGCTCCAGCGCCACGAGCTGAGCGCGCAGACTAGAGCTACGAGGCGTTTTGCTCTCGTCGCGGCCGTTCTGAGTGACTGTCCAGCCGTGCGCCCAAATCGTACCTTGCTTGCCTTGATTCTTGCAGTATTAACCCTTAGTGAGCGCGCCTCCAGAAGCGCTTCTTCCCGCGAATTGCATCCGATTTCTCATCTCCACACCCCTACTTGCCCCACGAACAGGCGTTGACGAGCCCTGTCAGGCTCGCTGCTCTACATAACTCAGGACTCCTCGAGACAGCTGCTGATGACCGCCTGGATGTGTTCACGCGGCTGGCGGCGCAATTCCTCGACGTTCCCACGGTTCTCATCTCGCTCGTCGACGCCAAGCGTCAGTACTTCAAGAGCGTAACCTCGAATGGTGCTCCGGATCCTGGCTGGCAGCCCCTCGACGCGTCGTTTTGCCAGGATGTCGTCGGCACCGCAATGCCGCTGGTGATGGCTGACGCGTGGAGCGACCCCTCGCTCGCCGAGCGCGGCACCAAGGCCCGGGCGTACGCGGGAGTCCCTCTGACGACAGACGAGGGCCACGTCCTGGGCGCACTGTGCGCCTTCGATGAGAATCCGCGGGAGTGGAGCCAGCGCGACATCGGCGTGCTGACCGCGCTCGCCGGGGCGGTTATGTCCGAGATTCAACGGCGTATCGCAACGCGCGCGGTGCACGATACACAACTCCGCCTCATGGCCGAGCGGACTCTCGCGCACTCAGTTCAGCAGCAGATGCCCGTCGGCGTCGTCGTGGCGGAAGTGCCGTCGGGACGGCTGATTTCGGTGAACGCTCAGATGACGGAGATCTTCCGGACTTCGTTCACGCCCTCGCCGGACCTGCACAGCTACAACGAGTGGGTTGGGTTTCGGGAGAGCGGCGCGCCGCTGTCCGCCCTCGACTGGCCATTGGCCCGCACCGTAATCACGAAGGAAGCGGTGCGCGGCGAGGAAATCCGGATTCTGCGCGGTGATGGCAGCGATGGGTTCATTCGAATGAGCTCCGCTCCCGTGCAGGATGCCGATGGCAAGGTTGTCGCGGCGGTGGCGATCGTCGTCGATATGACCGACCAGCGAAAGGCCGAGCGAGCGATACGCTCGACCGATGAGCGTTTTCGCTTTGTGGCAAAGGCGACGAACGATGTAATCTGGGATTGGGACATGGCGACGAATGCACTCGTCTGGAACGATTCCGTCGAGCACGTTTTCGGGCACAAGCAGAGCAAGATTTTCCCCGAGATCCAGTGGTGGTACGATCACATCCATCCGGAGGATCGCGATCGAGTCGTTGCCGGAATTCACGGAGTGCTGGATCACGGTGGTACGACCTGGAGCGATTCATATCGCTACCGCCGCTCTGACGGAACGTACGCGAACGTGATGGATCGCGGATACATCGCGCGCGACGACGTGGGTGCCGCGACCCGAATGCTTGGCGCAATGACGGATGTGACCGAGCGCTCCCGCTCGGAGGCGGCGATCAGGTTTCAGGCGCAGCTGCTCAACGCCGTTCAACAGGCCGTCGTTGCTACTGATCCCGAAGGGATCGTGATCTTCTGGAACGCTTTCGCCGAGAGCCTTTACGGGTGGGCTCCGGAAGAAGCCGTTGGAAAGTCGATTCAGGAGCTGACGCCGTCACCCTTCCTCCGCGATCACGGTGGCGAGATTGGCCAGCGTGGAGCGGCGACCGAGAGCTGGACCGGTGAGTATCTCGTCCACGGAAAATCGGGAAAGGCGTTCCCCGCCCTCCTCACCACGGCTCCG
>Ga0193744_1000268_pt1 | contig 12881 bp, 8 predicted proteins | sample L1a1metaG_FD_143056 | JGI IMG/M metagenome (GOLD analysis project Ga0193744, IMG submission 143056) | Soil microbial communities from a riparian zone of the East river system, Colorado, United States - L1a1 | ecosystem: Environmental > Terrestrial > Soil > Riparian zone | place: USA: East River...
GAGGATGACACGGATCGCGGCCACGCGACTTGCGGCGAGAACACGCGTTGGGCGCGCTGTGCACCGCCTCGGCTCCAACAGCGACGTTGTCCGCCCGCGCTCGCTCGCTGATTTCCCGCACCTGCTGTCCTGGCAGCGGGGTCACGGGCAGCCGGCGGCGGGGAGCCTGGCGAGCTCCTCGATGCACTCCTTGGCGATCTTGCGCACGGCGTCTTGCGCCTGGACGAGGTCGGACCCGCTGGCGTCGGTGCTCGCGCCGAGGTCGAGGCTGACCTGGATGGCGTCGGGGAGCGCGCGCGCGAGCTTGCAGGTCTGGTCCAGCGCGGGGATGGACCGGGCACAGGCGCACGCCTTGTCGACGTAGGCCTTGCAGGCGTCCTTGGCGCGCTTGACCTCGGTCGCGGGCAGGGCGGGCCTGGGCGGAGGCGGCGGCGGGGGATCGGACTGGCGGCAGGCCAGGCAGGCCGCGACCGCGAGCCCGAGCGCGAGCGCCGCGAGTCGCGTCATGCGGCCTCGACCCGGGCGAGCACGACCGAGATGTTGTCGATGCCGCCCTCCTCGTTGGCCGCGGTGATCAGGCGGTCGACCGCGCGGTCGAGGTCGCGCTCGACCATGAGGATGTGCAGCATCTGGTCGTCCTTGACCATGCCGGTCAGGCCGTCGGAGCACAGCAGGTAGGTGTCGCCGAGGTGCGGTTTCTCGGTCAGGATGTCGACCTGGACGCTCTCCTTCATACCGAGCGCGCGCACGATGACGTTCTTGTGCGGCCAGTTCTCCGCCTCTTCGGGGGTCACCCGTTTCATGCGGATGTAGTCGTTGATGAGCGAGTGGTCCTCGGTCAGCTGGGTCAGCTCGGTGCCCCGGGCGCGGTAGCACCGGCTGTCGCCGACGTGGCCGATGATCAGCGAGTCGTCGAGGAAGTAGACCGCGACGCAGGTCGTGCCCATGCCCTTGAGCCGGACCTCGCGCTGCGAGCGCTCCCAGATCTCGAGGTTGGCGAGCATGATGCCGGTGACCATGCGGTTGACGTGGGTCCGCAGGTCGCGGTCGACCTTGTAAGGCCAGGTGAGCGTCTGCTGCTTCCCGGTCTCGAGGAAGTGATCGGTGATGAGCTCGACCGCGAGCCGGCTCGCGACCTCGCCCGAGGCGTGTCCGCCCATACCGTCGGCGACGATGGCGAGCCGCTCGTTGTCCGGGAGCGAGATCGAGTCCTCGTTGTGGTCGCGCTTGCGCCCGATGTTGGTCGAGCCGGCGAACCGCACTCGCGCTCCGTCGAGCGGAAACGACGTGCTCATCCCGCTGCCCACTCTAGCAAGGCAAGGGCGTTGACTCCAACCTGCCGGCCTTTCATCCTTCAGGACAGCGATGTGGGGCTACGCTGAGGGTAACGCGACTGTCGTCGGCATCGTCGTGGTGATCATCGCGGCTGCCGCGATCGGCTACGTGGTGCGACGGCTGTGGCGGAGAGGCCGGTGACGTGGCCGAGCTCGCGCGGGGCAACGTCGCGGATCGACCCTGGGGGCGGACCTTCGCGACCCTGGGGCTGCGGGGCGTCACCGGGCAGCTGTGCGTGTTCGCCGAGGGCAAGCGGTTCCTGGTCGGCTTCGAGCACGGCGCGGTGATCGCGGCGGCGTCGCCGCTCGCCTCGGACGCGGCGGTGCGGGTCGCGCTGACCAGCCACCTGGTGTCGTCGTCGCAAGTACCCGAGATCTCGCGGCGCCAGGCCGCGGCGCCCGAGCGCGACGAGGTCGCGCTGATCGCTGAGCTGGCGCGGCTCGGGCCGGACCACACGCTCCGGCTGCGCCGGCGGGTGATCGCCCAGCGCGCCGCGCGCACGTTCTCGATCAACCAAGGTGAGTTCGTCGTCACGGACCGCCTGGAGCTCGACGTGCTCGAGGGCTGCGAGCTCGACGTCCGCGCCGTGGTCTACATGGGCGCGCGGGCCAACCTGTCCGAGCAGCGGCTGAGCGCGGAGCTCGGCCAGCTCGGCGCGTGGTTCCAGCTCAAGTCGGGGCTCGACGAGGACCTGCCGCAGTTCGGGTTCACCGACGTCGAGCAGCCGGTGATCGAGCGGCTGCGCGACGGCGGCACGCTCGCCGAGATCGAGGACTTCGCGACCAGCTTCATCGATGGCCGCACCGTGCGCGCGGTGATCTACGCGCTGGCGTCGTGCAACGCGTGCGAGCTCGAGCCGGCGGCGGGCGTGCCGCGCAGCACGCGGCCGTCGCGGCCGATGGCGGCGCAGCCGGCGCCGGTGGCCGCGGGGCTGCCGCGGCTGACCGGATCGCAGCCGACCGAGTCGACCCAGCCGATGCAGCCGATCGCCGCGGCCGACGAGCCGCCGGCGCACGGGACGACCCAGCCGCTGACCCGGACGTCGCCGGCGCCGGCGGCGCCCGCGCGGCCGGATCCCCGGGGCCCGCGGCCGACGCCGGATCGGGTCGCGGCCGCGGATCGCTCGGGCGGGATCCCGCAGATCCAGGCCGCGCGGCGCGCGGTGATGCCGCTGGGTCCGGCGGCGAGGCCGGCGACCGCGGCGGGGGACGATGCCGAGGCCCACGCGGTGGTCAAGTCCAAGACCACGACGCGGATCGGGACCGTGCCGCCGCCGCCGCGACCGCCGCCGTCCCCGCTGGCTGCGGGCGCGTCGGCGCCCCGGCCGCCCGAGGTGTTCGACGGGCCGACCCGCGACGAGGCGGAGCCGGCCGATGGCGGGCGCAGCCGGCGGCCGACCGAGGAAGCGACCGGATGGGACAGCCGGGTCGGGGCGCGCGCCCCGACCCGGGACTCGCTGGGCCGGTCGAGCCCGTCGCTGCGGCTGCCGCCCGACGAGGCGATCGCGCAGGACAGTGCGCCGACCCGGCGGCTCGACGAGGCGCGCGGTCGGGGCAGGCGTCCGAGCGACGAGCTCGGCCGGCGCGACGAGTCGAGCGGATCGATCCGGCTTCCCGGCGAGGACGCGCCGCGCCGCGACGCCGCGAGCGGGTCGATCGCGATCCCGGGCCCGGTGTCCGGCCAGATCTCCAGTCAGGTCCCCGGCCGGGGCTCCGGCGACGACGCCTCGCGCGATCCGTCGAGCCCGGAGCTGCGCCGCCCGGTCGACGACGCGCGCCGGCGCCCGAGCTCGAGCCCGGGGCTGCGCCGGCCGATCGATCGCGCCGAGGCGGGTCCGGGCGTGGTGGTGCGGCCGGTGGTGGCGACCCGGCCGCCGCCGGAGCGGCTGGTCGCGCGGGTCGACACGCCGCAGTCGCACAGCGTCAAGGCCCTGATCGCGCAGCGCCTGAAGCTGCTCGATCAGGGCGCCGATCACTTCCAGCTGCTCGGCGTCGCGCACGACGTCGCGCCCGAGCCGCTGCGCAAGGCGTACTTCGCGCTGGCGCGCCAGCTCCACCCCGATCGGCTCGCCGCGCTCGGGATCTCCGACGACGGCAAGCACGCGCAGCGGCTGTTCGCGCAGATCAACACGGGGTTCGCGATCCTCAGCGACCAGGGCCGCCGCGCCCGCTACGTCGACGTGCTGCGGCGCGGCGGCGAGGCGGCGGTCCGCGCCGAGCAGGCGCGCGCCGAGGAGCTCGCGCGCCGGATCCTCGACGCCGAGGAGGCGTTCCGGCGAGGCGAGCTCGCGCTGCGCCGCGACCAGCCGCAGGCCGCGGTCGGCGAGCTCGAGCGCGCCGTCCAGCTCAACCCCGACGAGCCGGACTACCACGCGGCGCTGGCGTGGGCGCGGTTCGCCGCGTCGCCCGACCGCGCCGCGGCCGCCGCGGCCACCCGGGCCGCGCTCGAGCGCGCGATCCAGCGCGCGCCGCGCTCGGTGACCGCGCGGTTCTACCTCGGCCGGGTCGAGCGCATGGTCGGCCGCGACCAGGAGGCGCTCCGCCACTTCCGCGACGTGATCGCCGCCGTGCCCGGCCACGCCGAGGCCGCCAGCGAGATCCGCGCGATCGAGGCGCGGCAGTCCGGCGGCGACAAGCCAGGCCGCCGCCGCTGATCCCGCGGATCCCGCGGATCCCGCTGATCCCGCGGATCCCGCTGATCCCGCTGATCGCGCGGATCCCGCGAGCGTGTTGGCGGTCTCGCAGCGGCGGCGTGCAGGAGAACGAGCTGGGCGGGCCGGCGTGCACCGGGCGGCAACGCGAGTGGGAGCGAGCGCCGGCGAGGCGAGGTCAGGGCGCGCCGAGCTCCTTGAGCTCCTCGGCGATCTCGGTCAGCCGATCGCGCGCGCGCTGGACGCGGGGGCCGGTCCCGCCGGTCGCGAACCGCTGGAACGACTCGCGAGCCTGCAGCAGCAGCTTGCGCTTGATGTCGAGATCGCGGGTCCGCGCGGCCTGGCGGTCGTAGAGCTGGGCGTAGGAGTAGTCGAGGCTCGCGCTGCGGCCGGCGCCGCGCATCAGCTTGCCGGCGCGATCGAGGTTGATCCGCGCGTCGGCGAAGTTGCCGGCGGCGATCGCGGCGTCGGCGGCGGCGATGAACAGCTGCGCGTCGCCGGTCTCGACCTTGACGTACTTGCGGGCCTTGTCGGCGGCGTCGGCGGTCCGGCTGCGCGCGGTGGTCGCGGTGGCGCGCGCGGCGCCGGCGAGCGTGCGGGCCTGCTCGACGAGCCGCGCGGCGTCGGGCGGCGGGCTCGCGCCGGCCAGGTCGCCGGCGGTCCTGGCAGCGGCCTCGAGCTTGTCGGCCACCGCCTCGAGCCGGGCGGCGGACTCGCCCATGCGGATCGAGAGGTCCTCGACGCGCTTGGTCGCGGCGTCGTCGGTCGCGGGCGCGGCCATCCGGGTCGCGAGCTCGGCGGCGGCGGCCTCGAGCGCCTCGCTCGCCGCCTTGGTCTCGGCCGCGGTCGCCGTGGCGCCGTCGAGCGCGAGCTTGATCTTGGCGAGCGCGTCGTCGGGCGGCGGCCCCGGATCGGCGGCGGGCGGCGGGGCGACCGGCGCGGCGGCGGTCTGGACCGGCGGCGGGACCAGCCGCGACAGCTGGCCCGACGCCTTGGAGCGCACCACCGGGTCGTCGTCTCCGACCACCAGCCTGTACAGCTTGATCGCCGCGTCCTTGTCGTGGGCCGCGAGATCCTCGATCGCGTCGACGCCGGCGCGCCGGACCTCCGGATCGGGGTCGGCGATCAGGCGGCGCAGCAGCGGGACCTGCTCGCTCGCCGGCAGCGCGCGCACGATCGGCAGCGCCGAGAGCCGCAGCCGGGGGTCGCTGGCGTCGAGCAGCGTGGCCGGGGTCGGCGCCGCGGCCTGGATCTTCTCGCCCAGCCGGGTCAGCGCGGCCAGCGCGCGGCCGATCACGTCGGGGTCGCGGTCGGCCAGCGCGGCGACCAGCACCGGCACGGCGCGCGGCTTCTCGACGTTGAGCATCGCGAGCCCGAGCGCGGCGGCGAACCGGACGCCGAACACCTTGTCGGACACGCCGTGCACGAGGGTTGGCACGACGATCGGGTTGTTGGCGACCGTCGCGGCCTGGACCGCCGCGAGCCGCAGATCCTCGGTCGGCGCGGCGACCGCGGCGTCGAGCCGGGCCAGGCCGGACACATCGCCGATCGCGATCAGCGAGCCGGAGGCGATCACGCCGAGCCGGCCGGGGTCGTCGGTCAGCCGGGCCAGCGCGTCGTGCGAGGCCGGGCCGCCGATCGCGCCGATCTCGCCCAGCGCCCGGATCTGCTGCTCCTTGACCGCCGGATCGGTCTCGGCGGCGACCGCGGTCGCGACCTGCGCCGCCGCGGCGGAGGTCTTCATCTTGCCGGCGCTGCGCGACGCCTCGCGCCGCACGCTCGGATCCTTGTCGGCGATCGCCTGCGCCAGCAGCGGCACGGCGTCCTTGGCGGGGATGTCGGCGAGCACGCCGGCCGCGGCGCGGCGCACCGCCCAGTCCTGCGAGTCGAGCGCGCCGCGGGTCCAGTCGACCGAGGCCTGGGCGAGCACCAGCGGGTCGAGCCCGACGATCGCGACGATCGCCGCGGCCGCCGCGATCCGGACCTGCCAGTCCGCGCCGCCGGCGAGCGCGATCAGCGCGGGCAGGCTCTTGCGCTCGCCGATCTCGCCGAGCGCGCGCGCCGCGAGCTGCCGGTTCGCGGGCAGCTTGCCGTCGAGCTCGGCGGAGATCAGGTCGAACCCGCCGTACTCGCCGAGCGGGATCTGCGCGACCGCGGCGACCAGCCGGTTGGGCGACGCCTGGTTCGCGAACACGTCGTGCAGCACCTTGCGGCCGGCGTCGTCGCCCAGCCGCGCCAGGCCCTCGGCGGCGGCGAGCCGCGCGCCCTCGTCCTGGTGGTCGAGGATCGAGTACAGCAGCTTGCGCGCCGCCGGATCGCGCAGCGCCGCCAGCCGGCTCAGGATCACCGCGCCGGCGTACGGCACGCGCTCGTTGAGCTCGGCCTCGTGGGCGAGCAGCGCGCGGAGCGCCGCGATCGTGCCGCGGTCGCCCGGCGGGCTGATCTCGGCGAGGGTCATCCCCGCCTTGAGCGACACGGCGAGGTCCTTGTTGCGCGCGTAGCCGAGCAGCCGGCGCGCGGCGCTGTGATCGCCGAGCCGCGCCAGCGCCGACGCGTACCAGACCTTGAGCGGCGGCGGGGCGGCGGCCTCGAGCCGGGCCAGCCGCGGCGCGACCGAGCTCGCCGGTGGCGCGCCGGCGCGGCTGCCGGCACCGGCGATCGACGCCGCGCCGATCGCGCCCACCGCGTCGGCGGCGTGGCCGCGGACCTCGAGGTCGGCGTCGGTCTCGGTCAGCTCGGTCAGCGGCGGCAGCGACGGCTGGTCCTTGAGCTTGCCGAGCGTGTCGGCGCCCTGGATCCGGACCGCCGGCTCGGTCACGCGCAGCGCGGCGCGCAGGGTGGTCTGCGCGTCCTTGCGGACCGCGTCGTAGTCGAGCGGCCGCTCCGCGGGCGGCCTGGGCGGCGTCGCGGCCGGCTCGGGCGAGCGCGGCGCGGTCGTCGCCGCGGTGGTCGGCGTCGGCGCGGTCGGGGTCGCCGCGGGTCCCTGCTGCGAGCGCCAGATCGCGGCGCCGGCGACCGCGATCACCGCGAGCGCGAGCCCGGCGTACACCAGCGCGCCGCTCCGGCCGGTGGCGGGCCGCTGGCTCGCGGCGCTCGCCCCGGCCGCCCCGGCGCCGAGGCCGGAGCTCGAGCCGGAGCCCGAGGTCGACGGCGCGGTCATCGGCCGGGTGTGGCTCAGCGTGGTCGCGATCGCCGGCCGCTGGTTGTGATGGACGTCGTGGAGGTCGGCGAGCACATCGGCGGCGCTGTCGTAGCGGCCGGCGGCGTCCTTGACCAGCATGCGATCGACGATCTCGGCGATCGGCCCCGGCACGCCGAGCTGCGCCGGGATGTCGGCGAGCCGCGGCGGCTGGTGGAACAGGTGGCCGGTCATGATCGCCTGCAGCGTGTCGCCGCGGAACGGCGTGATCCCGGCGAACATCTCGTAGGTGATCACGCCCAGCGCGTAGAGATCGGTGCGCTGATCGATCGCGCGCGAGCCGTTGATCTGCTCGGGCGACATGTAGTGCGGCGTGCCGATCACCGAGCCGGTCCGGGTCAGGTGGTCCTGCGGGCCCTCGGAGCCGACCAGCTTGGCGATCCCGAAGTCGAGCAGCTTGACCTGGACCCGGCCCTCGACCTGGCGCAGCCACAGGTTGTCGGGCTTGAGGTCGCGGTGGATGAAGCCCTTGTCGTGCGCCGCCTTGAGCGCGCGCAGGGTCTGGTCGAGGATCGGGAACGCCTCCGACCAGGTCAGCGCGCCGCGCCGGATCCGCGCCGACAGCGGCTCGCCCTCGAGGTACTCCATCACGAAGAACACCCGGCCGTACGGATCGCGGCCGAAGTCGTAGATATCGACGATGTTCTCGTGCCGGATCGAGTTGACCGCGAGCGCCTCCTGGTGGAAGCGCTGGACCACGTCCTCGGAGCGGCACAGCTCGGGCTTGAGCAGCTTGATCGCGCCGAGCCGGCCGATCTTGCTGTGCACGCCCTCGTACACCACGCCCATGCCGCCCTCGGCGAGCTTGCGGCGGATCACGTAGCCGCACAGCTCCTGCCCGATGAGCAGGTCGGGGTCGCCGGCGACGCCGGCGGGCGGCGGCAGGTGCGGCGGCATGTGCTGCTGAGGCATGTGCTGCGGCGGCATGTGCTGCGGCGGCATGTGCTGCTGCGGTGTCATCTGCTGCGGCGGTGCCATCTGCTGCGGCGGTGTCATCTGCTGCGTGGGCAGGTGCGGGATCGGCAGGCGCGGGGTCGGCACCGGCGTCGGGCCGCTCGGCGCCGGGCCGATGGCCACCGTCGGTGGCGAGCTCGACGCCGGGCGCGGCCGGGGGACCGGCGCCGGGACGCCGACCAGGGTCTTGTCATCGGAGTCTTCGCTCATCGGACCTCCTGCAGACCGAGCAGGACCGCCTCGGCGGTCAGTCGAACACGGGCATCCGGGTCGGCGGTCGCGAGCCCGGCGATCGCGCCGCGGTGCGCGGCCGCGCGCGCCCCGAGCGCGCCGCAGATCGCGATCGCCGCCCGGCGCTCGTCGGCGTCGCTGCTGGCCAGGCCACGGGCGACCCAGTCGAGGCCGCGCGGATCGCCGAGCCGGGCCAGCGCCAGCGCGGCGTCGCCCGGCCGCGCGAACCCGGGGTCGGCGGCGGCGCGGGCCAGCTGTTCGCGGGCCGCGGCGTCGCCGGCGCGGGCGAGCAGCTCGGCGGCGGGCACCGCGCGCAGCGCGTCGGGCTGTGCGAGCTCGGCCTGGAGCAGCTTGCGCGCGGCGGGATCGCCGAGCGCGATCAGCCCGCCGGCGGCGCGGCGCCACGGCTCGCGGCCCGGCGGGGTGGCGGCGACGACGTCGGCCAGGACCTCGCGGCCGGCGGGGTCCGCGCCGGCGGCGAGCGCGGTCGCTGCGGTCAGCCGCATCGCCGGATCGCCGAGCGCGCGGCCGAGCATCGCCCGGGCGTCGCGATCGCCGAGCCGGAACGCGACCGCGGCGAGCTCGACCTTGATCCGCTCGCCGGACTCGGCGATCGCTGCGCGCAGCTTGACCGCCGCGTCGGGCAGCGCCAGCTCGCCGAGCGCGCGGGCCGCCTTGACCCGGACCTCGAGTGGCCCGGCGAGCGCGGCGTAGAGCAGCGGGGCACCGGCCGGCGACCGCGCGTCGCCGAGCGCATCGACCGCGAAGCCCTGCTGCTGCAGCGTGCCGCCGGCGATCGCGTCGCGCAGGTCGCGCTCGGCCAGCGCGCGCACCGCGGCGGCGTCGCCGGCGGCGAACGCGTCGCGGATCGATCGCTGGCCAGGCAGCGTTCCGGTCGGCGACTGGGTTCCTGGCTGAGTCCCCGGCTGGATCCCTGGCTGGGTCGCGGGCTGGGTCGGCGATCGAGTCCCGGGCTGGCTCCCGGGTGGGTCCCCCGGAGATCCGGGCGTCGTCCGGACCGCAGGCTCGCCCGCCGCGTCGGGCCCGCTGGCCGCTGCGGGGCGCGCGCGCTCGCCGCGGCCGACCACGGCGAACGCCACGGCGCCGATCACCGCCGCTGCGGCCGCGGCGGTCGCGTACATCGCGAACCGCGAGCGCGGCGGGGCGGCCGCGGCGGGGCCGCGGACCTCGGCGCCCTGGTAGCGCGGCACCGATCCGGCCAGGCTGCCTCGCGTCGGATCGCGGTGGCCGGCCGGGGTCAACGCGCCGGCCGCGCCGGTATCGGCGAGCACCGCCGCGAGCACCGCGTCGTCGTCGAGCCCGCACTCTCGCTTGACCCGGTCCAGCCCGGCGAGCAGCTCGCCGATCGACTGGCAGCGCGCCTCGATCCGGCGCTCCAGGCAGCTCGCGATCAGCTGCGACAGCGCCGCCGGCAGCGCGACCAGCTCGCCGGCCGGCGGCGGCGGGTGGTGCAGGATCCGGTCGGCGAGCTCGGCGAACTGCTCGCCGCGGAACGGCGCGTGGCCGGTCGCGGCGCGGTACAGCATCACGCCCAGCGCCCACAGGTCGCTGCGCGCGTCGACCGCGCCGCCCGAGATCTGCTCCGGGCTCATGTACTGCGGCGTGCCCATCACCGAGCCGGCGAGCGTGAGGCCCTGCGCGGCCCCGGCGCCGCGCAGCTGGGCGATCCCGAAGTCGAGCAGCTTGACGAAGTACGGGTTGCCCTCGCGCGCGATCACGAACACGTTGGCCGGCTTGAGGTCGCGGTGCACGATCTGCTTGGCGTGCGCCGCGCCCAGCGCGCGCGCGATCTGACCGAACACGTGGAGCAGCAGCGGCACCGCCATCGGCCGCCGCCGCCGCATCAGCTCGTCGAGGGTCTCGCCCTCGAGGAACTCCATCACGAAGTAGACGCAGCCGCGCAGCCGATCGCCGTAGTCGTAGACGTTGACGATGTTCTGGTGATCGATCAGGTTGACCGCGCGCGCCTCGTTGAGGAACCGGGTCACGATGTGGGGCTGGCCGGCGAGCTCGGGCCGCAGCAGCTTGATCGCCGAGCGCCGCTGCAGCACCTCGTGGGTCGCCTCGTAGACGAACCCCATGCCGCCCTCGCCGAGCACGCGCTCGATCCGGTACGCGCCGAGCCGGGTGCCGCGCGGCAGCGTGTCGACGGCGTCCGCCGCGGCGCCGTCCGCCGGGCACTGCCGCGCATCCGCCTCGAGCAAGCTCTGACACGACGTACACACCCGCATGGCAACGCCAACCCGTAGCACCGCAGACCGCTCGGCGTCGATACAATCGGAATATCCGACCGGTCACGCCAGATATGCAGTGTGCCTGGATTTGTGAACCGACGGTATCCAGGTCGTCGCTCCGCCGACACGGGATATCAACGAGGTAGTCGGACAGCGCGATTGATCGCGTGATCCGGTTTCGCTCTACTACCGGCATGAGGAGGTGCGCACTCGCTGCGTGGGTCGTATTTCTATGGCTCGCGGGTGCCGGCGCGACGCTGGCGGCGCCGGGCGGCGACGACCCGCGCGGGCTGTACCAGCGCGCCGCCAAGCTCGACGCGGCCGGCGAGGCCGAGCAGGCGCTCGATCTGGTCAACCGCGGGCTCGCCGCGGCGCCCCGGGACCTCGCGCTGCTCGGCCTGCGCGGCGCGGTGCTGCTCAAGCTCCACGACTACGCCAGCGCGCTCGCCGCGTACCAGGCGTACCTCGAGGCCGGCGCGACCGGCGCCAACCGCCGCCAGGCCCAGAAGATCGTCGACAACCTCGCCGCCGTGAAGTCGACGTTCCTCGACGTCACCCTGGCCAGCGGGCCGGCGTCGATCTACCTCGACTCCAAGACCCAGGGCCTGTTCTGCACCGCCGCGCCGACCTGCCACCAGGCCGTGCTGCCCGGCGAGTACAAGCTGATCGCCGAGCGCCCCGGCTACGAGCGCTGGACCCAGCGGATCGGCATCGAGGGCAACAAGACCTCGAAGTTCGCGGTCACCCTGGTCGAGAAGCCGTCGCAGCTGACCGTGAGCGCGCCCACCGGCGCCCGGATCACGGTCGACGGCGCCGCGTACACCGCGCCGGTCGCCGTGCCCGCCGGCAGCCACCAGGTCGCGGTCGCGCTCGCCGGCCACGTCGAGGCCCGGCGCACCGCCGTCGCCCACGAGGGCCAGCCGGTCGAGCTCACCGTCGAGCTCGCGCCGCTGGTCGCGGTCCGGCTGTCGCCCCCCAGCGCCGCGCTGCGGCTCGACGGCAAGCCGGTCGCGCTCGACGCCGGCGGCCTCGCGATCCCGCCCGGCGCCCACGTCCTGCTCGCCAGCGCGCGCGGCTTCCGCGACGGCCGGATCGAGATCCCCGCCGTGCGCGCCCCGGACTACCAGGTCGCGGTCGAGCTCGCGCCGGTCGAAGCCACCCGCTCGACCAGCCCGCTCAGCGAATCGACCGCGCTCCAGCTCTCGATCGAGGGCACGGCCGCGTCGTGGGCGGTGGTCCTCGTCGCCCGCGCCGCCGACCAGGCGGGCAGCAGCGCCCTGGTCGCTGTCGGCGTGGCCGGCACCCTGTTCGCGCCGAGCTTCGGCCAGTGGTACGCGCGCGAGGTCCAGCCAGCCGGGCTGGGCCTGCGCCTGGTCGGCCTGGCCACCGGCATCCTCAGCTACTCGCTCAACCCCTCCGACACCCGGACCGCGCTGCTGTTCGGCGGCGGCGCGCTGTACGCCGCCGGCACGGTCTACGACATCGCGACCATCCCGCGCGCCGTGCGCCGCCACAACGCCGAGCCGCAGCTCGCCGTGGTCCCGATCGTCCGCGGAGCCCCCGGCCTGCTGCTCAGCGGGTCGTTCTAGCCGTCGGGGTCGGGGTCGGGCCCGGCCAGGGCGTCGCGCCAGCCGTCCAGCGTCCGCGCCAGCTCGACGGCGTCGCCGCCGCGCAGGGTGATCGCCGCGTGCCGCTTCCAGGCGTCGCGCACCCGCTGCAGCCGGATCAGCGCCAGCCGGGGTGGCTTCCAGTCGCCGCCCGCCGCCCGGTCCTGGAACGCGATCGCGACCGTGGCCCAGCCGCCGCGCTCCCAGACCCGGCGGTGCAGGGTGCGGCGGACCTCCTCGCCATCGATCTCGAGGTCATAGGTGACGTCGTCGAGCTCGGCCACCCGCATGGCTACCCCGCGATCTCGAGCTCGGTGATCCGGTCGTCGTCCGGCCCGGTGTGGGCCCGGACCCGGGCGGTCGCCTCGGAGACACTCCCGTCGCGCTCGATCTGGACGGTCAGCTCCTCGCCGAGCTCGAACAGGTACGCCGACCGGACCCGCAGCAGGTTCGCCGAGGCCGAGATCACCTCGAACACCTCGTGCCGCCCCCCGCCGTCGACCACCAGGACGCGGGGCGGCGAGGCTTCGCTGCTCGGCGCGGCCCGGCGGGACACCCCGTCTCGGTACCACGCTCCACGCCGCCGCCTCAAGCATCCGGCGCTCCCGGGCCCTTCTATCAGTGAGCCCGCTGGGTTAACCTCGCGGGCA
>Ga0193744_1000269_pt1 | contig 12872 bp, 18 predicted proteins | sample L1a1metaG_FD_143056 | JGI IMG/M metagenome (GOLD analysis project Ga0193744, IMG submission 143056) | Soil microbial communities from a riparian zone of the East river system, Colorado, United States - L1a1 | ecosystem: Environmental > Terrestrial > Soil > Riparian zone | place: USA: East River...
GTGTTCTACGACGCGGTGACCAACACAGGTCTGGCGCGCAAGGCGCTCAGGTTCAGGTGCCCGGTCATGAAGTGCAAGGTCGTGCAACCGAGACTGAAGTGTGCGACCACGGCTGGGCGAGTGAGCCTGTTCAAGAAGGAGTTCACCATCGAGGTCAAGGGGTGGGGGGCGTACCACGAATCGATTGGCGGTAAACCTATAGGCGCTCCGTGGCAGAATACAAACCTCTTGGGTGACTTGCACTACGAAAGTGGGGCGAAGATCTGATGAACCGTATCGAGATCACCCACGAGGACGTTGCCGATCCTGCCCGCCTGCGCCAGCGGCTCGACCAGGCGTTCGCTCAGGACGCCCACCTGCTCGACAAGCTGGCCATTCTGGAGGGCAAGTTTTCCGACCTCTACGCGCGCCAGGGCGCCGGGGCGCTCTCGAACGAGGACCGCGTGCTGCTCAAGCAACTGGCCGGCGGTGGCACGTCCAGCGCAGCGCCTCCCACGCCTGGCCTCATCACGTACGTGGTCGAGACCTTCGCCGACCTGCCGCCCACGGCCACCGTGCTGAACGGATCCACCGCCCGCGTGCGCGCGACCAATTTGAAGTACGTGTTCGACGGGCCTACCCGCACGTGGGTGGTCTGGTGAGCAGAGAGGGGAGGTAGGGTGGTAGAATGTCAAGTGTGACTGAATTACCACACACCAATCAGGCGCTCGTGTACCGTCAGGCCACACCCGAAGATGTGCCACAAATCGCCGAGATGCTCATCTCACGTGGTCTCGAATGGCCCGGCCCAGCAGCCACGCCGTACGTAGTGGATTTGAACGGTGAGTCGGTCGTGGCGATGTTCAAGACCCTCTGCTTCCACGTGGAGCCGCTCGTGTCAAAAGAGGGGTTGGACATCACGTTCAGCGTCACCGAATTGGGCAAGTTGATCCGTGCCTCGTTCGAGGAGTTCGTCGACGAGTTGGGTTACCCGATCACCATTTACTCGATGGTTCAAGACACTCCCGCGGCCCACGCAGCAGCTCTCAAGAATGGGCTCAAGCGCAGCACCGGAGTGTTGTATGAGATCACACTGCGGCCCGCCGAACCGGCAGGCGGCGAAGAGCATGTGCCTTGGGGTAGGGGAGATAGGGGTGGACGTGACCAAGGAATTACAGATATCGAGCCGCAGTAGCCAGCTTACCGGCGACGGGCCACTGCACGCCGCTATCGATGAGCTTGAGCAGGCTATGCTCGGCCAGCCCGGCATGCTCATCGACATGCCGCTCGTTCACAGATTCACGGACGAGATCTACATCCGTGAGATCTTCAATCCTGCCGGCGCACTGATCACCACCAAGGTACATAAGATTGAGCACCCGTTTGTGATCATGAGCGGGCGTATCTCGACGTTTGTGCCGGAGGATGGTGGGCGCATCGAGCACCACGCCGGGCCGTATATGGGGATCACCAAAGCTGGCACACGCCGGGTCATCCTCGTGCATGAGGACACGGTATTCATCACGTTTCATCCCAACCCAACCAACACGCGAGACCTTAATGAGTTGGAGGAGTTGTTGATCGAGCGCCGCGTGATGCCCGGCAGTGAGCTTACGGCTAATGAACTGTACCGCAAATTGCTTATCAGGGAAGTGGCCGCATGACTTGGGTGGCCGTAGCCGTAGCTGGTGGGGCAGTGCTCAATTACTTTGGAAACAAGTCTGCCTCCAAGAAGCAGCAACCACTCATCAACGCTCAGACTGATCTCGCGCGCCAGCAGGCTGAGATAGCCAAATCCACGCAACCTTACATAGTGCCTTGGTATCAACGAGCTGGTGCGTCGTTCGACCCGGCATTTGCACACTATAGGGCACTGGCATCGGGCGACCGCGACGCGATCATGCGCGAGGTGGCCCCACAACTGGCCGACATTAACTCACGCTATGGATCGATCATCAGCGCGTCGCGTAATCTCAACCCGCGTTCAGGAGCTGGCGCGTCCTACAACGCCGACCTGCCATTTCGTGCTGCCGATGAAGGGCAGAGAGTCATCAACACTGAGCGGGCCAGTGCCTACCCAGCTTTGTCGGCAATGGCCGGGCAGGCAGCGAACATCGGTGCTGGAGCGGCTGGTGTAGCAACCAATGCGGGTGAGGGGGCTGGCAAACTATTCGGCTCGGCGTTCGGGCTGGGGCGTACCGCTGCGGGCGACCAATCCAACTCCAACGCACAATTAGCCCAATCATTGTTTGAAGCGTGGAAGCAGTACCAAAAAAACGGAGGCAATGGTAAGGGTCTGCCAGACAGTGGAGGTAGTGTTAGTGGGCAGGGTGGTACATGGATGCCTACTCCGTCTACTATGACCCCCGGAGGTGGAGGCTAACATGTCTGACCCGACCACTCCATCGCTCGCTCCGTTGGAGTCACTGTCTTCAGATGTCACTCCGCCCACTATATCGTCTGGGTATGGCAATCCTTTGTTGGGTATTGCCACTGAGTTCTTCAAGCTACACGCGGCTGATAATCGTCAACAAGCAAATCGCGAGCTTGACCGGCGTGAGGAATTGGCCCAGCGCTTCGACCGGTTCTCCAACGACCCGCGTTACTCCAACCACCCAGCCTTGCAACGCGACGCGCACATGCACGCCGCGGCGATCCGCCAGATCCCCTACAACAAGCCGCTCCCGCCGCACTTCAAGCCCGACAAGGACGGCAATATACCGGCTTATGGTGCCCTCTTTCACCGGGCCGCGCTGGCCGAGATTCGCAAGAATGGCGAGCCCTCCAAACCTGCCGAGCCGCCGCAGCCACCTCCACCACCGGCACCATTCGGCGGGGACGAGCAGGGTCAGGGCTGGCAAGGGGGCACTGGTGACGCGCAGAACGCTATGTCGGCAGGGCCGCCAGCGCCCACTAGCGCCATCGCTCCAGTACCGGGTGGTGTGCAGCCCGTGCCCGGCAAGATCAGCCCGGCGCCAGCAATTCCGGGCGCTCCGACGATGAGTGCCGCTCCGCCTGCGCCGCCTGTGCCTTCCGACTCCGGCGAGATCTACCCGATGTCCCCCCCTGAGATGGCGGCGTTCAACAACTCGATCCCCGCGTCGAGCGCACCCGAATTGGCTGCCCAACTCGGTGTGGCGACTGATGGGGTGATTGACCTGCGCATGCTCAAGGGTTCGTCGCTCATCAAGGGGGCCGCCGACCGTGCCGCGCGCATGGCCATCCACGGACTCGACGAGGATGGTAATCCGCTGCCCGTAGACAAACTCTCGCCCGAGCAGTTGTACAAGCGCGCCGCCGCTGACATGGCCGAGGCCCATACCAAACTGTTCGCTGCGCGCGCCATCAGCGACCCTATCAAGGCCAAGGCTGAGGTAGCACACTGGCAGGCCATGGAGGGGATCGCCCGGCAGAACTTAGGGCTGGCCACTAGCCGGTTGGGTCTGAGCCAGCAGAGACTCGATCTGGAGAAATCACTGTACGGTGGTCTGGGCACTGGCACACCCAGTTCTGGTGCTGGCGGCGGCTCTGGCGGCCCGGACGACTACATGTCGGACAACCATGTCAGCCAGACCAATTCCGGTCGCTACTACGTCGACCTGACCGGTTACACAGGCAAGGTCAAGAACGCGATGATGGAGCGCTACACCGCGCAGGGCCTGCCGGTGGTAGACGGCCCGCGCGCCAAGGCCATCTCGGACATCGACGGCGCCCGGCTCAATCAGGACTCGGTGCTCGCCAGCATATTCGACAAGCTCCCCAAAGACGCCTCCGGGCGCATCACAGGCGGGTTAGGCAACAAGCTCTCTCAATTCCTCCAGACCGACGAGGAGCTGGCCGCATTCAACGCTTGGCGCACCACGGCTATCCGCACCCTGCGCGCCACGGCCGGAAGCGAGGGCCTGCGGCTCAACGAGAAAGAGATCCTGCTGGCCGTAGCGAATGACATCCCTAAGATCACCGACACTGTGGGCACGGCCCAGCAGAAGCAGGCCAACATCCGCGCCCAGCTCGACAACGTGGAAACCTCCATGCTGGTGAGACGCCGCGGAGGGCTGAAAGGGAGTCAGGGGAAAGATGATTATAGCGGTGCGGCGATCAACAGTGGCCCACCCAACCCGAATACCCAGCCTGCCCAGCCTGCCCAGCCCACTGCACCACGCGCAGGAGGCAACGCCCTCCCACCGGCCAGCCAGCGCATCGTGGGCCAGACCACCGCCACGATCAATGGCACGCCGATGGTGTGGTCGAAAACTTCCAAGGGGGTCGGATGGCAACCAATCCCGCAGTCGGCACAGTAGCCCCACCGGCACCGGCTCGGGGGCAGTTCTGGAACAGTGTCGCCGCGCAGCCGCACGACCCGGAACAGTTGCTGGATGACAATGGCCAGCCTATCGGCGATGGCGAACCCGCCCTGTTCGACGACAATGGCCGGCCGATGGGCCACGCCTACGAAGCGCTCAAGGATTCTAATTCAGTGGCTTCTCAGGCCACCCTGTCGATCCGTAACAGCCGCATGTCCGGCATGCTCCCTCCGTCGCCGCCACCTGAACTGCCTGCCCTGCGCGGGTTCTTCGAGGGGATGGGCAGGGGAGCCATGTCGACCGGCACGCAAGTGGGCAAGTTCGTGCGCGGCGCCACCACCGGCGACTTCGGACCGTACAGCGACCCGGCAGTGGAGGCTGAGCTGCACGACCCTAATTCACCCACCTCTATCGACCCGAGCGGTGGTGCTCAGACGGTCGGGTTCTACGGTGAGAAGTTGGCCGAGCTGCTGGCGCCCGCCGGGATAGTTGGCCGGGCCGGCCGGGCAATCGCTGCCGGGGGTGATCTGGTGGCCCCGAGCGGGCGCGTACTGGCCGAGCTGCCCGCGATCACCGGCCGGCTGGGCCGGGCCGCGCTCGGTGCCGGGCTGGAGGGCGCATCGAACGCCGCAGTGACCGGCATCCAAACCGGCGACCCGAGTGCTGCTGGCTGGGCCGGGGCAACCGGTGCGCTGACCGCCCTGCCACTCAAGTACTGGGCCAAGGCTGAGCGGGTCAAGGCGCTCATCGGCAAGATCGTCGACCCAGCACTGGCCAAGCCCGGAGCCGAGGCAGGCATGCTCATCCAGCAGGGACTCGCCGATGCGCACGACGCCGCCGGGGCAGCGCTGGGCAAGGAGTACACGCGCGTCATCACCACGGCCGCCGCGCACGGCAACCCTATCATCGCGCTTGACAAACCAGGCCTTGCTGAGGCTCAGCGCCTGCTCGCTGAACTGGAGGGCGGCGTCAAGAACGTGCCGGGCTTGGGCTCGATCGACGACGTGAACAAGGCCCGCGGCATCTTGCAGGACATGATCGCCGAAGCTAAGGGTGGTCAGGGCGTGCCCATCGCCGATGCCATCAAGCGGCGCACTTTCCTGCGCGACATCGCCAGCTCGCCGATCTTCCAGACCTCGACTGGCAAGGGGGCGCTACAGCGGCTCACCGCGGCTTGGCACGGCTCGATGACGAGTGCGCTGGACGCTGCCGCACCAGGACTCGGCCAGCGATTTGCGCGGGCCAGCGCCCACTATGCCCAATTCATCAACACGTTCGAGTCGGGCACCATCAAAGCGCTGGTCAAGGCCAAGGCGCCGGACGCGCTACTCGACGCGCTCATGTCCAAGAACGCCGAGACCACCGCTACCAACTTGCGCAAGCTCATCCCCGCGCAGGACATGGAGATGGTGCGCTCGTCGCTCTGGAAGCGCCTGCTCGAACGTTCATCACCGGGCGACAGCACCTTCCTCGCTCCGAAGTTCGACGCGGCGCTCGACAAGCTCTCCCCCGAGGCCCAGCGCGCAGTTTTCGGATCCACTGAGAACGTGATCCGCATGCGCAAGTTCGCCTCGATGATGGACACGGGCTGGATGCACACAGCAGCCAAAGAGTCGCTCACCAGGATCGCGGTGCGCGCAGGCACTGGCGCCGCGGCCGGGATCGGGGCCGACCGGGTGCTCGAACACGATGGCGCCGGCGGGTGGAAGGTGTGGGGGCCTGCGGGCGCGGCCATGGCTCTGGCGCCGGCGCTGGTGGCCAAGGTACTCGCCAGGCCCGGCACGATCGACGTGCTGGAGCGCGCCATGACCACCAGTCCGGGGAGTGCCGCTGGGAAGGCGCTGGCGAGCAAGGTAGCCTCGCTCGTGATGGGCGCGGAGATGCGCGGCGGGGATGGTGGCAAACAAGTTCAGGGTGGTGCGCCTGACGTGAAAGGCGTGCTGAGTACTCTGGAGCAGGGCGACGCGGCGCGACGGGCTCGGGCCGGTGCGGCGAGTGCCATGGTCGGTGGACCGCCGATGCCACCACCCCCACCACCATCAGCCGGAGCGCAACCGCAGAACTCACCAGTGCATGAAAGCGAGCCCGGAATGGTCGCCTATATTCCACGCCCACTGGAGAACGATAGCCTCGTTCAGACCACTCCGCCGCGAGACTACCTTCCGGAGCGATTCCAGAAGGCCCGCTCGGCGCGAATGGGAACGCCGGTCCGCGTCGGCGCCACCGATGCGCCCGGTACCGCCACTCCAGAAAACAACGGTTTTGGTGCTGCGTGGGACGGTTTGTCTGGGCGTGACTTTCTCCCACCACACACGGACGATCGAACGAAGAACAACACGATCCTCATCTCGCGCAGCAACTTCGAGGACCACCACTTCGGCGATTACCCCAACAGCAAGAAGACGATGTGGGCGAGGACGCTGACGCACGAGGTAGGTCACGCGGTGTGGCAAGACCTGACTCCGAAAGAGCGGGCTAGATGGGAGACGCTGCACAAGAACTTCGCCGACTACGAACCAGGCACGGAAGATGAGCATGACAGCAACTCCACAAAAGCGATGTATAAGTACGGCGACGATCCGACACACTCGTTTGCCGAGCAGTGGGCGCACTACGTCGTGCGACCGAGCGAGTTGAGAGCTGAGAATCCGGAAATCTACTCGTTCATGAAGAGGATCGCTGGTGGCAAAGAGTACATCCGAACGAAGGCGAAGAAGTGATTTCTATGGCACTATATCCAAACGGAGGGGCTGTGGATGACTGAGCATGAAGGTCGCGGAGCTGATCGGAGGTCCGCCTGGACTGATCCACATTTCTGGATGCCGCTCGTCATTCAGGCCGTAATCAGCCTGATCGCTATCGTCACGATCGTCAACAAGACGGGCAATGACATCACGATCTTGAAAGAGAAAGTGGATGAGCTGAAGGGTCAAGTCACAACGCTCCAAACCCTCGCCACATCGACGATCGAGACGAAGGGCGACATCAAGGCGCTGACCGATAGGGTAGGGAAGCTGGAGAACGCGCAGGAGACTCAGGAGAAGGCTTACAATATCAACTTCACGACGCGGCTCGCGAGGGTCGAAGCCCGGCAAGGGATATCAGCGAAACAAGGAGAGTGACCGTGTGTGACGCGGCTTGTAGAAAGCAAATCATCAACGGGCAGTTCATGGCCGCTTTGGCTCCGGTGTTGGCTGAGCGGCACGACGGAGCCGTGCGCGCATCATCACTGCGGCTGTCGGTTGCCGCCCGGACGTACTCCGCGATGCTCTCCGTGTTCGGGCCGGTGTCGTCGGAAGAATTCACCGGTTGCGATCAAGCGGAGCTGCTCGTTCGCTGGATCAAAAACGACGGGACTCCGGACGTACAGCTGTTGGAGCGCTGGACCTCCGATCTCTGGTCAGCCATCGACGACCTCACCGCCGGGAAGATGCCGGCGTAGTGATCCCGCTCATCATCCTCGTTGCGCTCTGGTTGACCGCTCCGCCCTCGGACGATTGGATCAGGATCGCCGTTGCTGTGTCAGGCGGTTGCAGCATCGGCATCCTCGCCGGCGCGTGGGGCGCGGTTCAATTCGGCAAGAAGGTGTGGCTGTCGATCGCCGAAGAGTGGAGCCGGACAAAGGAATTCTGCGACGCGGTAAACGCCTGTCGGAAGCAAGCCGAGTGGGACTTCATCGAGAAGATGCGCCTGATGATGAAGGAACACGAGGATGAAGAGTGGCCGCATGGAGTGTGGCGGCACGACCACTACAACGAGGACCATGCACGACATGAGCTGCGGCTTGTGACGCTCGAACAGCGTGGTGGGCGTCGGGAGACTGACAACCCTTGAAGCCGCCGACCTGCTCATTGCCGCTGCGGATGCCTGCGGAGAGTCTTGACCGACGGTACCGTTTGCTCGATGTGTACAACCGGGTTGCACAAGCCGGGGGTGTGAGGCGGGGCGGTTCGGTGTATCCTTGGCAGCATGAGAAAAGCGCACATCATTTTCGGGTTCGTGCTCACCACTACGCCGCAGGGAACCGGCGCTCCTTTCGTCGATCAATGTGGCGGCAAGACAATCAACGGAAAAAACTGGACAGGCTACGCGATCCTCTTGAAACCGTGGCGCCGCGATCAGTACGGCGAGCGCGCTGAAGGGCTGGCGCTGTGCATCGGTCGCGTCGGTCGTAAGTGGCCCGTCGCCACATTCAAGGGCGTCCAGCAGCAGAGCAACGACCAGTGCAGCGTGGCACCGTCAGCCTGACGCGGCACCGAACCCGCAAACGAAGCCAGCGAAAGGGAACTGAACCATGCTGATCGCCATCCTCATCGTCGCTGCATTCGTTCTGTGCCTTCTAGCCGCGCTGAACGTACCGAGTTCTCCGCGCCTCAATCTCGGATGGGCTGGCGTGTCGTGCGCCCTGCTGGCCTACCTCATCGCGAACTGGCCGAAGTGATGGATACCAACCACAAAGCACGCGAAGCAATCGACCGGCACAACGGCGGCTATCCGTTCTACGCCCTCCAGCGCGAGTTCACGATGTGGCAGGATCAGGACGACACGAACCGTGCCGCGATAGCTAAAGCGCTGCTGCACGAGTTGATCGAGCTGGAGTGCCGGTGATGCGCCGCGCCCTCATCATCTTCCTGCTCATCCTGTCGGCGTGTTCGGGCGGGCGTCGTCCGAATCCTGGGCCGGGGAGATCGCCGGGGCGGCGAGGCGCACAGTCTAGTGCTATCCTATCTCGGCAAGGGGCTACGCTAGCCGCCCGGCTCGGTTTGGGGAAGGGTGGGCGTGTGTGCGCCACGGGAACTCGTGAGGGGCGGCTGGGGGAGCGTGGGTGGGTGTGGATGGTTCCCAGGGTCGTGCTAGCAGGCAGAACTGATTGCCTCAGCGGTGCGGCGTAGCCCCTGCAATCTCCCCCTCGGCCAGCGCCCGGTGCAGCCCGTTCCTGCGCCGCCCGCGCACGTGACGCCTGACCTCCTCCATGTCGAACGCCAGCAGGCGCTCAATGACCAGCCAGTCGGCCTCCCCGCTAGTTGGCATACTGAGGTGCGCCAGGTTCCGCCCGTCGACCACCTCCAGCTTGGTGAGCCGCGCGCCGTTGCACTCGGGGCAGAAGTCGCTCACGTAGGCGAGCGCATGTCTGGCGCACCACCGCGGCCAGCAGATGTGGCGCAGGGCGTACTGGAGGCGGGTGATGAGAGAGGTCGGCCGGATCATGAGCGCGGGGCGAAGTCCGGGCAGGAGAACGTGGAGGGGGCCGCGAGCAATTCTGCCGGCTCGTCATTCCCACCATTCCCACCCTCTCCCCACGGCTCCCTGTCCTCCTCCGGTGCCTCGTCGACCGCCCGCACCTCGATCCACACCTCCCGGCCGTCAGCGAGCTTGAGGAACACTGAGTAGGGCTCGTCCAAGGTGAGCAAGTGCCTCTGGCCCGTCCCGCCGGCGCCGGGGTGCAGCACCTCAGCCAGCATGACCGACCGGCCCGAGGCGGCCAGCTCGATCGTCACCCCGCGCAGCTTGGCCGGGTGAGTGGGCGCGGTCGGCCCGCAGACGGGTTTGTCGATGAGCGGGTCGAACATGCCGGGCACGTAGGGGTGGCCCTTGGAGCGAGGGCGCTTGGGTGGGGGAAGGACCGGGAGGGCATGCAGGTAAGCAGGCGCGTGGTGGGGCGGCTGGGCTATTGGCATGGTGCTCATAGTCAGATACCTCCGTCAGTGGGCAACCCTTCGCGCTCCATGCGCTCGGCAAGCGCCAGGGTGCCCAGAGTATCGTCGAGACTATTGAACCAGTCGAGGTAATCAGCCTCGTCCTCTTCCGTGCGCACGTCGTCGCGGTCAGGAGGATCGTAGTGACTGCTCACTGAACGTCTCCGGCACCCGCGCGCATCTTCTTGTCCGCCCCGCGGCCCTTGGCGCCGATCCACTCGACGCGGATGGAGTTGGCGCGGGGCTTGTCAGGCTCGCGAGCCGCAGCAACCGCTGACGGGGAACAGCCGTATTGCACGAGCGTGCTGGCGTCACAGTTGGTGGCTGCCAGTGCGATGGCCCGGAGCTTGTCGTACGGCATGGGGAGTTCACTGTTCTGCTCGTACTGCTCGATCATCGCCGGGCCAGTGATCTTCCCCTTGGTCACCCCCCCATCAGCGCTCATCACGCGCAGGTCATAGTACGCGACGCTCTTCTGCCCATGCACCAGCTGCATCGCGGCCATCTCGCGCTTGAGTCCCTCGAACTCCCCGAGCGGACCTTTCTTCTCGTCGTCGTTGAATAGCTGGTCCTTGAGGGCTTTGAGTTCCCTCAGCCGGGTCATGCCGGTGACGTAGTGCTCGTTAGCGGCTAGCTCAGGTATGGCCTCGAACGGAGTGGCGGTCGATTCGCCGGTCATGTCAGTGCGCGCGTAGTCGCTTGTAGGTTGGCTCATAACTCGGGTGTCCTTTCATGTTGTAATACCGCGTGCGTGCCGGCGGGTAGGTGACGCTCTCGAACGACACGTTTCGAGCGGGGGTGGCATCGGGAGAATTGGCTGTTCCCTCAGGCCAGTCGACTGTGATCCGGCCATGGTGCCACTCGAATGGGGCGTCGACCAGGCGCCACGGTTGGTCGGGTTCGCGTACTTGCCAGCTCATACTCTAAGTTCTCCTTATTGCCGGATGAGGAACATGACTCCTCTGCTGACCGACCAGCCAGCCCGTGCTCCGGCGCACAGCCCTGGGCTCGAACCGGGTAACTTTGATGGCTGTTTGTCAAGTCAAGAGTGAATGTAGGTCAATCTTCACTGGGAGTCAAGGTCTGGGCACAACTATTTTCAATGGGCCTCCGCCCAATTGTCCCCAATCCCCACGCTCACCTTGACCGGCACGCTCAGCTCGACCGCCGTGCGCATCGTCTCACCCACGAGCATACCGACCAGTTCCGCGTGCTCAGCCGGCGCCTCGATGGCCACCGCGTCGTGGACGGTCATGATGGGCTGCGCGTCAATACCGGCGTACCACAGCGCGGGGAGCGTGTCCTCCCAGAGCCGTGCCAGCCCGATGCACAGGATGTCACGTGAGGTTCCCTGGATCGGAAAGTTCGTACACTCCCGCTCAGTGGCCCGCTTGACCCGCTTGATGTCCGAGCGCAGGCCGGGCATCCACCGCATGCGCCCGAACATGGTGCGCACAACTCCGTCAGCTTGGGCATCCCTGCGCACCCGGTCTTTCCACGCCAGAACATCAGGCGCGAATTCGGCGAAGTACCAATTGATCAGCCCTTGGCACTCTTCTTCAGTCATGTCGATCGGTGGCTGCATGAGTGCGAGTTGGCGCTGGATCGTCATGGCGGACGTGTCGTAGAAACTGGCGAAGTTCAGGGTCTTAAACTGAGTGCGCACCGGCTTGGGCACAGCGTCCATTGGAGTCTTGAGGAACTGGCTTGCAGCGTAGCGGTGCGGGTCGAGTCCCTCGCGGAAGATGCGCATCAGGTTACGGTCTTGCGTGAGGTGCGCGCCTACGACCATCTCGATCGCTGAATAGTCGGCCTCGATGATCTTGTAGCCCGACCGCGCGATGAACCCGCGGCGCATACGCAGGCCCATATTGCGGATCGGATCGTCCACGAACGGCGAGTTATCCGGGTTGGGGATATTCTGGAGGTTGGGATCCTCGGAACTGAGCCGCGACACGCTCTTTGTGTAATTGATCGTCGTGTGAACCCTATCATGCGCGTCCGCCTTGCCAAGTAGCCCGAGCACATAGGTCGAGTCCATCTTCTGGAACTCCCGGTAGGTCTGGATACAGTCGATCACCGCGACGCCGGTGCGCACCAGATCACTATCCTTACCTTCTGCCTGCCGCGCCTTGAGCTGGGCCTTCAAGATCCCTAGTGTTTCGTCGTCCGTGCTCTCCTGGCCACCTGCGGTCAGTTTGATTGCGGGCAACTGGAGATCCCTGAATAGCACGCCGATCATGCGCTTAGAATTAGGGTTGTGCTCGCCCACCAGATCGGCCAGTTTAGACCTCTCCTCGCCTAACCACCTTTGCAGGTCCGAGTGGAACGCCTCGAAGTGGCCCCGGTCGATCATCATCCCGTTGCGCTCCATGCGCGAGAGCATCGGCAGGATAGCTATGTCGATCTGGGCGGCGCGGTCGAGGCCATACTCGGCGAGCCGCGGGGTGAGCTTGTGGGCCACGCGCATCGTCCATCCGAATCGGCGCACGCATACCGGGTCACGCGCGCCTGGTCCTTCACGTCGCGCAGGGCCACCCGCGACATCCGGCCGGCGTAGCGCTCGATGAGGAAGCGCCGCTCGGCGGGCAGCTCGCGCCAGTCCTTGCGCAGCTTGAAGTAGGGGGCGACCGAGGTGCCTAGTTCGTCCTCACCCTCACCGGCGTTCGCCCCTGATACCTGCTCGATTTCATCCTCATCGGCGTCCTCCAACAGGTCCGCGCTCAGGATCCTCCGCTTGATCCAGCGCGCCATCGACTGCGGCTGCTTCCAGCGGAACTCACCTGTGCCCGCGACGAACTCCAATTCCTTGGGGGGCAGCGGCACGAGCAAGCCATCCACGCACTCGGGCATCTCGCACTTGTCGACCGCGCGCACGCACGCGCACTGCTTG
>Ga0193744_1000270_pt1 | contig 12855 bp, 12 predicted proteins | sample L1a1metaG_FD_143056 | JGI IMG/M metagenome (GOLD analysis project Ga0193744, IMG submission 143056) | Soil microbial communities from a riparian zone of the East river system, Colorado, United States - L1a1 | ecosystem: Environmental > Terrestrial > Soil > Riparian zone | place: USA: East River...
ATACAAAATAATACTTGAAAATTAATATGTTACAGCATGTTATATGAAAGAGGTAAAAGGTAAAAGGTAAAAGGTAATTTTATACCCCACTTTTCACTTTTCACTAAACTCCAAACTGTTTTAAGTGATGCCATGCATGCTTATACAATAATTTAATATTGTCCTCATAGTTTAAATCACCAAAGAAAGGATTAAGAGTTGTTATTATTGGATCTCTTTCAAAGAAATCCTTAAAGTATATTAATTCCTCCTGAAGTTCATTAATAGCATCATCCACAGATTCAAATCGTAAGGCCGGGGCTTCTTTACTCATTAATCTGTTAACTGTGTTTTCCTTAAACGGAATATCACTTATTGCAAACAGCTTATACTGTTCAAGTTTAGCTTCCGGCGTAACCAGTGGCAATATAATTTTACCACTGGCGTTTTTTATGCTGTCACTCATATGTTCCACCATTCCTTGAAAACTCAGCACACCCCAGGACGGTTTTGTATCAGAGTCAATCGTTCTTAATATAACACTATAATCATTTAACAGGAATTTAGCTTTGTCTTTAGTTTCCATCAGTCATAAATATTTTGGGTATTTATTGACAAATCTAAAGTTTAGACTTCATATTAATGAACTTTTTATCTAGTATTCACCTTAAGTATTTGTCATATATATGTAATAATTAAATGAATTCTGTAATAGCATTTTTATCTATATAACATTTTCTTATTTTGCAAGACTAAATCTTTGAAATTATTAAAAACGGACTTTTAACATGTATAGAAAAGAAGAAGTAAAAATTCTTATAGCATCAGAGGATGAAAAGGAATTAGAAGAATTAGAGTTTTTAATGGTGGGTATGGGATTTCAATACAGAAAAGCCAATACACAAAAATTAGCCATTAGTACAGCCAGGGAATATATGCCTAATCTTATTATTGTTGATACAGCGTATCCTGATAAAATGGGATTTGAATTAGCTAAAAAACTCAGGCCTTTTAAAAAGTATGAGAATATCAGGTTTATATTTCTAACTGACACACTTGATACTTTAGTTAAAAAGCGGGGCTATTCTCCAGAAGATTTTTACATCTTCAAACCCTATACCATAGAAAACATGAAAAGAAAGATCAATCAGCTATTTGATTTTTAAATATCTTTGATAATATTAAAAATAATTTAGACTAAATAGAATTGTAACTTTAAATTTAAAAGATTAGTTTTAAAATATTTTTAGCTCCTAATCCTTGATTATCAAATTATGAATATTTCCTCATATTTTATTTCAGAAACCTCATAAACTAATACTGTGACAGCAAAATCAATTATAAAATTGAAGAGTTTTGCAGTTGATTAAATAAGTTAAATTAATTTTTAATTTTATTTTCAAGAGCAATTAATCTTAACTCCAAAGATTGTATTTTATCTGAAAGTTCAGTATTTGCTATTTTCCCTTTCCCGATTTCTTTGGTTTGTTCCAAAATAATTTGTTGTTGTTCTTGAACAGCTTTTACCAATGGGACAACAAATTCAGCATAGCGAAGGCCATAAAAATCATTTTTATTTTTAGGTTTATCTATACCACTAAAATCAAAGTTCAATTCATTTGCAGCTTGTTCAACTTCCTGGGCTATAAAACCAGTTTGAATCAATTTTTCTTTTTCCTTTTCAAACTGTATCTGACGTAAAGAATCTGGAGTTTTAAAAGCCTTTGCAATTTCTTCTAGATCTATTTGATAAATTACTGGATGTAATTTCATAATAAAGGTCAACCCCGGAACGCCCTCTTTAATTTCCTTTTTAAATCTTCTATCTGATAAGCTGGACCATCCTACAATACCACCTATACTAGTGACATTTGAACTACCAAGACAGACTTGGTTACTAGCAGTTATTGATGTATTAAATCCTAAAGCTGTAGAATTATTATAATCTTCTCCGTAGTAAAATGAATTTTCACCTATTGCTGTATTGTTAAATCCAGTTATATTTGAATAAAGTGAGAATGTTCCAATTGAAGTATTATTAAATCCGTTTGTATTAGAATAAAGCGAACTTACACCTATAGAAGTATTATAACTTCCTAAATTTGAATAAAGGGAACTATTCCCTGCAGCGGTATTATAAGATCCAGTTGAATTTGAGTATAGGGAAAATGCTCCGTTTGAAGTATTGTAAAATCCACTTAAATTAGAATAGAGACCACTTTCGCCATTGGCGGTATTTTCAAATCCATTTATATTTGAATAAAGTGAATTTGAACCATTAGCAGAATTTGAGTATCCATGATCATTTGAGTGAAGTGCATAGTAACCATTTGCTGTATTATTATAACCATTTGTATTTAAAAATAGTGCTAAGTTTCCATTTGCAGTATTCCGCTCACCTGTTGTATTAGAATATAATGCAGATTCTCCAATTGCAGTATTTTCACTCCCAGTGCTATTTGAATAAAGGGCTTGGGATCCATTTGCCGTATTATAGTCTCCGGTGGTGTTTAAATAAAGAGAAAGAGTTCCACTTGCAGTATTTAATTCACCTGTAGTATTTGAGTATAGTGCAAAACCTCCATAAGCGGAATTCTCAACAGCAGTAGTGTTTGAATAAAGAGCACTATAACCATTTGCTGTGTTCAATTCCCCTGTAGTATTTGAATATAAAGCAGCAACACCAATTGCGGAATTACTTCCTCCAGAAGTGTTTGAATACATTGCGTATTGTCCATTCGCAGTATTTACTTCTCCAGTAGTATTTGAAAACATAGCATTTTGTCCACTAGCAGTATTATAAGATCCAGTAGTATTAGAATGAAGAGAATATGCACCTATTGATGTATTATAATGTCCTTCTAAATTTGAATACATTGACTGCTTACCAATTGCTGTATTTTCACCTCCAGGAGTATTTATGCTCATAGAATTCAATCCGTAAGATGTATTTGAAGTATCTAAAACTCCTGAAGTTATATTATTTCTTTTAAAAATTAAATCTATGTCATCAATAGTCCCAATAAAATTGGCAGCAGGATTTGTCCCGGCATTTCCAACAAGTGTCCAACCCGTAGGTCCAGGAGGGCCAATTAAATTTGCTGTTGTATATATTGTGCCATCCGAAAAGTGCCAAGTATATGTTCCATCTCCATTGTTCGTAATTGAACTAATAGTTAAGGATTGACCTGGGGGGCCAGGAGTTCCAACGCCAGATCCTGCAAATAATGCGTATGGTACACTTAACAATTCAGTTGTACCAATAATTGAATTATTAATAGTAACTTCAAGCCACTTAGAGCCAGTTGACCACTCAATTTTTTCAAAAACGGCTGGATTTGCTTCTCCAATTTTAAGGTTAAACATTCCACAACCATCTGTTAACATTTGAGGATGAATCTCAGTAAATACTTGAGTACCATTTGGTCCTCCCTCTAATATTCTAAATTTAACTGTTACGGGTTGATCTTTTATAGGATCGCCTATACTACTCCTTGCAATAGCCTGATAATTTATGCCTTGTGGTACTTGAGCATATATGTAAATGCTTAAAAAAATAAAGATATTAATGCAAATTAAATTCTTCATAGTTTTATAATTTTAATTGTTTTTCGAATTTTATTATCAGCACTTGAAAGAATTAAAAAATATACAGCTGGTGGTAACCCATCTAAGTCAATAAAAGTATAAATGAATTTATCATTTATTAAAATTGTACCATCAATCGAAGTAATTAAATAATTTTCAAACCCCAAAAAATCAGTTTCAATATATAATTTATTAAAAGTTGGACTTGGATAAATTCTAAAATTATAAGTTTGATCAAATACTTCATTGGCAGAAACTATGCAAACACAAGTTGGTTGAATTACCCCATGTGTAAACGAGCATGAATTACTAAATGCGACAGTTTCACCAACTGAATAATTGTAAGTTGTACCCGCTACAATTTTAGTATAACCAGTTGTATTCAAAGAGTATAAATAGCCATTGGTTTGTGAGTAACAAATAAAATTGATAAATAATAATATTCCTAAAATTATCGATTTTTTTTGCATTCTTAAATTATTATATTTTCAAACAATGATTAACACATAATTATTAGCAGTAAAAGAATAATCAATATAGTTTGTAACATTTTAAAAATACAAACCAATAAATAATTTAAAATAGTTAAAGGATAGAGGCAATGAAGTATAGGTATTTATATTATAATTATTCTCAACATTACTATTTATCTCCTCAGAAACTGGTAAATTGGATTTTTGATTTACAAATGATAAGCCAACAAAATAGCTTTTATATGAAATATCAGCTCCAATTTCATAACTAAATCCAAAAATGTCCTTATCAATATATCTAGAAAAACTATATTCATTTGTAGAAAAATTTAATTCCCCATTAAAATGCAAATATGAAAATCCTCCTAAAGCAAATGCACTTAATCTAAAATCAGAATTCACATAATATTTCGAGCATAAACCCAATCTATATGACATATTTAAAAAAGAAGGGCTTTCAGAAGTAAATCCAACTATATCAGACTCAAATTTGGATTTATGAAAGTCTGCTTCTAATCTTTGTTTAAATCCAATTTTAAATTTGTTATAGTTTTCAAGATAAAACCCTCGAACAAATTCATGGCCTATACCAATGCCAATGCCAAACCTAACCCCAAGTGCATCCGGTCCAGAAAATGGATCAGTATTTCCGAAGGAAGAGGATGGTGAAGAATATACTATTTCAAAATTAAATACATTATTTAAACGTGGTCCAGAGGGCGAACTACTTTTATCAGTTGATTTACCTCCACCAGTTACTTGAGCAGATATGGGAAGAATAAAACCAACTGTAATAAAAAGTGTGATCAATTTATTAAAATTCATATTGTTTATTTTTATAAATTATTATAATCCATTTTCCATAAATTATATCTACCAGATTTGTTACCTCTTTGGGATAAAAAAAATATAGATTTACCATCATGAGTCCATATTGGTGAAACATCATGTCCTTGGTGGAAAGTAAGTTGTGTTAATTTTGTCCCATCTATGTTAATCGTGTACAAATCTAAATTTTGATTTTTGGTTTTATTCCTCTCAGTAGTACCTACACATAGTATTTTTTTACCGTCAGGTGAAATCTGTGGGCTGGAAAATCCTCGATTATTATCACTAAGAATGAGCGTCTCGGTACTTTTTTGAAGATTAATCATCCAAATTTCACCTCTTGATCCATCTCTTGAATTTCTGGTCACCACAAGTTCAGTTCCATTTGGAGTTAAACAAGGTGTAAATCCTTCAGTATATTGAGTCAATAAAGAAGACTCTAAATTTAAGCTCCATATAAAATAACGATCACCTTCCGATTTGGTGAAAAATAAGTTCTTACCATCTGGAGAAAATGCAGGAGATAATTCAGCCGCACTTGATGAAACAAGTTGTTGAATTGCTCCACCTTCAGTTGCATTTATCATATAAATATTATCGTTTTTAAGCTTCCTTTCAGTAAAGGCAATATATTTTCCATCGGGAGAATAGGCCATATCCATAATTTCCTTATTAAAAGTGCGCTGAATAATCGATAATCCTCCTGAGATGTCTTTTAAATAAATATTGCCGAAGCCATTTGAAGAGGCTGTATATGCAATTTTCTTATCATCAGGAGAGACAGCTAATATTGGTGGGGCGTACCAAATTAATTGTCCTGATGACTTATCTTTACCAATAAAAGGATACGATAATCTATCAGTTTCTTTAGAGTACTGCGTCAGTTTTAAACTGCTTTCTTCAGCGACAGAAATAAGTGAATAGTTAATTTTTGGTGTACAGGAAATCAAAATACCAAAAGATAAAATAATGAAAATTCTCATAAAAGTTTAGAAATTAGTTTATCTTAAATATGTTTCCTTTACTTTTGTAATATTGCCGTTATCAAGGGGATGATCACTAAAACTACGTACAGTATACTCGACATTAAAATCATCAATATAATTATAATTATTATTAATAGTTCGAAAAGTATATTGATTAAAATAATGATAGCCGTCAAACTTTATCACTTTACCTTGATAATTAAATTCATAAAAATATTTATTTTTTATGGTTGTTAAATCTGTATCATATTCTATATACTCTTCTAATCTAATGAAATCTTTATAATATTTGTAATAATTTTTAGTAGTAGTAATGACAGAACCATTAAAATCATCATTTAAAGTTGTTAACTCATATCCATTATATTTATAATCTCTCTTTTGATAATATAAAATACCATTACTATACTCTTTATATCCAATTTCTTTTCCTTCAACATCATAATCCCAAACCTTTTTATAACTTTGAGTTCCATCATAACTATAATCTATATCTTCCTTTAATTTTCTAGGATCAAAATTATCGTCATAAAATGTTACTTTATGTTTATATGTATAAGTTTCAGGAAAGTTTGGTGCAGGAATTGTATAAAAATAAGTCAATTCAAGATTATCATAATGATAATCATGACTTTTTTCATTTTGAGTTGAAAAATAATGGTATATTTCTCTACCTAAATTGTCATATCGAAATTCTATTGTGTCACCCGGAAAATTGCTGGAAACTTCATTTATTGCGGTTAATAATTTATCGTATTTTAAATTAATTTGTGTAGAGTTTTCCTTTGTACAGCTTATATACAACCCAAGTGTAAATAATAAGATAATAAATTTCATAATAGTGCTTGTTAATTAACATTAAATTATAGAGAATATAAATTCTTTATAGATTCCATTTTTTATAAAATATTCCACAATATAGAAAAATGTTTATTAAAATTAATTTACACAGTTATTTTTTATATAGTAAATAACAAGTACCCAAAATTTTTAAATTTGAATAGTACCAAAAGTCCATAGAAATGGATCTTTTCATATACCAAAAATACAATACAAATTTAAACAGACAGAAATTGGTTAATATTCCAATTTAGATATGGGATACTTGTATCAAAATCTATAATTTAGAAAATAGCATCATAAAATCAGGAACTATAATCAATTTGTTACTAAAAATTAGGGTTACTAAACTGATCATTACGATCAATCAGTATATTGTTGCTTTTAACTTGAAATAAATCCAGCTAAAAGCCATATAAATTGAATATTATTAGTCTTGCTGGCCATTATTATCTTTCCTCAGTTATATAAATATTCAAATAAGGTTTATACTTTATAGGACAAAATAAAGTATTTCAAAAACAATTCAATAATAATTATCTTATAAAAATTTAGTTTGTTCAACCATAATAGAAGCTTTCAGTCCATTTTTAATCGTTTATTAAAAATTACGACTGGATTTAATACCTTTGTTAATATAGACCATATATTAACATTTTTATTAAAGATATTGATTCATGAAATCTCCGATTACTGCCTGGGAGCAATACATTGAAGAATATAAATTAAGTATTGAAAAACCTGAATCCTTTTGGGCAGGGGTCGCTGATGAGTTTAGCTGGCGCAAAAAATGGGATAAAGTACTGGAATGGAATTTTGATGAGCCAAAATTTGAATGGTTTAAAGGTGCTAAATTTAATATTACTGAAAACATACTTGACCGGCACTTAGCTGATAAATCTGATTACCCTGCAATTATTTGGGAACCCAATGATCCAAATGAGTCAGGTATAAGTATTAGCTACCTTGAACTTTACAATAAAGTTTGCAATTTTGCCAATGTCCTTAAATCTCATAATGTAAAGAAAGCTGACCGGGTTTGTATTTACATGCCTATGGTTCCGGAAGCTGTAATTGCTATATTAGCCTGTGCCAGAATTGGGGCTATTCATTCTGTAGTATTTGCAGGCTTCTCAGCTAATGCTCTCTCGGAAAGAATAAATGATGCCCAGTGTAAAGTATTGGTAACGAGTGATGGAGGTTTTAGAGGAAATAAAGTAACTCCTATCAAAGATATTGTTGACGAAGCGCTAGTAGAATCTGCTTCAGTAAAATCTGTAATTGTCTTAAAAAGAACAGGTAGCAAGGTAAATATGAGTGAAGGACGTGATCATTGGTGGCATGATGAAATCCTTAGACAAACTAATATTTGTCCTGCTGTGGAAATGGATTCAGAGGATATGCTGTTCATTCTTTATACTTCAGGGTCCACTGGAAAACCCAAAGGGGTTGTTCATACATGTGGTGGCTATATGGTATATACTTGTTATACTTTTAACAATTTATTCCAACTTAAAGATGGTGAAGTTTACTGGTGTACTGCTGATATTGGTTGGATAACTGGTCATTCATACATTGTATATGGCCCATTATTGGCTGGTGCAACCTCCGTGATATTTGAAGGCATTCCTACCTGGCCGGATAGTGGCAGATTTTGGGCCGTATGTGATAAATTAAAAGTCAATCAGTTTTATACTGCACCCACAGCTATAAGGTCTTTAATGGCAGCCGGATTAGAATATGTTGCCCCATACAGTCTTAGTTCACTTAAATTAATTGGCTCTGTTGGAGAACCAATAAATGAAGAAGCCTGGCAATGGTATTATAAAAATATAGGGAAAAATAAATGCTATTTAATTGATACCTGGTGGCAGACTGAAACTGGCGGGGCTATGATTTCACCTATTCCGGGTGTTACTAAATTAAAACCAAGCTATGCATCTCTTCCGCTTCCTGGGGTTCAACTTGAGTTACTTGATTCTTCTGGTAATGTTTTGGAAGGAAACAATGTTGAAGGACTACTTTGCATCAAATATCCCTGGCCATCAATTATCAGAACGATTTATGGTGACCATCAAAGATGTAAACAAAACTATTTCGACAATTTTAAAGGATACTATTTTACCGGTGATGGTGCCAAAAGAGATGAAGAAGGCTATTATAGAATAATTGGTAGAGTGGATGATGTAATGAACATATCTGGTCATAGATTAGGTACCGCTGAAGTGGAAAATGCAATTAATCAACATCCTTTTGTAGTAGAATCTGCTGTTGTTGCTTATCCTCATGATATTAAAGGTCAGGGAATATATGCATATGTCATAACAAACAGCTTTATTGAAAGTGTGGAGACTTTAAGAGATGAAATTCAAACTACAGTTATTAAAGAAATAGGCCCAATAGCTAAACCTGATAAAATACACTTTGTATCCGCATTGCCTAAAACAAGATCAGGTAAAATTATGCGAAGAATATTACGTAAAATAGCATCTCATAATGACTCTGGATTTGGAGATATTTCTACTTTATTAAATCCGGAAATTGTGGAAGAAATTAAAGCCGGTGTATTATAATTCTGTTAAATAAAAAACAATTTAATCCTACAATGCCTCTTTAATGTAATTCAATATTAATATTTACGTTAAGAATTATCAGTTAACAAGCCAATCTTATATCATTTATGTTTACAATTAAAATAAGCAATCCTATGTCTTCATTTATTAAAATCATTAAAAATTATGGATGTCTTTTGCTTTTAATGATATTTAATATCTGTCAGGGACAGAATATTCATGTAAATAAGGTGGATCCGAATAAGCCTCAAAATGAGAAAATTATAAATGAAACAAAAGCCACCGGAATTGTAGGAATGGCTTTTCAGAGCTTATTTAACATTTCAGATATTGGAACCTACAGTAGTACCTGTACCAGAGAAAATTATAAATTGCCAGATGAATATTATGTAGTAAACTTTCAAAAGGAAGGAAATGCATATTTTATTGGCCAGCTTTATCCAAATGCTAAAATGAAATATTTAATAAAGCTCTACCCAGGTGAGAATACTAAGCAAACTGCTATTAATGAAGAACAAGCAGGTAAATTAGCAGAAACATTTATGGTAGATAAGCTGAATGTTCAAGCTAATCAATATAAAATAACAAGCATTTATAAAGAGAAAGTTAGTAAAGGTGTAACTCCTTATTTTGTAGTTACTGCTGAACGTCAAGTTCCTCCACCAGGAGACAGAAAAGTTATTCAAAGAATGATTATAAAGCTACATCCCAAGTCTAAAGAGATTATGTCTTTAGAATTTTTTTATTAGTATAAACTAAATAGCATTTTATTTAGAGCTTCCAACTTGAATATTATCAATGCTCTGTATTGACCCTTTAAATTTAATTTGTTTTAACCCAGATTATGTGATAGGATTTCTCTTACGAACTGAAATACCTTTAAATACTGGCACTTCCTCCTATTTTTTTTCTCAGCATAAGGGTAAACTATGCTTGCGGTAAAAATAGTCCGGAGGTTTAACTTGAGCTTTTCAGCAAACCCTACAATAAAAAGGCTGCTCATCTTGTGATAAGCAGCCATGGATATTAAAATTCTTAACTTACTATGCTTTCTGATTAAATCGCTAATTAATTATTCTTATTCAAAGCTCTATATTCCATTTTAGAATTTCATTTAGCTTTTATTAAAATGGTATCAAACAGAGTCCCATATTAATCGGAAACAATTCAGGTTGTCTGCTATTAGACACCAGTGTTTCTTTAAATAAAGGTGTAATGGAATAGTTGACAAAGAAAGTAATGGGTCCATATCCAATTTGAGTTGTAATACCATATCTAAACTGGTTCAAATTGAAATCATCTTTTATTATTTCTTTACCTGCATTCCCTTCATGTTTTATATTAGATGCGAGTAATAAACCTCCAAATAATCCAGCATTAATGTGAAACGAATGGCTGTATTTATCTGTATTAGATTCGTAATTTAACATTAGCGGAACACTAACCCATGAAGAAAACATCCTGTTTTTATCATAGATTTTACCACTGGGTATTGGGTTTATAGGAGACTCATCACCCGGAATATCATAATTCTTTGTCCAGTTATATCTGTAGAATTCAAAACTTAAACCATAAATAAGATTGAGACGGTGGTTAATCATATTTATCTTCATTTTAAATAAATGAAGGTTCCAGTCACTTGATTTCCATAAATTTTGTACAAATGGCTCATATAAAGAACCTTCAGGTAGATTAAAACTTCCATCATGCATGTATGTACTGATTCCATAATCTACCATTACCCACCTGGTTTTTACATTCTTCTTTTGCGGTTTAACATTATTAAACCCTGAGTCATCATCCGGTGCCTCAGCTATTTCCGGAGATTCAGTATCTTCGTCCATTTCAGGTGGTTCGGGAGCTTCTGGTGGTTCAGGCACAATCATATCATCATCATTATCATCTTTTAATCCTGATGTATCTATTTTAGATTTCATTATTACCAGGGTAGTGTCATTACCTACTTTAATTAGTATGGTATCCCTTTTTTGCGCAGCTACATTCCATTGAATGAAGATCATAAGCCCTATAAGAATTGAAAAATGTTTCATGTTTTTGCTCTTTTAAATTTGTTCTTTAAATTATTGAATAGATGTTATTGTTTCCTGAACAGTGGACGGTACCAATGCCTCTTTCAGTTTATTAAATTGAAATGCTGATTTGATCTTTTCTTTCATATTGTCACTCCCTACCTCTTTGATTGTACTTTTTACTCTGGCTTCTACTTTAGCAAGTTCATTCGGTATTAAAGCTTCAAACCTTGATCTTAAGGATTTAGGTTCTGTGATCAATATCATTTTGGATTGATTAATAATAACAGGGGTAGACCAAAATGAATTGGTATTTATTTCTGTTAGTTGAATTGTCTGTAATGTTGCAAGAATATCTTCTTTAATTATTACGGGTGTTTGGTTTACAGTTTCTTTATTTTCAAAAGCTATTTGTTGCTCTTCTTCACCTGGTTCTATTATTCTTTTTTTATACTTTTTTGGTGTTATCTGTTTTATAGCTATATCAGTTTCCCTGTAAGATTGCTTTACTACTGTCTTACTATTAAGCTTTTCTGATGATTTTATAGCTGTAGTTATATTCGCTGTATTTGATTCAATAGTATTTGATTGTTTGATAGTCTCTATTTTAGGAGCAAGTTTTGCAACATAATTTTCCTTAAGAGGATTCTTGTCTATTGACATCCATAAAAACAAACCAATCAATATTGCGCCACCCGCTGCTGCGGCATATTTTGTATAAAGGGGTAGTCTAAATACCTTTGTTTTCTTAAGCTGCTCTTTATTCTTATAGATAATATCCGCATTAGGTACTAGAATAATCTCCTTCAATCCAGCCAAATCTTCTGCCATTTGAGGATTATTTGCCAGGTATCTTTCTACAAATGCCAGCTTATTTTTGTCCAGATTACCATCCAGGTAATCCAATAACAACTCTTCTATATTATGCATTTGTTTGCTCATGATAAATTAAAATTTTCAGTTAATATTTGCTTCATTTTAGTTCTTGCTCTGAATATGTATACTTTAACCTGTGCTTCTGAAAGATCCAGTATCTGACCTATTTCATCGTAAGGGTATCCTTCATAATCCCTTAATAATATGCAGGATTTCTGAATCTCGGGTATCATATCAAGAGCCTTATTTAATATCTCTTTCAGTTCAAACTGGTAAGAATTTTCCTTTTCAATTCCATCGGGCATTACTTCTACATAATCTATTCTCGCTCTTCTTTTACTATCTATAAATGCCCTGTATGATGTAGTAAATAACCATGATTTCACCTTTGTAAAATCAACACTTTCATATCTTAACCATAACTTTTCAAAACTTATTTGTACAAGATCATCAGCGTCTGTCCGGGAACGGGTTAGTTTAAGCACGAACCTATATACCGAATCTGAATATTGATCAACACTGTTATTGTATTCTTGTACTGTCATTTCTAAATTGCTTGTTGTTCTGTGTTTTCGAGTATGAGACGCCTCACAAGAAGTTAAAGTTACAGCTTAGTATATCTTTACTAAAAAAAATTTAATTTCAATCTTTGAAATAGTAGTTAAAATATTATAAGTCAGGA
>Ga0193744_1000271_pt1 | contig 12846 bp, 8 predicted proteins | sample L1a1metaG_FD_143056 | JGI IMG/M metagenome (GOLD analysis project Ga0193744, IMG submission 143056) | Soil microbial communities from a riparian zone of the East river system, Colorado, United States - L1a1 | ecosystem: Environmental > Terrestrial > Soil > Riparian zone | place: USA: East River...
CTATTGAATTTCACTCAGACGGATTTGTAGAAGAAGATGGATTCTTGGCAGAATGGCAGTGTACCGCTGCTGCTTGTGATCCACCAAATCCAATTACGATTGTTCCAACTGCTACGGATGCCCAGATAATTGCTGCTGTATCAACTCCCTTAACAGTGGTTACAGTTGATACAATAATATGCGATCCAGGTGCCTATGGTACTTTTATTGCACCCGATAATTCATTATTGGGACTAAAAAAAGGATTTTTACTTACTACTGGTTCTGCTTTAAATGCAGTCGGTCCGAATGATACACCTGCAAAGTACACAGGGATAGGATCTCCGGGTGATAATGACTTAGATTATCTTTCTGTTGTACAGGGAAATGGAACACTTTCTCATGATGCATGTATACTAGAGTTGGATGTTTATGCGGCGGGAGATGAATTATCTTTTGAATACATATTTGGTTCAGAAGAATATCCAGAATGGGTGGGTACAAGTTTCAATGATATATTTGCATTCCTGATTTCAGGCCCTGGAGTTGTTGGCGACCCTAATATTGGTAATCAAAAGAATATAGCAATTCTTCCTGACAATACTACATTTGTCCAAATCAATTCTGTTAATGATGAAACAAACTGGGAGTATTACAGGAATAATTTTGGTAGTCCTTCCATTCAATATGATGGGCTTACTTCCGACTTTAAAGGCATAAAGAAGAGTTTGACTGCAAGACAGAAAGTAACACCATGCAATACTTATCATCTTAAATTAGCAATTGCAGATAGGCAAGATCCTATTTATGATTCTGGAGTATTCATTTCAGATATTAAAGGTGGAGCTGTTAACTTTGATCTGGTCTATAATTCAGGTATTGACTACCTGATTGAAGCATGTACAGGTACAGATGAAATTAAGATTAAGCTTTCCAATATATTGGATTATACAGTTTCGTATAATGTGGTTATAACTGGAACAGCAACAAACGGAGTGGATTATTATACCAATGTTCCTGCTTCTGTTACATTTTTACCAGGCGAGACAGAAAAGTCATTCACTATTTCGCCAATATTAGACAATTTTAATGAAGGAACAGAGACTATCATACTTACTTTAACTAATAATTTCGGATGCGGTACAGTTGCTTATACTTCTACTAAAATTGAGATCCATGATGAGCCATATGCAAGTATCTTAAGTGATTTGGATACCGTTCTATATTGTAAAAATGGGAAGATAAACCTATCCGTAAAGGGTTGTCAAACTTATTTCTGGCAACCGATTTCCATAATGGATAACTTTGAAAGTGCTACTCCGGTTGCTACCCCTACAGGTGATGGTTATATTTATGTTACCGGTCAAGTAGGAGCATGTGCCGCCAAAGATTCTATTTATGCTAAACAAGTCGATCCTAAGATTAATATTCTTACAATGGATGACGTAAAAATATGTCAGGGATCAAAGGTACAGTTGGAATCTGTCAATAATACTGGTAATCAGGGATTTAGTTGGTATCCTCCATTAGGTTTAAGTAATACAAAAATTATTAATCCTATTGCTTCTCCATTGGTTACTACAGAATATTATGCCCAAATTAATTTATCAGGTTGTATTGTTAAAGACTCAATAACGGTATTTGTAGATCCGTTTAATTTTCCTGTAATATATAAAGATACAGTTAAACTATGTCAGACATATCCTGTAAAACTGGCCTCTGATATCTTCTTTAGTGGAACTAATTTTAAGTGGACACCACCAATCTATCTGAATGATCCTACACTTTCGGGTCCGGTTGCTACTCCTAATCAGGATATCACTTATACACTTATTGCTACAAGTCAAAATGGATATTGTGCAGATACCGCAAAAGTTGTTGTTGATGTAATAGAAGCTGACGTTAATATATTGGATAAAAATGGTGTAGAAAAGGATTCCTTTATGTTATGCAAAGGGGATAGTATGGAATTAAAGTCATTTATCAATCCAGGTGGTGCTATAAAATGGCATGCTTCAAAAGATGTTGTTTCTAATCCTAATGCTTCCAGCATAGTTGTAAAGCCAACTTCATCACAGTGGTATGTTGCTCAATTAACAACTTCACAGTGTGTGGTATATGATTCGATATTTATTCAAGTAGATTCACTTCCAGTAAATCTTGTTATTGATCCAAAAGATACTACTGTTTGTCAGGGAGCGATAGTTATATTAAAAAGTGAAACCTTTGAACAGGCACACTTCCCAAATCTGTACTTTAACTGGGAACCCACTTTTGATGCACAAACACCGGATTCATTATTTAATATTGTTATAAAAGCCAATGCTACTCAGACTTACAGAAGATATTCATATAGTGGAGCTTGTGTAAATATTACGGATGCCAAGATCAATGTAATTCCTACAAATCTGATAGTCGTTACACCTCAAAATACTTTAAAATGTGCCGGGGATACAGTAACCCTTACTGCGAGTGCTCCTGGAGTTACTGACTTTACATGGGCGCCTGGAAATGGACTTTCCTGTACAGCCTGTGCTTCGACGGTGGCTACTGTTATGGGTAATTTTACCTATACAGTTAAAGCAGAATTTATGGGTTGCCCGGTCAATGGTAGTGCAACTGTAAATGCATCGGCCTTGCCTGAAGTAGTGTTCCCTTCTTATTATATAATTTGTAAAGGTCAGAGTATTACATTAAATCAATCTGTTGATAATACTTTTACTTATAATTGGACAAGTACAGACCCTTCATTTGGAACTTCAACTGAAGGCGCACCAGTAGTATCTCCAAATGCATCTGCGACTTATTTTGTAACCGTGACCAATAGTCTGGGATGTACGAATGTGGGCAAGTTTGATTTATTCATACCTCCTAAACCTATTCTGACTTTCCCTTCAGATATAACCATATGTGAAGGCACACCTGTTAGTTTTAACGCTAGTGTTAGTAATACAGAAGGAACATTTTACTGGAGTACAGGTCAAGAAGGTAATTCAATAGAAACTACACCTGCGAGCACGACCGATTATCTTGTTATATTTAAAGATAAATATAACTGTGAAACGGATTCTGCTCTTATAATGGTTACTGTAGAGAGTGTGCCTGATGTAACAATACAAGTGACGCCAGACTCTTTAAATATCAGCCAGGGTAATCTGGTTACACTTGATGCCATACTGAGTAAACCAGCCACAAATGTTATCTATAACTGGTTCTATCAGAATGTTAGCCTGGATTTACATACTAAATCTATTCAGGTTACTCCTTTTGATAATGTTTCTGTCTATACTGTGCAGGTGAGTACCCCAAATGGCTGCTTAAAATCATATGAGGTAGTCTTTAATGTAACACCACCTATATATCTGATACCTGACGCCTTTACACCTAATGGTGATGGTAAAAATGACCTCTTTAAGTTATTTACTAAAGGGGAAAATCTAAGTATCAAAAACTTCAAGGTATATAGTCGTTGGGGACAGTTGGTCTATGAAGACACTACCAATAAAGGTTGGGACGGAAATAAAAATGATCAACCGGCGCCAGCTGATGTATATGTCTACTGGATTGTTTTAGATACCCCTAAAGGAGAAGTAGTATTAAAAGGTGATATAACATTGGTCAGATAAACTTTAGCAAATATATTGTATTAAAAGGAGGTCTTACTAAGACCTCCTTTTTTTTGTCTAACTGTGTAGCTTTCACAAGCTTATGATAAAATAATATAAAATCTGGCTAAACCGTTATTTGGTGTTTTATAAAAGCTTTTTACTTTGGCCAGAGGTGCAATTCTAAATTGTTTATAGCTTTATCAGCAAGGTAAATTTAAATTCAACCCTATTTAGTATAGCTTTTTATTTTCTAAAAGTACCCTATATTTTAGTTGAAAATATACTCAATAGGCGAGTTAGAGGCGGGTAACAGGCGGGTATAGGGCGGGTAATAGGCGGGTAAGAAATTCTTACCCGCCTATTACCCGCCCTATACCCGCCTGTTACCCGCCTCTAACTCGCCTATACTTCCTATATGAATTCTAAACTTCTATAAATAAATAGCCTTATCATTTTAATAAAAATGGAAGGTATATCAAGAGAAATACTACACATTAAAAATGCTAAAGGAAGTCGACGTCTATATTGAAAGGATAACTCATTAACATTTGGATGGCTTTGTTTATGTCAAAACCTTCATATACAATGTTATAGAGCATCATAGTGATGGGAACATGAAGTTTGTAATGCCTGGCCAACTCATTTGATATTTTAAGGGTCCTGACACCTTCAGCTAGCTCTGGCATAGAATCCATGATATCATTAAATTTCTCTCCCTGGCCCATTCGATAACCAAATATGTAATTTCTACTTTGGGTGCTGGTGGCAGTGGCTATTAAATCTCCTATTCCTGCGGTCCCCAGGAACGCACTTGGCCCTGCACCCATAGCTTTACCAAAATAAATCATTTCAATGAGACCCCTTGAAATAAGCATAGACTGTATATTGCGTCCCAGACCCATTCCGGCGAGGATTCCTGAGCCTATAGCAAATATGTTTTTTAAGGCACCTGCTAATTCAGCACCGAGTAAACCATGAGAGCCAAAGAGATGGAATTTAGGGCTGTTTAGTGCCTGCTGGCCTATCTTAATGACCTCATCAAAATGACTGGCTATTAAGGAAGCTGTAGGTTGTCCATCCATGATTTCAGCGCTTAAGTTAGGTCCTGATAAACAACCTACCCTTACTACTGCACTTTCTTCTCTAATCACATCACTCATTGTGCGTATATTATCCCTGGTAATATTACTGTTAACAATATTATTATAATCAATATCGACCAGATCAAATCCTTTAGTGCCATGAATAAGTATATGCCCGGGATTCAGGAATGGGCCCAGGCCCTGCATCATTTCTCTAAACTTGTTGGATGGGACAATAGGAAAGATAAGACTGCATTTTTCAGCTATCTCGTGAAGACTTGTGGAGGCAACTATATTAGGAGAAAGATCGTAATTGTCAATTTTATGGGTACCGTTAATTTGCTCGGCCAGGTCATTGCGTCGGGTAAACATTAAAACCTCACATTTTAAAGCCAGTAGATTGGCAATAGCCCTTCCAAAGCTTCCAGCACCTACCACACCTACTGTGCCTAAGGTTATTTTGTTTCTACGTTTCATACATTTTTAACCTGTCCCTGTATTAATATTTTTTTAAAATAGGATAAAAATAGAATTTATTTAATTACGGCGAAGATAGCTATTCTTCATTATAACTCTCTGGAAATCTGCAAAAAGCAAGGTATTTGGTATATCTGTTTAGTCTATTGTTTTTAAAAAAAATAGTTAAATTTTGTATTAAGGTCTTGACAATATCATTTAATGCCTATAATCTTGTATAGAATTATGAAAACAATATTAATAAATACAAATTGTTGTTGCTGTTACTCAATAGAGTGATGGAATCTTTTATTTGTATTTATAACTATAAAAAGGTCTTTCCATCATAAGTGGAAAGACCTTTTTAATTAATAAAAAAACAAGATGAAAAATAAATTAACTCAAGTATGTTGTTGTTGCCCTATCATCCCTTCAGGTGGATAAGCTTCAATTGTTATAATTAAAAATTAACTCTTTAAAAGCGCCTTTCCATCTAACGGAAAGGCGCTTTTTGTTTATGAAACCTCAAAGAAAGTATAAGATAAATCATTAAAAAAAGTAATAAAATAAACTTAAAAAGTATGAGTACTATACAATCAAATGTGAAAGAAAAGACCCTGATTACTAAACTCAATGCCCTTAAACCATTCATAGGCAATACTCCTTTATTTGAGATTAAAAACTTTGAGCTTAATCCAAAAGTAAAATTGTATGTCAAACTTGAATGGCTCCAATTAAGTGGGAGTATCAAAATCAGGGCAGCATATCAGATTATACGTCAGGCTATTGAAAACAATCAACTGGATGAAGATCGTATTTTACTGGATGCTACTTCAGGTAATACTGGTATAGCCTATGCAGCCATTTGTGCAGCTTTGAATATCAAGCTTACTATTTGTATTCCAGAGAATGCAAGTAAAGAGAGGAAACTAATACTTCAAAATTACGGTGCCAGATTAGTGTTTACATCTAAATTTGAAGGAACAGATGGTGCCCAGGAGTATGCCAAACTCCTTTACAATAGTAACCCTGATAAGTATTATTATGCAGACCAATATGCTAATAAAGCTAATAGTTTGGCCCATTATTTAAACACAGCCCCTGAAATCTATAATGCTTTAGAGGGTAAAATTACCCATTTTGTAAATGGTCTGGGTACCACCGGAACTTTTACAGGTGCGGGTACCAGGTTTAAAGAATACAATCAAAATATACAATTGATTTCGCTCCAACCCGATAACCCTCTACATGGCCTGGAAGGATGGAAGCATCTGGAGACCGCCAAAGTCCCTGAAATATATAATGATCAACTTGCAGATGAAAATCGCCTGATAGATACTGAAAATGCATTCAGAATGATTAAAACCCTGGCCCAAAAAGAAGGCTTACTGGTTAGCCCTTCTGCTGCAGCAAATTTGACAGGAGCACTTGAAGTAGCCAGAGGTATTAAAGAAGGTATCGTAGTAAGCACATTTGCAGATAATGCCGATAAATATTCAGAAATCTTAAAAGATATATTATAAAAATGAAGACAGTTATAAAAATATCCAACAGGATAATCAAAGAACTTATCCAGGATGCAGAATCAAGTTATCCCAATGAAGCATGCGGATTCCTATACGGAGCAGATGCTAGTATCAGGTCTATTGTTCACTTTGAACCCGTTATTAATAGTCAGGAAGGGGATCAAAGAAGAAGGTTTGAGATAAGCACCCTGGATTATCTAAAAACTGAAAGAAGGGCATTAGATACGGGTCTTGATTTATTGGGTATCTATCATTCGCATCCTGATCATGAAGCTATTGCCTCTTCTCATGATCTTGAAAAAGCACTGCCTTTCTTTTCCTATGTAATTGTTTCAGTCTTAAAAGGTAAAGCTGAACAGATATATTCCTGGAGGCTATTTGACAGGTACAGAAGCTTTTACCAGGAAGAACTCTTAATTGAAAACTTAATTATTTCACCCAATAAATAAAATATCATGGCAAAGATCATAATACCAACACCATTGAGAAAATTTACTGATAATAAATCAAGCTTTATTACGAATGCAACTACTGTCGGGAATGCTATTCAGGACCTCGCAAAAAGCTATGAGCCCTTAGCAAAGCATTTGTATGATGATCAATTAAATCTAAGGAGCTTCCTTAGGATATACCTCGGTGAAGATGATATAAACCTCTTGGAAAAATCAGAAACTTTGATATCAGAAAATGACGTAATCAGTATTGTTCCAGCTATAGCAGGAGGTTCAAATTCTAAAATAATATATCAAGCCCGGAATTATTAAGATACAGCAGACATATCAGTATCTCGGAATTCGGAGTAGAAGGCCAAAAGAAACTGAAATCAGGTAGTGTCCTGGTTATTGGTTCAGGAGGCCTGGGATCACCACTTTTATTATACCTGGCAGCTGCCGGTGTAGGACGAATTGGCATTGTTGATTTTGATACAATAGAAGAGAGTAATCTGCAGCGTCAGGTTTTATTCACTACCGCCGATGTTGGTAAATCTAAATCAGAAACAGCCAGGGAAAGATTATTAGCATTAAATCCTGAGATTGAAATAGAAGTTCATAATACCCGCTTTACCAGCATTAACGCACTGGAACTTGTAAACAAATATGAAGTTATTGCAGATGGAACAGATAACTTCCCCACCCGGTATTTAGTAAATGATGCATGTGTTTTGGCTGATAAAGTGAATGTATATGCTTCCATATTTAGGTTTGAAGGTCAGGTTTCAGTCTTTAATTATGCCTTGGAGAATGGCGCGAGAGGTCCCAATTATAGGGATATATTTCCTGAACCTCCACCTGCTGGTTTAGTACCCAATTGTGCGGAAGGGGGAGTTATAGGGGTATTGCCGGGTATAATTGGCAGTTTACAAGCACTGGAAGTAATTAAGATACTTTCAGGAGTTGGAGAGCCTTTAGCAGGTAAACTTTTTTTATTTGATGGAACAGACTTTAGCACCAGAATCTTAAAAGTCACAAAGAACCCTGACAATAAAATAGAGCAGTTAATTGACTATGAGCAATTCTGCGGTATTTCTCAGCTTAATCCTGAGTCTGGTATAAAGGAAATAAGTCCAAAGGAATTGTATCAGTTAAAAGTAGAGAATGTCGATTTCCAGCTTCTGGATGTCCGAGAAGCACATGAATATGAAATCTCCAATATCGACGGGAAATTAATCCCATTATCTTCTATTTTAGACAGGGCTATAGAAATTTCCAGAACAAGAAAAGTAGTAGTGCATTGTAAAGGAGGGGTGAGAAGTGCCAAAGCAATAACTGAATTAGAAAATGCTTTTGGATTTAGTAATCTATATAATTTGAAAGGTGGAATATTGGCTTATGCAAAAGAAGTAGACGATTCAGTTCCGGTTTATTAAAGGAGTTTTATGTATAGTATTAAGATTAAAGTATATCATTTTTGGTTAAGATAAGCAAGTAGAACTCTACATGGAGTTAGTTAAAGATAACCCTGAGTAATGTCAGGGTTATTATTTTTCAATAGTTTGTATGAATATTAATATAGAATAATAAGAAATAAACAATGCCCTAATTTTAAGTAGACCTAGTTTGGAATAATAATATAGTAATCAAAAAAACTCTTCTAAATAAAAAGCTTTCCTCTAATGTAACTCAGAGGAAAGCTCTTTAATATGAAATACAGCTAAATCTATTTAATAATAAGCTTTTGGGTATTTACTGATTTACCATTTACAGATACAACCAATACATAGACACCAGGCTTTAAATTACTAATATCAATTATAATTGAATTATCACCAATATTAAGATCGGCATTTAACTGCTTTTGTATATTACCATTAGAATCATACAATGTGATTTGCACCTGTTGAGTGTAATCAGAATGTATATTTAGTGTTACAAAATTAGTTGTAGGTGGATTAGGAAAGATTTCTGAAACTATAATATTTAAAGAAGTAGGACCTGTATTAATCTTTACTTTTTGAATATTAACTTCTTTAGTAACTGAACAAGATTTTCCATTAGAATAAAAGACTTCCAGTGTTACTTTGTAAATACCCGGTTTCAAATATTCATGTTTAGGGTTTACATCAGTAGAACTGGTTCCATCTCCAAAATTCCAGATTAACTTAGCTTGTAAACTAGGATCAGTCAGTGGTTTGAAATACACAATTAAAGTTCCCGGGCTACTTAATAAATAACTAAAGTCAATTTTGCAATCATTATTTCCTGCTGTATTGGTAGAATCATCTGGGATTATAATGGTCTTATTTATTATGACATCACACTCTTCACCTTTTGCTTCCATAGTGGCTTTGTACTTGCCTGGTTTCTGGAAGAAATATTTAACTTCCTGGCCAGTCATATCCACTCCATCAACATTCCAATGAAATTCAGGAACTTTAAATCCGGCATCTCCACTAAATATAAATATATTCTTTGCATTAGATGGTGTTAATTTCATAGTAGCACAACATTCACAAACCATAGAAGAAGGTGGGGGAGGTGTTATCCCTTTAACTTCAACTTTATCTGTAAAAACAGCATAGCAGCTATTGGTAAGCATTTTAACAGTCACTTCATAAATTCCGGGACCAGCGTAGGTATGTGTAATTGAAGATCCGGTTCCACTTGATCCATCTCCAAAACTCCAGCTATATGTAGCGCCAGGATTATCAGGTACAGCTATAAAAGTAAATGTATTACTATTTGGATTAGCACCCACCACATCAAATTTTACTTTACAATTCTTAGTGGTATCTATTTTAGCACAGATTACAAATGAAAGATTCACAACGCCCGGAGCAGGTTTTACAATCTGAACCTGTGGTACTGCTTTACAAGGATCTTCTACAGAAACTTTAATCTCCTGCGGTACATTTGATTTTAAGTCAGAAATATCTGTAGCAATGCCATTCTTATCTGTAAGAAGTTTAATGGTTTGATTATCTCTGTAAACGGTTACAGGATAATTAATCATCAAGCTGCCATTCGTATCAGATACTTTTGAATTTATAGTTAAGTTATTAACCTGGGCCTCAACTTTGATATTAAGGAAGCACAAGAGAAAGAGGGTAAAGAAGTAAATCTTTTTCATAATTAATCTTATTTAAGGGATATTTGAATTTAGTTTATTTTTATTAATGTATACTTTGTTTGTAAAAGTAGTTTAGCTAATATACCTCTATATAATCCACAAAGTTATAATATCGCTGCTTCACATAAAAAAATGAGGTTTTTATATTGAATTAAATTCAGGTTAATATTCATCTTCATTGAAGAAGAAGTCATCTCTTCTAGGGTAATCAGGCCAAATATCCTCAATTGTTTCATAAATCTCGCCATCATCTTCGGTCTGTTGCAGGTTTTCAATTACCTCCAAAGGAGCACCAGAACGAATGGCATAGTCAATCAATTCATCTCTGGTTGCAGGCCATGGTGCATCTTCAAGGTGTGAGGCTAATTCGAGCGTCCAGTACATTTAAAATCTATTAATGGGTTAATTGAAATAATTTATTTGCTAACACTATCTACGTAAAATAAGTTCCAAAAATTGTATCACAAAAATAAAACCAATTTTATATTCTAATAATTATAATGATTTACACTGTTATATGATCAACATAGCATCACCATAACTATAAAAACGATATTTCTCTTTAATAGCCTCATGATATGCTTCCATGGTTAATTCAAAACCACCAAATGCACTAACCATAATCAATAAGCTGGATTTTGGTAAGTGAAAATTGGTAACCATTGAATTAGCAATATGAAAATCATAAGGAGGATAAATGAATTTATTTGTCCATCCTTCTGCAGATTTCAAATTACCTTCAGCAGAAACTGCAGATTCTATAGCCCGCATACTTGTAGTACCGATAGCACAAATCTTCCTCCCCGAATCTTTAGCCTTATTTACAGTCTCAGCAGCTTTTTCAGGAATCTTGAAGTACTCGGCATCCATTTTATGCTTAGATAAATCTTCAACATCAATACTTCTAAAAGTTCCAAGACCAACATGTAAAGTAATTTCTGCAAAATCAACACCTTTTAACTCAAGCCTTTTCATTAACTCTTTGCTGAAGTGCAACCCTGCAGTTGGTGCTGCTACAGCACCCAACTCTTTTGCATATATTGTTTGATACCTTTCTTTATCAAAATTGTCAGCATCACGGTTTATATATTTTGGAAGCGGGGTATTACCTAAATAGTCAAGATCTCGTTGAAACTCATCATCGGTACCATCATATAAGAATCTTATGGTCCTTCCTCTGCTGGTAGTATTATCAACAACTTCTGCTATTAATATATCATTATCCTTATCATCAGTAAAATATAGTTTATTGCCTACTCTGATTTTACGTGCCGGATCAACTAAAACATCCCACAGTCTTTGCTCATGGTTCAATTCTCTTAGCAAAAACACTTCTATATCTGCACCAGTCTTTTCTTTTTTACCATAAAGTCTTGCCGGAAAAACTTTTGTGTTATTAAATATAATAACGTCCTGTTCATCAAGAAAATAAATTAACTCTTTGAATATTTTATGTTCAATCTTTCCGGTAGCACGATTTACCACCATTAATCTTGATTCATCTCTGGAGACAGCCGGATGTTGAGCAATTAAACTATCTGGAAGATCAAATTTAAATTGAGACAATTTTGTCCGCATAAATGCTATTTTTTATTCAGGCCGCAAATATAATAATAATCGGCATTAAAGGAAATCCGATCTATTCATTTTAGGCATAAGTACACGAAATGTTATTAAATTAAAGATTATTTATTCAGAAACCAGCTTATACCATGTTTCTCAACAGCAATTATGAATTTATATTTAGCTCCACTATGCTGAAAATTGCTCCACCAAGCTCTTTAATACGCAAAATATTATTAAAGGATGTTGATTTATAGCTTTATTACTTTAAACAATTAATGATATAATAGACTAAACGTTCTTTTGTTCAAACATTATATTAGATTAGTTTTTAATTTGAAAGAGCCCGATGAAGATAAGCTAAACTATGTGACAGTAAGTAATCTGAATTTTGAATATAGATAATATCTCTATTTCTGAATTGATAAAAATGTTACCATAAATAATTATATCTCCTAAATCAAAGTTGAACTAAAAAATACCAGAGAAAAAGCTGCATTGAAATTTTAAATAATGCTGCACTCTGTTTGTAAGATGATAAGAAACTTAATTACCTACAGTATTAAGGTAAATCAGCTCTCTCTTTCTTTGTTTAATTAAATCCATATTCCTCTCCACGAGAATGGACTAAGTTTGTCGGTCCTGCAAAAGCCAACTATCTGTCACAACATATAATATTTTTTTAAATTCTTGTATAGATTATCAATCTATATACCCGAAATATAGATTATAACAATAAGTTTGCAACTCAAAGCATGTTATTGCTTAGATATTAACATGTCACATATAAAGAAAAATATAAAAAACACCCAATATATATTAATGTGACAGAGTATAAAACTATCAATATACAACTATAATAAATTATAGTATACAGATTACTGATAGTCAAATAGATAAACATATAATATATCTTACAAGCAAAAATTACCATTTAATTTAATATATGAATTATGACAAATTTGCACGAGTTTGAACTAGTTTTGTATATCAATTAAATAAAAAATCAGAACGACATATTACTAACTAACAGTTCTGAAAACCTTCCCAAAAACACCCTGACTT
>Ga0193744_1000272_pt1 | contig 12739 bp, 12 predicted proteins | sample L1a1metaG_FD_143056 | JGI IMG/M metagenome (GOLD analysis project Ga0193744, IMG submission 143056) | Soil microbial communities from a riparian zone of the East river system, Colorado, United States - L1a1 | ecosystem: Environmental > Terrestrial > Soil > Riparian zone | place: USA: East River...
CTCATGCTCTTACCATAAAACACTAATTGTCTTTTCTGATTGTTAAAGTACAATCCATTATTTTGCTCCAATCTGTTATAATATCGTGCTTCTCCCAAATAAGGGTAATAAGCTTTTTCATCATACTTCATTATTAGATTAGTTGCAAAATCAATCCGGTTAACTATTGCCATATCAAAAGGTAAATGTAAACTGTTACTTATTTTCTCAATTGTTCTCATTGTATCTCCTTTTGAAAGGGTCTTAAAATTATTTCCCAAATAGTATTTGCAAAGACTTGAGTCATAAATTTTTACTTTATTTTCTGTAATCTTTACTTTTAAACTATCCAGATATCCAAGAACATGTTCCCCATAATTATTAGAACCTTGATTGGTAACAGTGGTTAAAAGATTAGGTACCATTTGTAAAAAGTTAACTCTTGGACATAGATCTCTATGCAATGCTAAATCTACATTGTCATACATAATATTAAAATTAAGTGTGAAACTAATAGCCTATTAATAAAGCTCCATTCTTTAAGATAGTAAAGGGGCATTTACACCCCTTTACATTTAACTTAACCGGTTACTTTTTTTGTAACCGCTTTTTGTTTTAGTATTTCTATTTCCTGGTTTAATTCACCATCTGTAAATAGTTGCCAAAGTCCATGTGTATCATTTCTTAACCCTCTAGCAATAATTATTTCTATGATTCTTATTCCAACTTCTTTATAATCTGGATTAATAATAATTATACATCCATCATGTGAGTTGTTTATATCACCATAAGCAAAATTGCTTTCAAGATTAGGACGTTTTACAGAGGTTATATTATGACTGCCTTTAGTAATAGCTAAATCAGTCTTTTTACCTTTCCATTTTTCAGGACGTTCTACTAAATTGAATGATTGCCCACCTACATTAAATTTCTGTTTATTAATTAATAGCATTTCAAATAAATCATATTCACCTGTAGATGCAGTAATATCATATCTATACTTAGAATCTGTAAGTCTTTCTCCTTTGTAATAATCTGTAGGTATCATAAGTTTCTTCTTTTAGGGTTAAGAGAAACAAATGTTGAGGCTTCATTATTAAGCTCATTTGTGGATTTAAAACGGTTTTCTTTTAACCAGTTTTCTATCTCTACCCGGTCAAAGTAGAGATGTTTTGATTGCTTGTAATGTGGAATCTTAGAAGCACATGTTAACTTATACATATGACTCTTTGATAGTCCTGTAAGGCTGCAAACTTCATCTAAATTCAATACTGATTTTGATTGAGATAAAAGGTCTTCTATATTTTTTAACCTATCCTCAATAGTCAATAAATTTTCCATCAATTCAATTTTAAAAGAGTGAATGAAATGGAATAGCTATTCCTTACTTGCAAATGCAAAGCAAAGATTAGAAGGAATGGAAAATAAAACCTTTCACTTTGAAAGTGGTGAAGGTAGAGGTGAAGGTGAAGGTTTAGAAATTACTTAAGAGTTCATTAATGACCTCTTGCTTATTCTCGGATAAATTAATGTCAATTTTATTCTTTATTTCTTTGAAGTTTGATTCAAATAATTCTCCATTGGGTTTAACAATGCACCCGGTCATTCTTTGGTATATATTCCAAACTTTTTTAACTTTTGAACCTAAGACTAAATCAAAATATATGACTTCGCTAACAATATCATTATGCCATTTTAAAGGTTTTAAATTATTTATAGGTTTTCCTGTAAAAATTTCTTTAAAGTCTTCATATTCTGTAATTGGGTCGATTAAATTATATTTATTAAGCATTAAGTCAAATAATAATGGTATGTCTTTTTCAATATTTCCTAACCATTGGTAAGAGTTTATTAGTTTAATTGTGGGTTTTATAATAGTGCTTTCAATATTTATAAAGAGATATTCACTCTTAAATAAATTTGGTGTTTGTAAAATAATGGTCCAAGCTTTATAATTTCTACCTGCAATAATACCAAGTTGATAAAAGGAACCTTCATTATAATTATCACTTTTAATAGTAATAGTAAAGTCCTTTGGTATTTCAATATCAAGTGCATTTAAAATCAATTCTCTTTTTGCTTCAGGTGTATCTATTGCTGGAATAAATTCTGTTTTAAATCCCTTAAGAAATCCTAAAGCATATCTTTTAAATATGGGTTCAAGATTAGATTTTAAGGTCTTATCCCTTTGAATTAGATACCTATATATTTTTGGTGTAATTGGGAAGTTCTTAATTGAATTTGTACTTAAAAATAAAAACTTGTTCTTGAGATTAAAATAATTTAAAATTGATTTAGGTATTGAATCATTTTTTAATTCAAGTGGATATTGCATAGAATTAAAATAAATCTTTTGCAAATCCTTCATTGTATTTCCACTGTTATAATATTTACCTAGTATTACATTAGTATCTATAGTACCATTTTGCAAATAGCTTAACCACTTATAATACTTGTATGCTACATCCGTCAATATTAAATATATCTCTCCATTTCCTATACTAAATTGACAATTAGGGCTACTTGTTATACTATAGTCTCTTTGATTCTTTTCAATTTGCTTTTCATAATTTTCTCTAATCCAACGATAACTTGAAATATTATGATTATTATAATTAACAGGTGGGAATATTGCTAAATTTAATTGAACAAAGGGTTCTATTTCTTTTGAAAGTACAGATCTATATTTATTTATTTCACTTGATAGAAAACTTTCCCTTTCTGTACTTGATTTGAATTGATTATAAAAACTGAAAATTAAGCTTTCTAGTTTCTCATTTACTTTATCCCAATAAATCTCTTTTCTTTTCTCCTTTATTTTTTCCCATTCTGAAATTGGAAGGAACTCAATAATAGTTTCTCCAGATTCAGATTCCTTTCTTTGATGTTTACCAGGTTGTATAAAGTCTCCAGTCCATCTACCAAACCACCAATCTTTAAATGAATATTCATATACTGTCAAACTATTTTCTATGTACTTTTTCATTTAATTTAAAAATTCAAATCAGGAATAGTATTAACTGCTTCTATTTTTTTCTTATCTACAAGCTTTGCATATAGCTGGGTAGTTTTAATTTCACTATGGCCCAATAGCTTAGATACTGTATATATATCAACACCATTAGTTATTAATAAGGTGGCATTGGTATGTCTAGCACTATGGAAAGTAATCTGTTTTGTAATACCAGCTTTCATTACCCACCTGGATAACTCTACATTGGTATAAGAACTATATTTTAGTCCTGCAAATACTTTTTCACCTGGCCCCTTTTCTTCCCCTAACATTTCCCTAGCTTGTTTTGAAATAGGTAACAGTTCTATCTTATCTGTCTTTTTCTGTTTAAATGAAATTGATCCACCGGTTTGATTTGAGTAGCTTATTTCAGACCAGGTAAGTTTTTGAATATCGGACCACCTTAAACCGGTTAAAGCACTGAATAAAAAAGCATTCTTTAAAACAGGGTACCTACATTCAGTTGATGAAAGCTTCTGAAGTTCTTCCATATTTAGAAACTCTCTTTTAGTTTCTTCTTGTTTAATATAGTCCACCCTATCCCCTGGATTATCAATTATTAACTTTTCCCTTTGTGCTTCTTTTAAACTGTTTAATACCCGATTAAAATAATGGTGTGCAGAATTTTGAGAAAGCTTTTCACCATTCTTTTTGACTGATTTATTAATTAAATAATCTTTGAAGCCTTCTAACCATTTTTCATTAATATCAGATATTGTAATTTGGTTTTTACCTATATACAATCTTAAGTGCTTAAGACAACTTAACCAGGATGGAAAATCAATATCAGATTCTTTTCTGATTTGGGTTAATGCTTCAAAATATTTTAAATAGTCTATATTCTTTTTGAAGTCCGGTACAAATCCATAAGTACCATTTTGAATTTCTAATTGTCTTTTTGCCCTTATATTTTCAGCAAGCTGTAAAACTTGTTTATTGTTATCCCTATCAATTATGGTATTAGCTTTTTCTAAATAGAGTTTTAGAAACTGATATTGACGGTTTCCATTAGTGTATATGTCTAAATACAAACTAATCTTACCAGTTGCCAGTTTCTTTTTTCTTAAATGCACTTTCATTGTTACCCAGATTTTAAGTAATAAGTAACAAAAATTGTTACTTATCTTTATTCAAGTAACAAAGTAACAACAAGTAACAGTATAATACAAGAAACTAAAGGAAAATATCTTAAATAAAATTGGGTAGGATAGCTATTAATACTTAGCTTTAGATAGGTTTATGTTTTCCTATGTTTTCTTACTTTACTTTCCAATACAAAACTTACTAAAGATATTATCTAATAGATCTTCTACACCTATATCACCTGTAATAGTGCCAATGTGGTGGAGTGACTGCCTGATATCCATAGCGATAAAGTCACCGGTGGTTTTGTTTTGGAGATTGGCTAATGCCTGGTTCAGGTTGGCTGCTGCTGCATTTAAGGCCTCGAGGTGGCGGGTATTGCTAATTATTACATTTCCTGTGTTAAATCCTTGTTTGGTTACTAATTCATATAATCGTTTCTTTAAGTATGGGATATTCATACTATTGATGGCTGAGGCAGTGATGATATGATCTAATGGCAGATGGTCTCCCTCAAATTTTTCTGGAAGGGTGTATGGATTTAAATCCATTTTATTGGCGATTACAATGGTTCTTTCTATCGGATGATTCAGCTTTTCCAGATCCATTTTTACTTCATCGGGGGTGACGCTCACCACATCAAATACATATATTAATATAGATGCTAGTTTAGCTTTCTCAAATGTTTTCTTTACGCCAATAGCTTCAATCTGATCCTGGGCTTCTCTTATCCCTGCAGTGTCTATAAGCCTGAATAGAATTCCTTCTATATTAAGGATCTCTTCTATGGTATCTCTTGTGGTGCCCGGGATTTCGCTTACTATGGCTCGTTCTTCATTCAACATAGCATTTAACAGGGTCGATTTTCCTGCATTGGGTCTTCCTGCTATTACCGTATTGATACCATTCTTTATCACATTACCCAGTTCAAATGAAAGGATCATTTTATTGATTGCCTCAAGAATTCTATCTATCAATGCGATTAATTGGGGTCTGTCTGCAAACTCTACATCTTCTTCTCCAAAGTCGAGCTCCAGCTCTATCATACTGGCAAAATGGATCAGTTCTTCTCTTAATTTAGATAGCTCGTGGGAAAAGCCTCCCTTTAACTGCTCCATAGCAATTCTATGTGAGGCCGATGATTCAGCAGCCACCAGATCTGCCACTGCTTCCGCCTGCGAGAGGTCCATTCTGCCATTTAAGAATGCTCTCATGGTAAACTCCCCGGGTTTGGCCAATCTTACGCCGCTTTTAAGGAATAACTGCATGATTCTCTGCTGGATATAGCTTGAGCCATGACAGGATATCTCCACTACATCTTCGGTGGTATAAGAATGGGGTCCCTTAAATAAACCTATTACTACTTCATCTATGACTTCATCACCATCTTTTATTAAGCCAAAATGTAGGGTATGACTTTCGGCATTTGCTAATTTCTTTCCATGGAAATATTGGTCAGCATACTCAATAGCTTTAGGACCAGACAATCTAATAACGGCAATAGCCCCGGCACCCGAAGCAGTTGATATGGCTATAATAGTATCATCCAAATGTTGAGACATTCAAAACTGTTTATAAAACGTAAATTTAAGCTTTATTTTAGTTCTCTTTCTTGAGCATCTCTTTTAAGGGAAATTCAAATCCTTATCTAAGTAAAAATGATCTCGATTAACTTAAAAAGCTAATCAGTGATTAATTATTAAGCATTAATATCTGCTTGGTGCTCTCCTTATTTACTAATATGGATCACATGATATACGGAGTAAAGACGGACTTAGGACGGAGTAAAGACGGAGTAAAGACGGAGTAAAGACGGAGTTAGAAATTCTAACTCCGTCTTTACTCCGTATTAACTCCGTCTCAAAGCTGTATACCAGGCGATGGCGATTTAATATAGATGGCTGTATTATTTAATGATTATGAGTATCTGTAAGCTGTTACAGAAATATATCTATTTTAAAAAAGCCTGATAAAGAGAACTGCTGATTAAACACAAGAGAATTTTATTAAGCTACCTGAGACATAACATTAAATATATTTATTATGAGTAAAATAAATATACGAGAATACTTCAACACTCTTTAGTTAAAAGTATTAGACAATCTTAATAATAACTGCTCATTAATTCTCTCTTGATTCCAGACTCTTTTTGAAGGCATTTAGCTTAATACCCTTGAAAATCAATCAGTATCTTTTAGAACTGAGAGATATTTAATAAATTTATAATATAAATGGTCTTAAGACCAACTTTGCAAAGTTTAGCGTTGTTTACTTACTAACAAAAGATCAACAGATTTACAAAGCTTACTAACATACCGAAAATGAGCTTGCTTTCTTTAAACCGGATTAATTCCAATACCTTTGTAATTGAGAAAATTACCTTGAAATTGACTAATATACTATGAGTGAAACTAATCTTACAAGTAAGACCAATTCTGGTTATCGACTAAGATCTACACAACGGGATGGCGACTTTTCTGAATTGGTTTTTGGGAAAATACCACCACAGGCTATTCCGCTGGAAGAAGCGGTTTTAGGGGCTGTTATGATTGAAAAAGATGCTTTTTCAGTGATCCTAGATATATTAAAATCTAACAGTTTTTACCTGGACGGACATCAGTTAATATATACTGCAATGATCCGCTTATTTGAGAAGGTACAGCCTATCGATTTATTGACAGTAACAGAAGAATTGAGAAAATCGGGTGATCTTGAAAAGGTGGGAGGAGCATTTTATCTTGTCGATTTAACTAACAAAGTAAGTTCGTCTGCTAATATAGAATTTCATGCACGTATTATTGCTCAAAAACACATACTCCGTGAGTTAATAAAAACCTCTTCTCAGGTCATAAAAGAAGCTTATGAAGAGACCACGGATGTATTTACACTTTTGGATACAGCAGAGCGTAATCTGTTTGAAATTACCCAAAACAACTTAAGTAAAGGTTTTGAAAGATTAGGTGCTATTGCCACTGAAACCATGAAAAAACTGGAGGCCCTACCTCAGTCTTTATCACATACAACCGGTATTCCTTCAGGTTTTATAGAATTGGACAGACTTACAGCGGGCTGGCAACCATCAGACCTTATTATTATAGCAGCCAGACCAGGTATGGGAAAAACTGCTTTTACCATGGCTTTGGCAAGAAATGCAGCAATGGACTTCAATAAACCGGTTGCTTTCTTTTCTCTTGAGATGTCCAATATGCAGTTAGTACAGCGTCTTTTATCAGGTGAAGCTGAAATAGAGGGTTCTAAACTGAGAAGTGGTAAACTGGATAGCTCAGAATGGCAAGTACTGAACAGTACCTTGTCAAAACTAGTGGAAGTTCCCCTATTTATAGACGATACACCTGGTATTAATATCTTTGAGCTCCGGGCAAAATGCAGAAGACTAAAGTCTCAGTTTGATATTCAGATGGTGATGATCGATTATCTTCAGTTAATAACCGGTGGAACAGATAATAAAAATGGTAACCGTGAGCAGGAAATAAGTGGAATATCCAGAGCACTGAAAGGATTGGCAAAAGAATTGAATATTCCGGTTATTGCACTATCCCAGTTAAACCGTTCGGTTGAAAAAGCTACTTCCAAAAGACCTAGTCTATCAGACCTTAGAGAGTCGGGCGCCATTGAGCAGGATGCAGATATCGTTTCATTCATCTACAGACCTGAATATTACAAGATTACGGAAGATGAAAATGGGCAGGACACACGTGGTATGGCAGAAATCATACTGGCAAAACATCGTAATGGAGCCTTAGGAACCGTTAAACTGAAATTCATTGATCATTTTGCTAAGTTTACCGACTGGGATGGAGGAGACTTTAGTGTATTTGATGATAATATACCTGATAAAATAATGCCTGGCAACTCTTACCTTCTTTCATCCAGAATGAACGTAGATGATGATGAACCAGACTTTTAAAATACTATTTTGAAGCCTGATAAACCAAAGAATTCTAAGTTTACTAAACTCCCTGAGCGCACCAAGAAACCGCCCAGTTATGAAGGCCTGCCTGAGGACATGAGGCTTAACCGGTATATTGCCCAAAGTGGTATATGTTCCAGACGTAAAGCAGTAGATTTAATAAAAGCAAAACAGGTTTCGGTAAATGACAAAATAGTAGAAGAACCCGGTTATGTGGTATTGCCCGATGATGAGGTTAAATACCAGGGTAAAGTAGTAAAACCAGAATCCAGGAAAGTATATATTCTGCTCAATAAACCTAAGGCGGTTATTACTTCTTTATCAGATGAAAAAGGTAGAAAAACGGTGATGGATATAGTGGGCGCAACTATCAAGGAGCGGATCTTTCCAGTGGGTAGACTTGACAGAAATACTACCGGATTATTGCTACTTACCAATGATGGAGATCTAACCCAAAAGCTTTCGCACCCGAGCTATATGGTCAAGAAGTTTTATCATGTTACGCTAGACCGTCCTTTATTGGAGCAAGATATGGAACAGGTTAAAAAAGGAATCCAGCTAGATGATGGCTTTGTAAAAGTAGAAGGACTGGATTATGTTGAGAATTCCCCCCAAAACGAAATAGGTATAGAAATCCACATCGGCAAAAACAGGATTGTAAGAAGGATTTTTGAATACCTTGGCTACACAGTGGAAAGATTAGACAGAACTTATTATGCTGGCCTTACTAAAAAAGATCTCTCTAGAGGGCATTATAGATTTTTGACTGAAAGAGAGGTGTTGATGTTAAAGCATTTTACTTAAAGAGGTTAAGGTTGAGGCCGAGCTTAAGCTTGCTTCATTCTTCGCTAAACAGCAAAACATGAGGGGTTGATATTTTTATTGAATAATATGTTTTATAAATATTAACTATTAAGAATATTATTGAAGCTTGAAGGAGGTTAAGGTTGAGCTTAAGTGTGCTTCATTCCTCGCTAGTCAAAAAGCCTGAAGGGCTGACATTATTATAGAATAACATTTTAAATAACAATAAACCCTGAAAGGGTGAAATTATTCTGAAAATAGCGATCAAGTCTTATTTCAAAATGCATATTATTTACATAAAGCAGGTAATTTAGCTTCGAAATAATACCACCCACTTCGGGGTTAATGAAAATCAGACTTTATTATGCTATAATAATGTCACTCCTTCGGAGTTTATAATGCTTTAACATTAGACTTTCAATGCATAAAACTAAAAGGAACAAGATAGTTGTCGTAGTGGGCGCCAGGCCCCAGTTTATTAAAGCAGCTCCCCTATTTAAAGCTTTTAATAAGAAAAATCTATTTGATATTTGTTTTGTACATACGGGTCAACATTATGATCATAATCTCTCCCAATCCTTTTTTGAAGAGCTCGAACTTCCTGAGCCAAACTATAATCTAAACATTGGATCTTCAGATCAGGCAAGCCAGATCAGCGATATACTTATAAAACTAAGTCCTGTTTTACAAAAGGAAAAACCTGATTTAGTTATTGTATTTGGAGATACAAACAGTACTTCGGGGGCTACCATTGCTGCTGCTATTATGGGAATTCCGGTTGCACATATCGAAGCAGGATTAAGGGAATGGGATAAAAGAATCCCGGAAGAGATAAATAAACTTATTACTGATGCTTTGGCTGATTTGTATTTCTGTCCTACTCAAACGGCAGTTAATAACCTTTTAAATTCTGGTATTACAAATCACGTTCACCTGGTGGGGGATATTGGATTAGACTTAATAAAGGATACAGTGATAAGCCTGCAGGAAGAAAATGAAGTACTTCATAAATATAAGCTCGAGAAATCGGATTACTATTTTGTTTCATGCCATAGAGCATCTATTACCAACAGCCCGGATCAATTAGAGCAGGTATTTACTGCTTTAAGTAGATTAGACTTACCACTTGTGTTCCCCATTCATCCCAGAACATTAAAGAAAGCAAAGGAGTTTAATCTTTATCAATTACTACAAAAGAAACACATTCAGCTTATTGACCCTATAGGTTTTAAAGAAACCCAAATACTGATTAAGAACGCTAATAAGGTACTCACCGACAGTGGCGGAGTTATTAAGGAAGCTTATTTCCATAAAGTGCCATCAGTCATTTTGGACCATCAAACAGAATGGCTTGAATTAGTAAAGTCAGGCTGGTCAATAATAGCAGGACCAAGTGAGGAGAGAATACTTGAAATAATACGTACTTTTGAAAAACCAAGTGATTGCTTAGCTTATCTCGGTAATGGAACTGCTTCCGATCAAATAGTTGAAATCATTTATGAATATTTACAATCTGCAACATAAAAAAGTATTAGTTCTGGCTCCTCATACCGATGATGGTGAACTAGGATGTGGAGCCACTATAGCCAGGTTTATAGAAGAAGGTGCTGAAGTATATTATGCTGCTTTTTCTACCGCTGATGAATCAGTACCCAAAGAATTTCCGCCCAATCAACTGGAAATAGAAGTTAAAGATGCAACCGGTATATTGGGTATATTGCCTGATAAATTAATAGTGTTTAATTACCAGGTAAGAAAACTCAATTATATAAGGCAGGAAATCCTGGATCTGCTTATAAAAATGAGAGATGATATCAAGCCTGATCTGGTCTTGTTGCCTAGTAGCAAGGACTTTCATCAGGACCATCAGACCGTAACCCAGGAAGCTATCAGGGCATTTAAGTTTTGTTCAATCCTCGGTTACGAACTTATCTGGAACAACCTTTCCTTTAATACAGATTGCTTTATTACACTTACTGAAGACCAACTTAATAAGAAAATAAAAGCCTTGTCGGCATATAAAACACAAGCACAGAAGAACTTTATGTCTCCGGAATTTATCAGATCGCTTGCTATTGTAAGGGGTACTCAGATAGGTACTGCTTATGCAGAGTCATTTGAAGTAATCCGATGGATTCTTTAGTTATGTGGAAACATCTAAGTAAAATCAAAAGCAGGATAACATCCCACCAATTAACAAATTTAAACCCTCTATCTGCTTTATACAGGTATATCTTTTGGCAGTTTTATTATAGATTTATAAGAAAATATAGAATCGTTAATTGGGTAAAACCATTAAAGATAAAGCTGCAAAAAGGAGCACATGCTGTGAATGCTCAGTACTATTTAGGCTTGGCGGACTTTCCTGAAATGGCATTTACAATGCATTTTCTCCGTGAACATGACTTGTTTATAGATATAGGGGCTTACCAGGGAATGTATAGTTTATTGGCAGCAGGTATAGGAAAATCCAATGTTCTTGCATTTGAGCCTGATGAACAATCCTTTCATAGTCTCCAATACCAGTTTATTTTAAACAAACTGGATAAAAATATAGATTACAGGCAAATTGCTCTTGGAGATAAAAATGCCAAAGGAAGCTTAACAGAACATAAATCCCAACAAAATCATATAGAAACAGATTCACAAACTGAGCCCAACATCAGCATACATAGGTTGGATGATGAAGTAGCTAAATTGAATAATCCTTGTTTATTAAAACTCGATGCTGAAGGATATGAACTGAATATTTTAAAAGGCGCTGCAAATATATTGGCCAATACGCTTCTAAAAGCAATCATTATAGAAATGATGGAACTTGGAAGCCGTTATGGCTCTTCAGATATCCAGGTACATAATGTTCTCCTTCAACATGGTTTTGGTATGTATCAATATGATGCTTTTAAAAGAGAATTAATAGTTCAATCTCAACTCACTACAGGGAATATGATCTATATTAGAGATCTGGATTTTGTAAAACAAAGGCTGGTAAGTGCCAAAGTTTTTACGGTTTTAGGAAAAGAGATATAATGGAAAAGAAAGTAGCCATACATCAGCCCAACTATTTGCCCTGGCCCGGGTATTTTTACAAACTCTGGTTAAGTGATAGTTTTGTTTTCCTGAACCATGTAAAGCTAAATAAGCAGGGATTGACCCGCAGGACCTTCATCCCCAAATTATCTGCCCTTAATGAAAAAACATATTTAACAGTACCTCTCATTAAGCATCCGGACAACAGCATTATTAAAGACCTTAAGATAGATCATTCTAAGGACTGGTCTACTCAGCATTTTGATAAATTAAAGCAGTTATATTATAGAGCACATGCAACTTCCCCTCTATGGGATCATTTAGCATATTGGTACAAAACATCAAGCCAATTTGAGTACTTAGCAGAATGGAACGAGTACCTTATCAAAGAGTTGATCTTATATTTAGGATTTGACAGAAATACTGTAAACTCTTCAACTTTGCAAATTGCAGGTGTAAAAGATGAAATGCATACTGAGATTCTAAGCAAAATAGGAGGTTCGGTTTATATAAGTGGAGCAAGCGGTACTGTTTACAGGCAGGACTCAAGTTTTGCAAATTCCGGTATTAAGGTCGTGGATACAGACTTTCTCTCATTTATGAAAAAGCACCCTTATAAAACTACAGATTTCCAGCCAGGTCTTAATATCCTTGATATGATTTTTACGCTCGGCAAAGCGGGCACTATCAGCTATTTTGAAAACTATAATGAAGTGAAGCCCAAGCTTTGTTAGAATAAAAGAGAAATAACTAAAGTCATCATTTGCTGTATTTATATAGAGTCTAATAATTGATTTCACAAACGGTTTTTAATTCTATATTAGGCTTTAGAAAATGAGAAAACATTTTCCAGAAAGCTATTTTTCTTTCTTTTAAGGATTTGATATATCTGTTATGAG
>Ga0193744_1000273_pt1 | contig 12707 bp, 11 predicted proteins | sample L1a1metaG_FD_143056 | JGI IMG/M metagenome (GOLD analysis project Ga0193744, IMG submission 143056) | Soil microbial communities from a riparian zone of the East river system, Colorado, United States - L1a1 | ecosystem: Environmental > Terrestrial > Soil > Riparian zone | place: USA: East River...
GTACTGTTGTTAGTATCTTCCCAAAAGAGATTAATGAAGAGAAACCTACAATTTATCCTGGAAAGTTTCGTATCGAAGCTGGATCATTTGAAAATCCTTCTGTTCTAGTTGTAGGAAGTTCATCTTGGTGGAAAGATTATGATTTCGAGCAGCCTTTGCTTGAAATTGTTACATCTTCAATTCAGGTTTCTAATTCAATCATTACAGATTATGCTAATAGTATGTTAGGTTCTAATATGGGAGATACTATGCCTGGATTATTCTTTGTACTTGGTGAACATAACGCATTAGACATTAAGGTGAAATACAGTGCAGAATTAGCAAAAGCTAAGATTAAGCAAGATAATTGGTTTCGTGTCTTAGTTCGATTAGCAGATAGTCTCTGGGCTAGAACTGGTGGCAATCCATTAGCAATTTGGGAAGAGATGCGCATTGCTGCTCGTGAACTTAACTTAAATGATAAGCTTTGGCTCAAAGATTACCAAATGGCTGAACTCACTCGTTGTGCAGCTTGCGGTAATATGAGAAATCCTCTCTATCCTATTTGTCCTACTTGCAAGACTATTGATCAGACTCACCCAATGGCAAAAGACATTAAGTTCGCTGTCTAATGGCTGTTACAAGCTCTAGAACGCTCCTAATTCAATTTTCTGGTGATATTAGTCAACAGTTGATTCAATCTGCTCTAGATAATGATGCATCTCCAGGACAAACTAGTATTGCTTCTTTAGCTTCTGGTGCTAATACGATAACGGCTCCTGTAGTTTCTGGATTGGTTGTAACTGGATTGACAATCATTCCACCAGCCGGAAACACTAGTTTAATGACTCTTAAGGGAGTTACAGGAGACGTTGGAATTCCTCTTCATTTAACAGATCCTACAAGCATAGCTTTAGCATCTACATTTGCAAGTCTTGTTATTAACGCTGCGGCTGCTATCGTAGGAGTCAGGTTCATTTGGACATAAAATGCCAAAACCTTCTACAATAATTAAGACCGTATCTGTTTTAATGAATGATAAAGCTCAAGCAGTATACACTAATGCTGAATGTTTACCATATCTTAATTTAGCTTTGAATGAATTACAAGAAATATTTGAGCTAAATGATATTCCAGTAACAAATGAGACAAGTGCTGCTATTAAGGTGAAATCTGGTGTTAAAAGCATCGGATTTGATACTACACCTGCTCTTCCATCTGATTTAATAGAAATACAACAATTATGGGAATCTACATCTGGATTGAATCAGTGGATTCCTGTAGATAAAAGAGAGACAATTCCACATTACATAGAGAATAATACTACTATTTCACAATTTCTAGTTTGGGCTTGGGAGCATGGGCATATCATTTTAGTGCCTGCCAATGCTGATATTGATTTAAAAATCGACTACATAGGCAGTTTATTTAATACACCTATTGAAATTAAAGATATTAATGTTAATCTTCCATTTACCAATGTTGAAACATATTTAGATTATAAAACTGCTGCTTTATGTGCTATGTTCATAGCAGAGAACGAATCTCGTGCAGTAGCTTTAGATAGTTTAACGGGATCAGCTTTATCTAGAGCATTAGGAATACCAATCAAAGGTATGCAATCTATTGTTACAAGACGTAGACCATTTCGTGCTAGTTTCAAACGTCGTGGATCAACTTTTTAAGGAATTATGACTGTTAGAGATCATCAAGGAATATCTCTTGACGATTTCAATGGATTATATAATAGGGGTGAAATAGATACTGTTCCTAGAGATCATTTCACTGAATGTAACAATGTAGATTACTTAGATAAAGGATTCGATGTTCGACCTGGAATTAGAATATCTCAAGATGTTCTTGTTCCATTAACTAACGTTAGACGAATTTATAATTACGCTACTCAAACTGCTAATACATTAATAGTTCTTACATATGATTATGATACTAATTATGGGAGTATACATCATATTGTTGATGAAAATACTGTATTCGGTCCTTTATTAACTATTAAGAATATGACAGATTTCGCATTTGTCCCATATGCAGGTAGAGCTTATATATCTCCTTTCACTGACTATGTAAATGGAGATTTAATATTTCAAAAGGGATTACAAAATGAATTTCTATATGTATATGCTGGAAATGGCACTCCTGCACGTAAAGCAGCCGGAGCCGGTTTGTCTGGTTCTATGACTATTGCTAACGGAGCACCAGGTCATACAGATCCAGGACAAAAGATATTTGGTTTCGTATCTCAGACTATATCTGGATACAATTCTCCTCCTACTCTCCTACAAGCATTCACTACTGTTGGTACTAATTCTGTCTCATTTGGTAATATTCCTACTAGTGGAGATCCAAATGTAGTTAAGCGTCTTCTTGTATCTAGCTTAACTATTCCTACTGGAACATTCAATGGAGATTTACAAGGATATCCACTCTTTTTCGTTCCTAATGCTATTATAAACAATAATACTGATACATTTCTTAATGATATCTCATTTTATGATGCTGATTTATTAGAAGATGCATCCTCTTTGCTTAATAATTATACTGATATTCCAGCAGGAGCCGTTCTCAGCCTTTATCACGATAGATTGTGCTTAGCTTGCACATTCACAGACATTTCTTTAGTTCTTGTTTCACTTCCAGGTGAACCTGAAGCTATTGATCAAGTTACTGGATTACTCATATTCCCATTAGATGGCAATCCTATTACAAATGCACAGGAAATGCGAGATGTTTTTTATGTATTTAAACGAGCTAAAACTAAAGCATTCACAGATAATGGTGGTGTTCCATCTTCTTGGCTTCCAATTAATATAGACGATGCTCTTGGAACCTGTGTTCATGGCATTGCTACAGTTTTAGATTCCGGCTCTTCTTCAGTAGATTATCTTATTGTTTGTACTTATCAAGGAATTAGTCAATTTAATGGAAAGTTTGTAACTCCTGAATTAAGCTGGAAAATAGAGAATTTTTGGGAAGCTCTAGATAGAAATCAATTTGGAAATATTCAAATCATAAATGCTCCAGTTCAAAAAGAAATATATGTAATTCTTCCAAATCGTAATATATTAATGGGTAACTGGTCTAGTGGAATGGATTGGAAAAATATGAGATGGTCTCCTTGGTCATTCAAAATGGGTGTAAATACAGTTGCTATTCATAACATTGATGAAATTATCATAGGAGCAGATATTTTATAATGGCTAACACCTTTATTTTATTTGCTACTGGTTTAACACAAATTACTGATGGATGGGCTAATATAGTAACTGGATTAACTGATCCAGCATCTCTTGCTTCAGCAGTTCAAGGTGGTGGAGATCAAATATATTGTCCTAATGATACAGTTGTTTGTGCTATACGAGCAGATATTGGTACATTAACTTTAGTTGCTCAAGGTGATTTAGCTGGAACATATTCATCTGCTACTTTACCTGCTGCATTTACTCCATTAACTGTACAATTAGTATATGATGGAAATTCACTTATTTTTAGCAGTGGTACTGAAACAGAAGTAAATTTAGCTATGCTTCTGGCAGTATCATTTGATCCTGGTACTTCTAGAATTTTAACTGCTATTGATCTCGGTGGTTTTAACTTTAGACTGAATCCAATTTCACCTTTTATAGATACTAGATATCCTGGAGCTAGTGCTGTAGATCTCTTTAATAATGGTTATGGAATTAGTTTTACAAATCTTACCGGATTCGGTCCTCCTGCTGATCCTGTTGTTCTTTTAGATCGTTTCTTAATTACTGGAACTTATACATCAATTTCAGTAGATTCTACCTTTCCATCACAAGGTGGAATATTTGGTGGTTCTAACGTAGCTATTAATGGTGTTGGATTTGCTGGTGCCGGTGTTTTAACTAACGTTTATTTTGGCGGTATTCCCGCTACAAATCTCTTTCTTGTAAATGATAACGTAATAACATGCGATAATCCAGCTCATTCTCAAGGTTCAGTTTTTGTATCCGTAGAATTTAACGGTTCAGATGTAACTTCATCTCATGTTCCAATTTATGATTATTTGCAATTCTTTTGGACTCTGGAAACTCCTGGACCACATTCTCCAGGTGATATAATTGAGTTCACTGCTCCAGATGAACCTGGGCAGGAATTAACATTAATTGATCAAGTAGAACTCACATTCGATGGACACGTATTATTAATAAATACTGATAGACCATCCATAATTCTTGATGGAGTAGAAATATGGTGGATGTTTTACATCATAATTTTCAATCCTATCCAATTCAAATTCTTTATTCCATTTCAGCTTGGAACATTTAGTGGACCATTAACAATTAGATTTCTTGGAACACAATTCTCTGGTTCTGTATTAGGTGGAATTCTACCAATCTTATTTGAAGATGCTTCTGGAATATATAGTTTAGCTAAAGGTCAGACTAATGATGTTCTATATTTTAGGCAAGGATATTCATCAAATATATCATTAATAGGAATACCAAATATTCTGAGTCAAAATTCTGAAACAAGTGAAGATATAATTACGGATAATTTCTTTAGTTTATTACCATATCCATATAAAATATTAGCTCAAAATGAATACGAAGAAGATTTCGATTTAGATGATTCTATTCTTGAAGATTTCACTATAATTTCAACTTTACAAGTTGTAGTTGTTCTTAGAGATACAAGAATTCCGAGTCCGTTCATTAAGACTGCTTTTCTTCCGTAATGGCTGACAGAATAGACCCATCACGCATTTACACAGCGTTGATGAATACAGGTCTACAACAGAAAGATAATGCTCTTTATCAGGTTATTCGTGATTTAATAGGAACAGTAGTAACTATAAGTCAGCAAATTGGTAGTGGTGGTGGCGGAACTATTAATGTTGTTAATGTTGTTAATAATATAGCTCAAACACTTCAAGTATTAAGTTTTTTAGCGGAAGATGGATTAGATGGATTAGATTGTATTCCTGGTCCTGTTAGTTCTGGTGGTGTAGCTAGTGCTGATGCATTTGTTCCATATTTCATAGCTACGGGAAATACGTTTACTATTCCTGTCAATAAACAAGGATTATTTTCTATGAATATAGATAATGAAGGTATGTTAATACTTGATGGATTCTTAATAGAAGTAGACTAATTTAAAACGAGGAGAGGAAAATGCCAGGCGGACTCACATTATTAGCATCATTACCGGCAAATATACCAACTCCTCCTGCTGGTAAAATTACAATATTCTTTAATATTACAGCCGGATTACCATACTACAAAGATAGTTCTGGTTCATTATTTTCTTTACTGGGATCGACTGGTCCACAAGGACCACAAGGAGTTCCGGTAGCTTTTTCTAATGATGAACCTTTATTTGAAGATTATCCACTTATATCTCTAGCGTCTATCAATCCTGCATTATCTAGCTTATCTTTAGCATCTAGTCCTACACCTACTCCAGATGCTACACAGTTCTTATACAGTTTAACAGCCTTAGCGGCTGCGGCAGCATTTGTAAATCCTACAGGTTCACCTTTTAATGGACAAAAGTTAATTATCCGTATTAAAGATGACGGAACTGCTAGAGGATTATCTTGGGGAACAGCATATACTCCTGGAGGTGTTTCTCTCCCAACTACTACAGTTTTATCTAAAATACTTACTCTTGGTTTTATTTATAATACTGATAACGCATTAAATAAGTGGCAATTAGTTGCATCAGCACAAGAAGCTTAAATGCCTTCTAATCCACAAATTATAGATGTTAGAAGCACATATTTTGCTGGTGCAGGACCGAATCTTGGAACAGCATTTTCTCCAGATCCTGTAGCTGGTGGAGCAATTCTAGTCAGTTATGCATGTTTTGGTGGACCTTATGGAATTCTTGCACCAGATGATAATTATGGCAATACATACATTCCATTAGGATCAGTTCAGACTACTCCTTCTAGTTTAGAAATGCAATTATGGATTGCAACAAATATTGCTACTGGTCCAGGACATCAAGTAGAGGGGAACCTAACTAATTCACCCTCAATCTCTATCGTTACTGCTTGGGCTTTAGATTTTACTGATGTAGATAATGGAGATTATACTGTAACACATATTGCTGGTGGTGCTCCTGCTTCAGTAGGACCGTCATCTCCTACTCCATCTCCTGATTCTATTATGATTGCTTTTTATGGAAATCTAGATGGTGGAACACTTTATGGATCTCCTACTGGATGGAATACAATAGCAGATGGTTTTGCTTCAGGAATGGATGGATCAGGTAGAGCTATTTTGCATCATGGATTCTTTGACGCTAATCAATGGTCTGCATATAAGATAACATCTTCTGTTGAGACAGCTTTATGGCAAGCAAATAATGGTTTTGTGGAAGCTATTGCATATATGGTATCAATTTCTTTTTCTGGTAGTGTTGGACCTACTGCAACTGGTGATATGCTTCTAGTATTTTAAAAAGAACAAGGAGAGATGAATGGCTGCAAACAAGACGTTTCGATTCGGTCCTGTCGCTCTTTCGGCAACTCTGACTACTAATATTCTTAATTCAACTGTTAGTTCATTATCTGGTCCTGTGGGATTTACGATGACTCAGCCTTATTTAATTCTTAAGCATATTCGTGTTGTGAATAAGACGGCTGGTGCCGTTACTTGTTCATTCTGGTTAGGTGCAACAGGTGGTAACGCAGCAGGAACTGAAGTAATTGGACAGGGATTATCTATCGCTGCTAATAGCTTTATTGATTGGTTTGGTCTTCTTCGTATGGATGCTGCTGATTTCTTAGTGGGTGGTGCTAGTGCTGGTACTTCTTTAACTATCGAAGGTGAAGGTGAGATTGGTCTTATTTAATGGCTAAAGGCTCTTCTGGTGAAGAGGTAATAAATCATTACGGAGCCGTTCGCTTTCGAGTCAATGGCTCTGGTAATTTATTAATGAAGTTATTTAGTCATGATGAAGTTAAAATGTATACTTTATTACCAATAATTCTGCAAGCAAAAACTAATATAGAACCTAATAGAATATGTAATTTTACACAACAAAAAGCTAAATTAGAGGTTAGAGTTACTGAATTAGATGAAACTTTTCGTATCTCCAAAATTATAGTATTTGTTAAACCAGTAGCCAAATCGTATCCTGAATAGGAGGAGATTTTGCCAGGAGCATCGGCTGGGTCTACAATGGGAGGCTGGAATGAATATTCCAGACCTAAGCCTCCACCTATATCACCTACTTCTTCATTTGGTGATCCCGCTACATTTACTGCTGCTGCTAATAAGCAAGCTAGTGATTATGATAAGATTATGGCTGAATATGATGATATTATTAAAAATTCACAAACCAATCCTATATCTCCTGGTCAAGTAAATTTTCAAAGAGCAGATTTTAATCAAATTGCTCCACAAACTACTAATTATTCACAATCTCAAGATGTAACTAAGTCTTTATCTGATTTATCTGGTTTAACTGATAATGGTGGTTATACTCCTGAAGGTATAGCAGATATTCGAGCTAGAGATATTTCTCCTATTCGTTCTATTTATGCTAATGCTAGAGAGAATATGAATAGAACTAGAGCATTAGGTGGAGGATATAGTCCTAATTTCAATGCTACTACAGCTCAATTAGCTCGTGATGAAGCAGGTAAAATTGGAGATGTAGTAACATCTGCTAATGCTGGTATTGCTCAGAATGTAGCCTCAAATAGATTACAAGCCGCTCCTGCGTATGCTGGTGCTAGTGCAACGGCTAATGCTGCACGAACAGCAGCAGATCAGAAAAACGCTGATATTATTAATCAGATTAATGCATTCAATGCTCAAGGTGCAATGGACGTTAATAAGTTCAATTCTACTGGTGCTACACAAGCTGGTCAATTCAATGTTCAAGCTGCTTTAGATGCTGCTAAATCTAATAAATCTAACGTTTTAGGAGCCGTTCAGGGGCAAACATCTTTATATGGAACAACTCCAGCATTGACTAAGACATTTGGCGATCAAGTAGTTCAAGCTAGTAATGTAAATCAACAGCAACAGCATCTTAATGATAATAGACAGGCTCAGCTACTTAACTTCATTAAATAGGAGAAAAAATGGGAACATTCATGGACAGTTTAGCGGCTAATCCTGCTGGAAGCGGTGGGATATATGGGCAAGTTCCTCAAACTAATATACAAGATCCTTTAGGAATTATGAATAATATCAAAGATAGAGAGATGGCCGACTTTAAGAATAAGGCTAATTTTATGGCAGATTTATCATTAAAACAAGAGAAAATGAGAGCTATGTTTGATCCTAAACGCCTTGGATTAGAAGATAATCAACAGCCTGGTCAACCTGGTCAACAGGGTGGTATGCATACTATAATGGCTCAAGATCCTAATCAATTAACTGGATATCAAAAAGGTGAATTAGATTTAAAACAGCAAGGAATAGGAGTAGATAGACAAAGATTAGCTCAACAAGGTAGATTGGGTACACAAGCATTAGATATTAAGCAACAGCAAGAAAGACTTAATCAAGAGAAAAGTGATCAAATAAATGCTAGTAAGGAAGCTGATAGAGAGCGTAAAATTGCTGAAGCAGATGCGAAAATAAAACAGGCTCAAGCCGCTCTTGAATCTAAAAATAACAATGCTGCAGCCGCTCTACAGGCTCAGAAAGACTTAGCAGCCGCTATGGAGGAAAGACATAAATTAGAAATGACTATGAAAGATGATCATTTTAAAAAGACTCAAGAAGAACATAAAAAGACTTTGGGTGTGTTAGAACAGAGACTTAAACAACAAGGACGTTCTAAGACTACAACTGAAGTTAATCCAGATGGAACTAAAAGAACTGTGACAACTGAAAAAGGCGAAGCTGCTGACACTGTACAGGTAATTGGTAGAGATGGTAAACCATACACTATTCCTAAGGATAAATTAGATGATTGGAATCAGAATCATAAGCCTGAAGATGAAGACCCAAATCAGGAAGAACTTGAGCCTGAATAATGCCACAGACTATTCCACAAACTGAAGAAGATCCTTGGATTCCACCAGATTATGCATTACCTTCTAGTGAAGAAGATGATAGTGAAGAATGGTCTCCACCTGATTATGCTGTTGCTACAACTCCAAAAGAGAAGCCTAGCGTCTTTAGTCGTGTAAAAGAGGCTATTTTAAGACCTAAACCATTTAATCCTACTGGTGTCACTAAGCCTACTCCTCCATTAGAATTAGGTAATCCATCTTCAGAAGAACGTATTCGAGCTGCTAACGAATTACAAGATCCTGGTCCAGGAACCTATTTCAAAGATCATCCAGATAGGAAGCCTGATGATTCAATGAGTAGGTTTCTAGCCGGTATAGCGGCTGTTCCAAAAGAATTATACAATACAGTTAATGATATTGGTAGAAAAGGTGCTGAACTATTAAGACAAGGAAATCTACCTGGAGCGTTTAAGTCAGTTTCAAGTCCTATGATGGGTCCTATTGATACTGTTAATGAAACATTAATGAATAGGGCACAAGGTAGATTAGCTCCTGAAATTCCTCCTGATGTTGCTAGAGAAGAAGGAGTTGCTCAATTATTAGGTGCTACAGGATTACCAGGTAAAGAAGCTGTAGAAGCCTATAAAAGAGGTGATTATGCTGGTTTAGCTGGTATGGGCTTAACGGCAGCCGTTGTAGCTGCTGCATTTCATAAGTTAGGTACTGAACAAAGAGTTGCTTCTGAGCCTTCTCCTATTCGGCAAAATCCTAGACCATTTAATAGAGGAACTGAAGTTCCTTATCAAAATACTGTTCCAACAGGACAGAAAGCATTAGAAGGTGAAAGATTTCTTGCTGGTTCTGAGGGAGTAAGAGATACAAGACCTGGTAATATCACTCCAGAAATTCCTGTAGAACAGACTCCAATTGCTCAGGAAGCTCCTGTTGCTACTCCTGTAAAACAGCCATTTATTAATCCTTTTGAGAAGACTAAATTCAATAACGAACAGGTTCCATTTGAAGGAGAATTATCTCCTGAAATACAAGCTATATTTAATGAACCAGGTAAATTCAATAATCCTCAAGAATATTATGGTCGAGAGAATGCAATTGATATTCCAGCATCAAATTATTCTGTAGAAGAGAAGCCTCTTCCAATAAGAAGTCCTAATCTCGATGCTACAAGATTCCCAATACCTGGAGCCGCTGAATCTGGAATATCTAGAGGAAAGCCTACTGAAGATCTTTTATACGAAATAAATAAGAGAAAAGTTGAAGCAGATAATATTAAAGCTATTGAAGCTAAAGGAAAGAATGGAGAATGGAAGCCTCCTGAATATGCTAAGCCTTCTGAAAATCCAAATACTAAACCTCCTATTGATCCTATTGCACAAGGAATTAGAGATCAGACAGCTCAGCCTGCTGAAACCAAGCCAACTGCTGAATATGCTTACGATTGGCCTGATGCTGGTGGTAAACAATATCATATTAGAGGTGGAGAATACGACAAATCTACAGTTAGTGAATCAAGACTAAAAGAGCTTGGAATTGAAGTTCCAGAAGCTAAACCAGAATTAGCTGCTGCATCTGCTAAAGCTAAGGCTGCTGCTGAAGCTAAATGGAAAGCTCCTGAATATGCCAAACCTTCAGAAAGAACAATCTCTGAAGAAGAATTAACTAAGGGCTTTGGCGGCTCTGGACATCCTGATAATCCTCAATTTACAGAGAAAGTTCTAAATGATGCTGGTAAAGGACAACCAGGAATATCTATAGAAGATAAGGGTGGACATAAGCATGTAGTTTATAGAGATCCTAATGGAGAGCCGGTAGTTGCCGCTAAGGTAGTATCTGATTCTAAGGGTAAGAGTATGGTTATGGACTTAGCGGCTGATAAGACTAGAGGATTATTAACTGGTAGAGGAACTACTGCTGTAGCTAAGAAACTACTTGAAATGGGTGCTACTGAATCTGCTGGAACTATGTCTAAAGATGCTGAAAATTTCTTAAAGAGGATGAAAGGATACGTTAAGTCTTCTAAGTTTGCCGATGAAGTTTCTGGTCTAAAAGAGCCTAAAGAATCCAATGAGCCTTCTTTCGCTAGAACAGAATCTGGTGGAACGAGGATGGATATTGGCGATAGAAAGGATATGATACGTGTATTTAGAAATACATATAGTGGCTCTATTCCACAAGTTGCAACTAAAGAATTAATACAGAATGCTATTGATGCTACCTCTCATATGGGAGATGGAGCTAAAATTGATGTAAAAACTAATGCTAAAACTGGAATGATTACAATAGAAGATAATGGACCTGGATTAACTAGAGATATGATTGATACTGTATATTCTAATCTTTCTAGTTCAGGTAAACGAGAAGCTGGAGCAGGTACAAAGATTGGCGAATTGGGTGTTGGTAAAACTACTTATATGATAGCCGGAAAGCATGTAGCTGTAGATTCAGTAGCTAGAGAACCTTCTGATGGAAAACTCTATAGACATACATTTGAAGGAACTCCTGAACAATTAATGGATGAATTCCATCCTGTTAAAACTGAAGTTTCTGAAGGAACTCCTACTGGAACTAAAGTCACAATGGAAGCGCCAGAAGGTTCCAAATATGAAGATTTAGGACAATATGTAAATAATTTTAGTAAATATTCAAGTAATTCAGTTCCTGTACATATGGAACATGAAGGTAAATATGGCTGGGAAAAGCCTGTAATTCATGATGTTCCTGTTAGAGGTGAAATTAAAGGGAGAAAATTAGGTGGTGAAGATTTACCTGAAACTAGTTATAAATTAACAATTCCAGAAGATGCAGTTTGGGCTGAAGCTGATCGTATTCCATTAATTCTTAATAACAGAGGAATGTTCCAAGGAGTCGATCAACACTATATTGGTGGAAATGTAGAAGTTCCAGATCGTATAGTAGTTGAATTGAATCCTAAAGTTTCTGCGACGGATGAAAAATATCCATTAACAGCTCCAACTCGTGAAAGATTAAAGAATGATACAAGAGCTAAAATATCACAGTTTATTCAGAAAAATTTAGTTGATGCTGTAGCTAAGAAAAGAAACGATGAAGTTACTCGAGTATTTAATAAATTAGAAAATAGCAAAGATAAACATATAGTCTATGATGGTGGAGAACGATATACTACTGAAGAATTAAAAAACATAAAAAAGAGTCCTATTATGAATGGAATTGGTAATATAGTTAAAAATGTAGTAGCTGAATTAGCTGCTGTAATAGATACAGGTGAAAGAAATATTACTAGAACAGGTTTCATATTTGATAAATTAAGAGGAGTTAATTTAAAATTGACTGGAAATAATGATATAATGGTAATGATTAATCCATTTGCTGAAATGAGACCAGATATGACTCCTAAAGAATCTGCTCAGGGTATAGTTCATATCATTCTTCATGAATTCACCCATGTTAATGAGAGAAGTGAAGGTGCAAATTATACTGCTCATTTAGCTACGGTTTATGAAAAATTCGATTTAGAGAAGCAGATCAATGCCCGAAACCAAATCCTCGATCTCCTCACCGTCTCAAAAGGATTCAATCCCTTCGATAAGTCAGAATACGCTCCAGAAATTACGAAATTATTACAAGAGTATCAAGAATCGAGAGGGCGTGAAGCAACTTCAAATGACCTTCTCCTTAGAGAGGCGGGCAGCAGCTTCGCTAGAGAAGACAAGCCGGGAAATATTCCTAAAGGTAATAAATCAGATGGAGAAGGAGCTTCTCCCGAAACAGT
>Ga0193744_1000274_pt1 | contig 12694 bp, 8 predicted proteins | sample L1a1metaG_FD_143056 | JGI IMG/M metagenome (GOLD analysis project Ga0193744, IMG submission 143056) | Soil microbial communities from a riparian zone of the East river system, Colorado, United States - L1a1 | ecosystem: Environmental > Terrestrial > Soil > Riparian zone | place: USA: East River...
GGTGTTCGACGGCGGCAACGCATACCTGCGCCGCGAGTTCCCCGAGCTCGACTACATCCAGCGCGCGGCGGTCGTGCCGTAGTCGCCGCACGCCGGCGCGGCGCGGCGCGGCGCGCGAGCGGGTCCGGCGGCGCCGCCGGTGGAGAGGTACGGGGAGATCCCGACCGAGGTTAGTTTGCGCGTCCGGTTCTCGGCTGGAACCCGCCACCTTCGCCCCGGCACGTGCCCCACCCCCGGTCGAGTTCGCCTGGTCCGATCCCGCATCGTCCCGCCGACGACGACCCGTCGCCTGGGCCGGTTCGCGCTGAGCGACGCCATCGTGGCCCACCGCACACTCCACCCCACGCCCCGTCGCTCGCGGCTGTGCACTCCCGCAGGCCGGTCTCCTCCCCACCACCGGTGAGACGGCGCTTGCTTCTCCTTTGCGCTGGCGCATTTACAAGGCGAACGCCCGGGTGCATATTCAGTAAAACTCGCAGGGTGTTCGAACTTGTGACGGGGTGACGTGACGATGAGGAAGATCGGAAGCGCGTGGTTGAGTTTGAGCTTCATCGTCCTTGCAGCGGCCGCGTGCGGTCGTCCGAGACCGTCGGGGTTTGGAGTGGGAGACGGCGGCGGTATCGATGCAGGCGGCGGTATCGATGCAGGCAGCGGTATCGATGCAGGTGGCGCTGCGGATGGCGCGACGAACGATGCCCGGCCAGCGAATCTCAGCCTGGAGCTTCTGGCGGGCGACATCGTCGGCGCCGGAACGGACGATGGAACCGGCGCCGCGGCGCAGTTCTTCGGCCCTAGCGGCGTGGCAGTCGACAGCGCCGGCAACGTCTACATCTCCGACACTTCCAACCAGACCATCCGCAAGATCACTTCCGCTGGGATCGTGACGACGCTGGCTGGCACCGCGCGCGTACCTGGCAGCGAGGACGGCACCGGCGCTACCGCACGATTCGCGGATCCGCACGGGACGGCGGTCGACAGCGATGGCAACGTCTACGTCGCCGACACCTCCAACCACACCATCCGCAAGATCACGCCCGCCGGGGACGTGACGACGCTGGCCGGCACCGCGCGCGCACCTGGCAGCGCGGACGGCACCGGCGCCGCCGCGCGCTTCCACTTCCCTAACGGCGTGGCGGTCGACGGGACAGGCAACGTCTACGTCGCCGACCGCTTCAACTGCGCCATCCGCAAAATCACCCCCGCCGGCGTCGTGACGACGCTGGCCGGCACTGCGGGCACCCTGGGCAGCGCGGACGGCACCGGTCCGGCCGCGCGATTCTCGAATCCGGGCGGGACGGCGGTGGATAGCGATGGCAACGTCTACGTCGCCGACACCATCAACCGCACCATCCGCAAGATCACCCCCGCCGGCGTCGTGACGACGCTGGCCGGCACTGCGGGTGTACGTGGCAGCGCGGACGGCACCGGCGCCGACGCGAGTTTCGACTTCCCCGGCAGTGTGGCAGTCGATCGTGATGGCAACCTCTACGTCACCGAGGCTTTCAACTCCACGATCCGCAAGATCACCGCGGCCGGCGTCGTGACGACGCTGGTCGGCACCGCGGGCGTACCTGGCCCCGTGGACGGCACCGGCACCGCCGCACGCTTCGGCATTCCCGAGGCCGTGGCGGTCGCGGACACGGGCAACGTCTACGTCGCCGACGCGGGCTACGGCGCCGTCCGCACGATCACTCCCGACGGGGTCGTGACCACGCTGGCTGGCACTGCGAGCCTGGCCGGTTACGTGGATGGCACCGGCGCCGCCGCACGCTTCGCCTTCCCTGCCGGCGCGGCAGTCGACAGCACCGGCAACGTCTATGTCGCCGACACGGCCAACGGCACCGTCCGCACGATCACCCCCGACGGGATCGTGACCACGCTGGCCGGTACCGCGGGCGTACCTGGCAGCGAGGACGGCACCGGCGCCGCGGCACGCTTCAATCAGCCTTCGGGTGTGGCGGTCGACGGGACAGGCAACGTCTACGTCGCCGATGCTGGTAACGGCACGCTCCGCAAGGTGACTCCTGACGGGGTCGTGACGACGCTGGCCGGCACCGCGGGCCTACCTGGCGACGCAGACGGGACCGGCGCCGCCGCCCGCTTCTTTGGGCCTCGCGGCGTGGCGGTCGACGGCACGGGCAACCTCTACGTCGCCGACTTTGGTAACCAGACGATCCGCAAGGTCACTCCTGACGGGGTCGTGACCACGCTGGCGGGCACCGCGGGCATGGCCGGTTACGCAGACGACACGGGCTCTGCGGCGCGTTTCAACGGTCCTGCCGGCGTGGCAGTCGACGCCGCCGGCAACGTCTACGTCGCCGAGTCCTTCAACCACACCATCCGCAAGGTCACCGCCGCCGGGGTGGTCACGACGCTGGGGGGCGGCGCGGCGTTCTTCTACGACCCTACCGGCGTGGCAGTCGACGGAGCCGGCAACGTCTACGTCGCCGACAGGCCCGATTCGACCATCTACAAGATCGCGCCCTCTGGGACCACGCTCACGGTCGCGGGGATGGCCGGCGTGTCCAGAATCGTCCTCGGTGCAATACCCCGGTTTCCGCTGCCGGAAGGTCTGGCGATCGCCGGTGACTCCCTCGTCATCGCCGATCTCAACGCCATCCTCCTGCTCCGTCACGGCGCCCAGTAGTATCGAGTCCCCGACCGGGGGCAGAGCCCGACCGGGGTTGCTTCCGACGACACCCCCGCACGTGCGCCGACGGCGAAGGCTTCGACCCGCCAGCGCGGTACTTCGCGCAAGCTCGACCACCGTTAGGGCTCCTCGAGCCCGACCCACGGACGTCGACCCGTCGTGCATCTTGATGCCTAGGCGTACTCGACCCGCCGAGACGTACGCATCGCCTCGACCGGTCGCACACCGTCATGCTGTTCCGCGTCGAGCTCGACTCACGTCACGTCTGCGCCACGCTCACGTTCGCGAACCGGCTCGACGGCCTCGGCGCGCTGGCGCCGGTGCTCCGTTCGCTCGCTCGGACGGTCGCGACGGTGCTCGGTCAGGAGCAGGCAGCATGACCGCGACGTGGCGCTCGCGCGACGAGCTGGTGCATCAGATCGTGACGCTCGCGGCGGACCGGATGTCCAAGCGCGCGATCGCGCGCGCGGTCGGCGTCAGCCGCAACACGGTCAAGGCGGTGCTGGCGGCCATGCTGCCCAGCGCGAGGGGGCGGACCATTCGGCGTTGCCCGCCGCGCCGCCGCCGCCCACCTGGAGCCACACCGGCGCCCGAATGGATCCATCCAAAGGCGCCGCCAAAGGCTTGCCAGCTATCCCGAGCTTACCTATCTTCGAGCCACTCTCCGAAACGCCGGTTTCATTTACTTATGCGCGCAGAAACCATCGCTGTTCGTCGCGTCGCTCGGCGCCTCATCCTATTCGCCTCACGCGATGATGTGAAAAGCGTAGGATCTGCCGAAGGAAGGGAGTTACCCTCGATCCGAGATTTGCCTCGCGATGGCTGTGCGAGGCCAGGGCTACTGGAGCAAAGGGGGGACCATGCGGAATCTTCGCGGTAAAACCGGATGGACCGCTGCGGTTGCGATTCTCTGGCTGCTCTCGACGAGTGTGTGGGGGCAGTCGCAGGCCACGACTGGCGTCGTCGAAGGCTCCGTCGTGGACGGAGAGGGGAAGAGCCTTGCCGGTGCCACGGTCTTGCTGCGTAACGTCGGGACGAACCTGAAACGAAGCTACGTGGCCGACGAGGACGGCCGGTTCCTGGCGCCGCTGCTGCCGACTGGAGACTACGAGATCGCTGCGAAACTGGCCGGCTACGTCCCCGAAGACCGTACCATCAGGGTCTCAGTGGGTACCAGCGTCATCGTGAGCATCGTCATGTGGCCCGCCGGCGAAGTCATCGAAATAGCCGGCAGGGCATCGGTCCTCGACCGGCGCGCCGAGGTCTCGACGAGCTTCGACTCGGATGCCGTGGCAGGGCTGCCGAACAACGGACGCAATTTCCTCGATCTCATGACCCTGTCACCCGGTGTGACCATCGTACAGGGCCCCGATGGCGACGAGATCTCGGTCAACGGTCAACGCGGCATTCACAACAACGTGATGGTCGATGGCGCCGACTTCAACAATCCCTTCTTCGGCGAGCAGCGTGGCGGCCAGCGGCCCGCCTTTACCTTCAATCTCGACGCCGTCGAGCAGGTGGTCGTCGTGGCCAACGGCGCCAATGCCGAGTTTGGACGGTCCGGATCGGGCTTCGTCACGGTCCTGACGAAGTCCGGTACCAACGACTTCACCGGCAGCGCTCATCTCTTCGGCAAGCACGACGCGCTCTCGGCGCGCGGCGAGAAAGCGGACGGCTCGACCGATCCCGAGTTCGCCTTCAACCAACAGCAGGTCGGATTCACCTTCGGCGGTCCGATCGTGAAGGACAAGGCGTTCTTCTTCACGTCCCTCGACGTTCAACGCGGCCGCTCCACCAAGCAGACCGACCCGTCTCGCATCGAGCAGCGTGTGGTCGACGCCCTGGCCGCGCTTGGCAGCCCGGACGAAAACGGATCCATCACCCGCACCAATGATGCCCGCGTCTACCTCGCCAAGGTCGACTGGCATGCCAATCGCGACAACTTGCTCACGCTGCGCTACAATTACACCTGGTCCGAGCAGAAGAACGGCACCTTCGACGTCGATTCCTGGGGCCGCAGCGCCAACGCGGCGGAGAAGGATTCCTCCCACGCCGTTACCGGTACGCTGATCTCGACGCTGACGCCGAGCTTGTACAATGAGTTCCGTTTCCAGTTGGCCCGCGAGGATCGCCCGCGGCCCTACGACGGCCCGCTGATCGATGGTCAGAACCGTCCGTTCCCCGATACCGCCTTCGATTTCGAGCGCGGCTACCGCTTCGGGATGCCCTTCTTCATTCCCGTCGACTACAACGACACCCGAATTCAGCTCAACGACAACATCTCGCTGGTGCGCGGCAGGCATCTGGTCAAGGCGGGCGTGGAATACAATCGGACGAACATCTCACAGATCTTCCGCGGCTTTGCCAACGGTCGCTACATCTTCAGCTCTACCGACGGCTTCCTGAACTTCGTCCGCAATCCCAGCTACGTCGAGTGTTCAGACGGTAGCTCTTCGGAGTCGGGGATGTGTGCTGCCGGAACTGACATCGTCGGCCCAGTGCTCACCTATCTGCAGCAGGCAGGAGTGGGCGGGCGGACCGCTGAAGAAGCGGGAACGCAATCGATAACGGTACATGAGACCGCTGCCTTCCTTCAAGACACGTGGCAGCCGCACCCGCGCGTGAAGTTCGATTACGGTCTTCGATGGGAAGCCCAGATCCAGCCCGACCCGATCACACCGCCGGACGAGGTGTTTTACGCCGACTTCATCGGTCAGACGAGAAACGGCCAGGAGTTTCCCTCGAACGGGACCATTCCCTCGGACTACGGCATGTGGCAGCCTCGCCTGGCCGTCGCCGTCGACGCACTCGGAGACAGCACGACGGTCATTCGCGGAACCGGGGGAATCTACTACTCGCGAGTCCCCGGACTGGTTCTCGCTTCGAGTCGATCCACCAATGGCAGTATCGGTCAGACGCTGTTTCGCAACTCGGCGCTCACGAATGTCCTCGGACCGGTTCCAGCTTATACCAATCTCATTCCCCAGTCGGAGACGGGCGATCCTTTCCGGCCGGACGTGTTCGTCTTCGACAAGGACTTCCGCAACCCGCGCACCACGGCGTTCAGCCTGGCCGTCGAGCGGGTGCTCGAATCGGACTTGAGCGCCGCCATCACGTTCAACTATGCCGAAACGGACTTCCTCACGCGCTTCGCCAACCGCAACGACCCACTCCTCGGTTCGCCCTGGGGCACGGGCTTGGGCACGGACGGCACCAACGGCGTCAACACGCTGACCGTCGTGGAATCGACTGCACATAGCAAGTACTGGGGTGTCACGCTAGGTCTTCGCAAGGAGTTCTCCCACCACGTCGCCTTCCAGCTCAACTACACGTACTCCAAAGATCGCTCCGACGACGACAACGAGAGAGATCCTTTCTCGTTTCGTTACGCCAAGATCACCGATCTCGACGCCGAGTGGAGCCTGTCGGATCGCGATCAGACACATCGTTTGAATGGCTGGTTGCTCGCCAAGCTACCCGGCGGCGTTGACCTCAACGCCCGCTACTCTTATCGTTCGGCCCAACCGAAGTCGATTCACTTCAACGGTCCAGAGTGCGCCGATGGCTGCGACGCGTTAACGCCTCAGGATCGGATCAATCCCGACGGCTCCGTCACGCAACGCAACCTGGGTCGAAAAGACAACGCGTTCTCGTCTCTGGACCTGCGCTTGTCCCGAGAGTTTCACACGGGCAATTTCGTGGTCGAACCCGTGCTGGAGGTCTTCAACCTGTTCAACTCCAGGAACCTTCGCCGCCCCGAGGTCACCAACCTCATCTTCAACTTCGACGGTACGGTCCAGAGTGGTGCCGGTGACCCCCTGCAGGTTCAGCTCGGGGTTCGGGCGAGATTCTGAGGTCCGCAGGGCGTCGCGACGCAAGATGCGCAGGATCATGAGCCTAGGGAGATCGGCCGTGAGAGCCCCGACCGGGGTTCGAGAGCCCCGACCGGGGTTAGTTGCGCGTCCGGTTCTCGGCAAAATCGGCGCGTGCTGTCCGGTGGGACAGACCCCGACCGGAGTTGCTTCCAACGACACCGCCAGGCTTGAGGCCAGACCCGACCGAGGCCAGACCAGGCCAGACCCGACCGGGGGTTGCTTCCAACGATACTGCCGGCTCCGAAAATTACCCCGGGACAGGGTCGCGCGATGGACGCCAGCGCGCGCCACACCGCGGCCTGCACGGACCGGTCAAGGCGCCGCCGCGCAAAGGCGGCGTCGGGTGCAGGTCGCTGCCATAGAGAGTAGCTCCGAAGCGGTCCGGTCCAGATCGGAACGACGTTCGAGCCTTTCGTCGACCGCCTGTAGGCAGACAGCGAGCAGACCTGGGACTTTCGCTCGCAATGGGCCGTGAGCGTCGATGACCTGATGTGTCACCTCAACGAGGTGCTCGCCCTCGAACTAGCCGTCGGTGCGGGAGCCTTCCGTCTGTGAACGATTGGCCTCACTCGTGCCGTCTGCGAGTGTCGCCTCGTTACGTGCTAGTTTCGGGACGAACTGGCATGAACGCGGAACCAACGCGCGAGATCGATGGACGCCTGCGGATGCTGGCGGTAGCGAGTCCGCTCGGATGAACGGCTCTTACTCGCTGTGGGGCTTCATCGCGTTCGTCACCAGCATCGTGGCGGCGATCGCCCTGATCGTGGTGTGGCTGGTCACGTGCGGCCCGGACGAGGCTCGGCCCGCGCAGGTCACTGCATCGCCGCGGGAGCAGGTCGTTTCGCCACAGCGCGGGAGCTCGCTACCCGCGCCAGGTCCAGTCCCCAGCTCGCCGAACCCGGTGCAGATCGCCGATGCGACGCCGATTCCCGAGGACTGGAACCAAGCCCACTGGTTCCGGCCGATCCTGTACAACGGCGTCCCGACGCGTGAGCAGTTCCGGGTCGCACGAGCGGTGTTCGCGGCCTACACCGCGCGCGACGCGAAGCTGTGCGCGTTCATGCCGAACGTCACGACCGAGCGGATCTCGCACGGAGACTATTCGATCAACACAGCCAGCAGCGCGCAGTGGAGGCAGTTCTGCTCGGCGGTGCTCGGACCCGACCCGAGTGCCTGTACTCCGCTGGCGGATCTGGTCGAGCCGAACCTCCAGCATCAGTGTCGCGAGTCGTTCATCCAGGCGTCGGCGAGCCGCAACACGTCACCGCGGTTCTGTATCGACGAGGCGACGACCACGTTCCGCGGCAACCCCGACCTGGTGCGGAACTGCCTGTCGCCGTGGATCTTCAAGACCTACGGGCGCGCGACGTCGCGCGAGCTCCGCGCACCATTCACGCAGCTCCAGCTCGACCTCTACGCGTGCCTCGGGCTGGAGCGAGCTTCCCGGCGCTTGCGAGGCACGTCACAGCAGACGTGTCTGTTCGACCTTGCGCAACGCAGCGGTGACGCGCTGGCGTGCAGGTTGATCAGCGATCCGTATCCCACGAATCCCCATTCGCTGCCCACGTGCTTGCGCCAGCTCGCGCAGCGCAGCCCGTGAAGGGTTGCGGGGACCAGACCCGACCAGGTTGCCTTCGCGCCACGCATCCCGGGCACGCGCGTAGTCCTGGATGAACGCGCGGTTGCGCAGCAGCGCACGATCCGGGACCACTTGCTCCGACTTGCCACCTGCGGCCGGAGGTTTCGCCGCGGTTCCACGCTCGACGGATACTCACGCCACGATTGCTGCACTGGAGCACGGCGCGCCGCCCAAGCACCCGCCTGCCGGTCCGCTGTCGCTCCACCTCGTGCTCAAGCCGCCTCGACGGCCGCACACATTCCCGCAGCTCCGCGAGCGCCTCCGCCTCGGGCCCGAGCTCGGGCGGAATCGCCAGGGTCTTCCCCGGGCAGGGTCTTCCCCTCCTGCACCGTGCTCCATCATGATCTCGGTCTGATTCGTGAGGGGCTGAACCTCATCAGCGCGCGCCGAATCGGCGTGCGCGCCGAATCGGCGCGAGCATGCGCACGCAAGTCGCGTCACTGCGATGCCGAGCGGTGGCATCGCCGCTGCAACCTCAGACCGCATGCGAGTCATCATGCCTGCGTTGTTGGTCATTGGATGTGTGGCGCCGACGGAGTCGTTTGTCGTCGAGGAGGCGAAGGGCGTTCCGAAGCTGGGTAACCTTGGTACTTTGGGGCTGCTGCCAGACAACTATCCTGAGAACGGTGGCGCGTACCAGTACTCGATCTCGATGGGCAGCGCGGCGGCCGCGCCGAATCTCTGGAAAGTATCGCTCCCAGCGGGGAACGCCGTCTGCCTCGACTACTCCACTCCTGTGGTCTACGTGCGCGCTGCACCCGCGAGTTCGCCGTACCGCAATAACTGGATCTTCTTCATCCAGGGTGGCGGTGCGATGCAGACGATGGATGCTGTGTTGACGAAGTGGTACGGCGGCGATCACGGCGAGATGTCGTCGCGCTGGGCACCGGATGCGATCGGCCCCACCGGCATCTTCTCGACCGCCGCCGACAACCCGTTCAAGAACTTCAACATGGTGTTCATCCACAAGTGCAGCTCCGATCGCTACACGGGGCGCAAGTCGACGCTCGCTACGCTGCGGAGCAGTCGCCAGATCATGGGCACGCTCCCCGGAACGATGTTTGGGACGTGGGAGACGCTTCCGGTTGGGTACGAGTTCGAGTACGCGTTTCGCGGGCACGACATCGTCGACGGTGCGATCGACATGCTCGCGACGACGACCGTCGAGTACGACGCTGGCGCCGGCGACGTCGCGATGCCCTCGCTCGATGATGCACGGACCGTGTTCTTCATCGGCCACTCCGGCGGTAGTCGCGGCGCGACGATGATCATCGACGAGGTCGCGGAACGCATTCGTGGCTTCTCGCCGTCCGCCGACGTACGGCTCGTGATGGACGGCGGGTTCGATCCGGGCGCCGAGAGCGTCGTCAACGGCTCGATGTATCCGGCGACGAGCTATCCGACGAACGATGCTGCCAACAGCGGCAATCCGCTCGCCACCGTCGCGGCTGCGATCACCGCGTCGGCTACGTTCTGGGGTGACGATGGCGACGCGACCTGCATCGCGAACGAAGCGAACAAAGGGCTCTGCGCCGACGTGCCGCACGTGTTGATGAACTGGGTCGAGACGCCGATGTTCGTGCGCCAGGATCTCGCCGACAGCAAGCACAACCTGGGCATCGACCAGAACGGCAACAACGTGGCCGATTGCTGGCAGGTGCCGTGGGAGCCGGATGCGGATTGTTATGGCGACACCGTCGATCAGGCGAATGCGGTGCTCGAGCAGATCGAAGATCTAGACCTGATGCGCACGAACGCGCTCACGCACACGATGCTCGGCACCTCGCTCCGAGCATCGAGCGGCTTCTTCCCCGCATGCGGCGAGCACGAGGGCGCGCACACCGACGCCGGCTTCCTCGACACGCTGACGGGTCCGAACGGGATCGAGCGCAGCTACAGGACCTCGCTATGGACCTGGTACTTGTTCCCGAACGTGCCGCTCCGCGCGGTCGAGGTGGCGAACGTGACGGGTGTCGTGACCTCGTGCCCGTGAATACGTCTACATTCGTCCGGATTGAGGATCACGACAGAGAACGGCGAGACAGATCCAAACGACTTACTATTAGTGATTTGCGCGCCTAAAGATGACCTGGACTAGGCACGACGCTATCTGGCTGCTGCAAAGAGTCTCGAGTACCGAAACGCATGTCACGATGCAAATATCGACACATAGTTTGTGAGACGCCATTTTGCGACAGTCACTCGTAAGGAGACGTAAGAGAAGACAAGCGTCTTGACTTGACTCTGAGAGATCGTGGTATCCCAACGCTCGCTCTAGAGTTCAAACGTTTCATGTCACTCCGCATTATTTTCTCCGATCCCAAATACAATTTTGCTCCGTCGCGGCCCGTGGATCGAATGTGGCACGAATTGATACTCGACACTAGAAGATATCATGCTATGTGCATGCAAGTTTACGGAGCGTATGTACATCACCATCCGCTCGACCCGGAGCAGATAGCGACGAACGCGAGAGAGGTTATGCGCCATACCAAGGAATGTATGACCGCCGCATACGGTGCACCTGTACCGTGGATATGGGGCGGCAAAAATTGGGCTGCCGACTCTGCCGCGCAGCGGTTCTATTACACCAGTCAGTGCGACCAATGGGCTTGCTGGTGAGGATGGCCTTCGCCAGCCCTCTTTGAACCGCATCGCAGGCGGCCCGAGTACGCTCGGGGCAGAGCCTGACCGGGGTTGCTTCCGATGACACCTCCGCACGCGCGCCGACGGCGAAGGCTTCGATTCGCAGCGGGGTACTTCGCGCGAGCTCGACCACCGTTCGTGCTCCTCGAGCCCGACCGGCGGACATCGACGCGTCCAGTCCCCGTCGTGCAGGTTGATGTCTCGGCGTGCTCGACTGCAGGACCGCGTGATGCATCGTGATCGGGCTGGATGACATGGGGTAGCCAGCACGGGTGTAGATTCCGGCCATGATCACCGCCTCCGGCGATCCGACACAGCTCACCCTCACCGAGCTCGGCGCAGCGTACCGCGCGCGCCAGCTGTCGCCGGTCGAGGCGACCCGGGCGTGCCTCGACCGGATCGCGCGGCTCGATCCCGAGCTCCACGCGTTCATCACTGTCACCGACGAGCTCGCGCTCGACCAGGCGCGCGCGGCGGAGGCCGAGCTCGCCCGCGGCCACGACCGCGGTCCGCTGCACGGCGTGCCGATCGCACTCAAGGACATGATCGATACGGCGGGCATCCGCACCACCGGCGGCAGCGCGCTGTTCGAGGACCGGGTGCCGGCCGAGGACGCCGAGGTCGTGCGCCGGCTGCGCGACGCCGGCGCGGTGATGCTGGGCAAGCTCAATCTGCACGAGTTTGCGTACGGCGCCAGCGGGGTGATCGGCCACTTCCCGACCACGCGCAACCCGCGCAACCCGGCGCACATCACCGGCGGGTCGTCGTCGGGTTCGGCCGCTGCGGTCGCCGCGAGGATGTGCTACGCGGCGCTCGGATCGGACACCGCGGGCTCGATCCGGGTCCCGGCCGCGCTGTGCGGCATCGTCGGGTTCATGCCGAGCTACGGGCTGGTCAGCCTGCGCGGCGCGATCCCGCTGGCGTGGTCGTACGATCACGTCGGGCCGATGACGCGCACGGCGCGCGCCGCCGCGCTCGTGCTCCAGGTGATCGCAGGCTACGATCACCAGGACATCACCAGTATCGCGTTCCCGGCCGCCGACTACGTCGCCGCGGTCGATGCCGCCGGGGCCGGACCGGCGCCGCGGCTCGGCGTCGCGCGATCGCACTTCTTCGACGACCTCGATCCCGAGGTCGCCGCCGCGGTCGAGCGCGCGCTCGGCGTGCTCGCCGGCCTGGGTGCCACGCTGCGCGACGTCGCGATCGCGGTGGACAACGACCGCACGGTGGCCAGCGCCGAGAGCTATGCCTACCACCGGCCATGGCCCGACAAGACACCCGAGCGCTACCAGCCCGAGACCTTGCGCCGGATCCGCAACGGCGAGGCGGTGACCGGCGCGGACTACGTCGACCGCTGGCGCGACCTCCAGCGCATGCGGCGCGCCGCGCCGGCGCTGTTCGCCGACGTCGACCTGCTCGTCATGCCGACCACGGTGATGCCGGCGCCGACCCTGGCCGAGCTCCTGGCCCGGCCCGACGAGCTGCGCCCGCGCGAGCTGATCCTGACGCGGAACACGCGGATGTTCGACGTGCTCGGCACCTCGGGGATCAGCGTGCCGTGCGGCACCACCGCCGCCGGGCTGCCGATTGGCCTGCAGATCATCGGCGTGCCGGGCGCCGACGCCGCGGTGCTGCGCCTGGCCGCCGCGTACGAGGCCGCGACGCGCTGAGCGGCCGCGAGGTGGAGCCGGCGCGATCGGACGCTCGGGGCCGCGACGCGCTGAGCGGCCGCGAGGTGGAGGGGCAGAGCCCGACCGGGGTTGCTGACCGAGTACCTCCCGGGGTTCGCCGCGGCCTGACGCGCCCTGTTGCAGCCGGGTCAGTCCAGGGGCAGGTACATGACGTGCAGGCCGACGAGCCCGTGCGCCTTCGAGTCGAACGTCG
>Ga0193744_1000275_pt1 | contig 12630 bp, 11 predicted proteins | sample L1a1metaG_FD_143056 | JGI IMG/M metagenome (GOLD analysis project Ga0193744, IMG submission 143056) | Soil microbial communities from a riparian zone of the East river system, Colorado, United States - L1a1 | ecosystem: Environmental > Terrestrial > Soil > Riparian zone | place: USA: East River...
TCGGTTGCCCAAATTCACGCAGATTCTTCAGCCAAAACCGGACAAAATGAGATGACGCCGACCCCAAAGATTGTGATTGCATTTCTCCGGGCCGTTCCCTTATCTCGGGCTTCCACTAACCAAATCCCAAAAACACCTATGACCTCGCTCACCCAACTTCCTGCATTCGCCACCTTTCTGGCGCAAACCGACTCCGACTCGGCCTTTAACTACAGCGCCCATTATCAAATGGGCACCGGAGGCACGATCGTCTCCTGCCTGATCGGCCTTCTGATCATCGCCTCCATGTGGAAAGTCTTCACCAAGGCGGGCGAGCCTGGATGGGCCGCCATCATCCCGATTTATAACATTATTGTCTGGTGCAAAATAGTCGGCCGGCCGGCTTGGTGGGTCATCCTGGTCTTCCTGCCTTGCATCAATATCGTCATCATCTTTATTCTCGCGATCGATCTGGCGAAGAGCTTTGGCAAGGGCGCCGGCTTCGGCATTGGCCTGGCCTTGCTGGGCATTATCTTTTTCCCGATTCTTGGCTTCGGCAGCGCCCAGTATGTGGGCCCCGCGGCATCCACCGCCGCCCGACCCATCGCGTAACGCGGTGCCGTAAAGAAGATTTCCGCTGCGCGCTGGCCTCGAAAATCGTTCGAGGCCAGTCGCACCGGTCGGCGAATCAAAGAGCGAGTTTCTCTGCAATTGCATTGGTAGGGCGAGACTCTGTCGAGCCGAGGGCAGCCGCGGACGGCTCCGCAGAGCGTCGCCCTACCAAAAACGCAAAGGTGGAAAGGCTGCGCCTCCTGGCGCAAAGTTAACGTGTGCAGCAGGAGCCCGAACAGCGCGCCATTATTCACCTCGATATGGATTGCTTCTACGCGGCCATCGAGGTGCGGGATCGCCCGTCGCTAAAAGGAAAACCGGTCGGCGTCGGTGGAGCAAGAGACCGCCGCGGAGTCCTCACGACGTGCAATTACGAAGCGCGCAAGTTCGGCGTGCGCTCGGCCATGCCCACTTTCATGGCCCTCCAGCGCTGCCCGAACCTCATTATCCTGCCGACGCGCTTCGATGTGTACCGGAAAGAATCGGCCTCGATCCGCGAGATCCTGCATCGTTTCACGCCGCTGGTGGAACCGCTCTCGCTCGACGAGGCCTATCTCGATGTGACCGCGCATCCGGGCGCCCCGGCGCCCTTGGCGCAAGTGATCCGTGGCCTGATTTTTCGCAAAACGAAGTTGACGGCCTCGGCGGGAATCGGCCCGAACAAGCTGGTGGCAAAGATCGCCAGCGACTTGAAGAAACCCAATGGCCAGGTGGAAGTGAAACCAGAGGAAGTGCCGGAGTTCATGCGCAAGCTGCCCGTGCGCAAGCTCTGGGGAATCGGCGATGTGACCGAGCAGAAACTGGAGCGCCTGGGAATTTCAACCTGCGGCGAAATGCAGCGCTTGTCGCGCGCAGAGCTCCAGGCGAACTTCGGAAAATTTGGGATCGAGCTCTACGATCTTTGCCGGGGCATCGATGACCGTCCGGTCGAGCCGGACCGGGAGCGGAAGTCGCTCAGCAATGAAGAGACGTTCTCGACCGATCTCGAAACCCTGACGGAGTGCGAAGAAAAGCTCCCGGAGTTATTTGAAGAACTAATGGCGGACCTCGATCAAAAGGAATCGACGCGAGCCGTGACCAAGATTTTCGTGAAGCTGAAGTTTCACGATTTCACCCGCACCACCGTCGAGCGCGCGGGACTTCCCCCCACCCTCGATCAGTTTCAATCTTTGCTGGCCGAAGGATTCGCGCGCACCCAAAAGAGTGTGCGGCTGATTGGACTCGGCGTGCGTTTTGCCAGTGTCGACGTGCCGGACTCTCAGCTTTCGCTGCTCTAGACCGCGGTTCGTAAAAGCAGGTTCACACCAAGGGCGCAACGGCACGACGTTATCCAAAATCTCTTTCGTGCCCTTGGTGGACTTTGTGCGAGATGATTCAGTGGTCACCCCTATGGTCAAAACAAAATCGAAAAAACACTGGTTGCACGAACATTCCCTGAGCATCGTCAGCGTTTTGCTTTTGCTGAGTTGGGTCATCGCCTATCGCTGCAGCGATCCTGAGACCCACCTCGGCGCTTTCTTCGGAAACGCGATCGCCGACTGGAGCGGTTCCGTCGTCATCATTTTAGGCACGAAATTTCTCTACGAAATTGGATCGGCGGAGAGCCGCCCAGTCAAGGGCAGGAAAAGTAACCGGTGGCTGGAACTGCTATACGAGCATTCGCTCCTCATTTTTCTCGCGGTTACGGGCATCGGCTGGCTCGTCTTATATCTGCACATGAATCCGGGAGACAAATGGGGCCAGGTCGTGGGCAACATCGTTTCCGAATGGTTGCAGATGGCGGGTCTCGTTTACCTGACGAAGAGGCTGATCGAGCGTGGATCAAAGGAAAGCCGACGATGACTTCGGAAAAACGCGCTCCGTTGCCGATGCGTGAGGTTTACCCCGTAATCCTCTTTTATAAGTACGTCGCGATCTCGGACACCGAGGCCTTTGCGACCGAGCAGCGGACACGCTGTTCGTCGCTCGGATTGAAAGGGCGGATCCTGATCGCGACCGAGGGAATCAACGGGACACTCGCCGGACCCGCGGACGGGATAAATCGTTATGTCGCCGCTCTCAAGATGGACGCGCGGTTCAGCGATATCGAAATCAAAGTCAGCGCCGGTGACGCGGGAACGTTCCCTAAACTAGTGGTGAAGGTCCGGGCCGAGATCGTGACGCTGAACGTGGGCGCGATCACTCCGGACAAAAACAATCACCTCAGCCCGCGCGAATGGCAGAAGATGCTGGAGGAAGGTCCTGATACCGTGCTGCTCGATATTCGGAATCGATTCGAATCTGACGCGGGCAAATTTGAGAATGCGGTTACGTGCGACATCGAACATTTTCGCGAGTTGCCTCGATATGTGGATCGCTTGCAGAATCTGAAAAACAAGACGGTGTTGATGTATTGCACCGGCGGAATTCGCTGCGAAAAAGCTTCAGCGCTGCTGCGAAAGCAGGGGTTCGAAAAGGTCTTTCAGCTTCACGGGGGGATTGCGGCCTACCAGGAGCAATTCGGAAACGAACATTGGCAGGGCGAATGTTTCGTTTTCGATCAACGGATGACCGTACGGGTGGAAGAAGGTTTGGTCCAAATCGGCCGATGCGCGCATACCGGCCGCGCCACCAGCCGGTTCGTCAATTGCCTGCACGATCCCTGTCACAAGCTCTTCATTTTGTCGGCGGCAGCAGAAACGGAAAATTCGAACTATCGCCTCTGCCCGGAATGTGTGGCCGCCGGAATAACGTTCGAAACGGCCGATTACTGATCAAGGTCGGCTACGGGGTCATCCCGAGCCGCGCAGACGGCGAAGGACCTCCCAGTTGCTCCGAGATCACACAAGCCAAAGCCAGCATGTTGAACGTATGCGCTGCGGAGATCGCGAAAGCGCTTTTTGCGTAGATCTTAGTGCGGCTGTGAGGTCCCTCGCCGTCTGCGCGGCTCGGGATGACAGCTGTAACGCGGGTCGATCTAACTCGCCCAATTCGGCGGGCGCTTTTCGTTAAAGGCGGCGATGCCTTCCTGGGCTTCGGCGGATTCGCGAGCTTCCATGTGGTGCCTCAGCGCGAGTTCGATGTCTTGCCGAAACGACGTCGACCAAAGCTCCTCCATCAATCGTTTTGAATTGGTGATAGCACCGGGAGCACCCTGTAAAACGGATGCGGCAATTTTTTGCGCTTCATTTTCCAGCTCGCCGACCGGGACCACCCGATTAACCAGTCCAATTTCGCAGGCGCGTTCGACGCTGATGAGCTCGGCACCCAGAAGCAACTCGCGGAGATCTCGTTCGCGCAGTTGCCGCCGGAGAAAGGTCATGACCAGGCCCGCAACCAATCCTCTCCTCACTTCCGGGTAACCGATTTTTGTGCGCTCGGCCGCGATCACAAAATCGCAGGCCGACATGATTCCCGCGCCGCCGGCGACGGCGGCGCCATGAACGGTCGCGATTGTGACCAGGCGCGTTTCAGCGAGTGCGAGCAACAGCCGCGCAACCATTTCCGCTGTAGCGTGCGCCTTCGAACTGTCGGCGGCTGCCTCCAAATCCAAACCGGTGCAGAACGCTTTGCCGGCTCCGCGCAGAATCAGGATTCGCTGATTCGGATCGGCCGCGGCGGTTTCAACTGCGGCGGTTAATTCGCTCATCAATTCAATCGTGAGCGCATTGCGGCGCTCCGGCCGGTTGAGCGTGAGGAGGGTAATCTGTGGTGTTTGTTTTTCGACGAGAACGACTGGCATGAGCTACGTTACCGTTTCAGTAACACCCGTCACGATGGAATCCGTCAAGCTCATCGAATGTCCGCGCGACGCCTGGCAGGGGCTGCCGCGCCCAATCCCCACCGAGCGTAAGGTGGAATATTTGCGCGGGTTAACGGCGGCAGGTTTCCGGCATATCGACGCAGCAAGCTTCGTTTCACCCAAAGCTGTGCCGCAAATGGCCGATAGCGAGGCAGTGCTCGAGCAACTCGGCGAACTCGACGGGGTCGAGATCATCGGCATCGTCGTCAACGAGAAGGGCGCCGCGCGCGCCATCGCGACCGGACGCGTGACGACGCTCGGCTACCCCTGCTCTATTTCAGAGACGTTCCTGCGCCGAAACCAAAACCAATCGCCTGAGGAAAACCAGTCGGTCTTGAAAAGGATCAAGGAGATGGCGGACGAATCGGGGTTGGGGGTGGTCGCTTACATTTCAATGGCATTTGGTAACCCGTATGGCGATTCGTGGAGCGAAGAGAAAGTCGTAGAAGAAGCGCGAACAATCTTCAGCATGGGAATCAGCGCCATTTCCCTGGCGGACACCGTCGGAGCTGCGGCGCCGGAATGGATCCATCGGGTCGTAGCAAAAGTCTTGCGCGATTGCCCGGAATGCGAGGTTGGAATTCATATGCACAGCACGCGCGCGGCCGCGGGTGCGAAGGTGTTGGCTGCGTTCGAGGCCGGATGCCGGCGATTCGATTCGGCCATCGGCGGGCTGGGCGGATGCCCCTTCGCGCAAGACGCGCTGGTCGGAAACATTCCGACGGAAGAAGTCGTTCGTGTGCTGGAGCAGCGTGGAGTGAAGTTGCCGATCCGCGATTCGCTTGAGCTCGCGATGGAAATGAACAGCGTGATCGCTGAAGAGTTTTTAGCTGATCATTAATTTCTACTCTTGGTAGGCACGCCGCGCTGCGGGTCCGCTGATGGCAAACAGATTCTCGCTGCGCTCGCGAATCGGAGGTCCTTCGACTCCGCTTCGCTCAGGATGGCAAATGGAGGCGCGCGTTAGGTCTGCACGACACCCGTATGGAACCGCGCTTTGGGCGTGGGGCGGGAAACATATTGGAGAAGGCGCGAGAGCACTTCGCGCGTTTCGTGCGGTTGGATGATGGCGTCCACCCAGCCGCGCGCGGCGCCGTAGCGAATGTCGGTTTGCTCTTCGTAATTCGCCTTCACGGTCGCGCGCAGTTGTTCGAGTTCTTCGGGAGATGATTTCTTGTCACCGCGATCGCTCGACCGCGCGAGAATGCTAAAGATCACGTCCGACGCTTGCGCAGCGCCCATCACGGCGTAGCGCGAATTCGGCCAGGCCAGAATGAAACGCGGATCGTAGGCTTTGCCGCACAGCGCATAATTCCCCGCGCCAAATGAACCCCCAACGACTACGGTGATTTTCGGCACCGTCGAATTGCTGACGGCGTTCACCAATTTTGCGCCACTCCGAATAATCCCGCTTTGTTCCGCATCGCGGCCGACCATGAAACCGGTCACATCCTGGAAAAAGATAATCGGCAGGCCGGTCTGGTTGCAGTCCATGATGAAACGCGCGGCTTTGTCGGCGCTATCGGCGTAAATAACGCCGCCCATCTGAATGCCCTCTTTCTTCGTGCGCACTTGGAGCCGCTGACTCGCGACTATTCCGACGGGGCGACCGGCAATGCGGGCGTAAGTGGTGACGAGCGTCTTGCCATAGTCGACTTTGTATTCGTCGAGCGAATCGGCATCGATGATTGAGGCGAGAAGATCGCGCGCGTCATAAGGCTTGTGGCCATCGAGGCTCATCAACTCGTAAACCGCTTCAGGCTTCTTCGCCGGCGCGAGTTTTTCCGTTGGTTGTGCGCGTTTGGCTTCTTCGGCTTCGGGCAACAACGCGATGAGAGAGCGCAGCCGCTTCAGACAGGAGGGATCGTCCTTCTCGTAAAAATCCACGGTGCCGCTGATTTCAGCATGCATCTTCGCGCCTCCCAATTCCTCTGCGTCAACGACCTGGCCGATAGCCGCTTTCACCAGCGATGGACCGGCCAGATAAAGACCGCTTCCTTCAGTCATCAAAATCTTGTCGCAAAGGACGGGAAGATACGCTCCGCCGGCAACGCAGTTTCCCATGATCGCGGCAAATTGCGGAAGGCCGGCCGCGGAGATAACGGAGTTGTTGCGGAAGATGCGCCCGAAGTCGTCTTCATCCGGGAAGATTTCATCCTGCATCGGAAGGAAGACGCCGGCCGAATCCACCAGATAAACAATGGGCAGGGCGGATTCGAACGCGATGCGTTGCGATCGAATCAGCTTCTTACATGTGGCAGGAAAGAACGCGCCAGCTTTTACGGTGGCGTCGTTGGCAATGATCATGCATGGCACGCCCGCGATGGTTCCAATGCCCGTGACCGCCCCTGCCGCGGGAATTTTGCCCACCTGCTCGTACATTTTGTAGGCGGCCCAAAGTCCGAGTTCAAAAAAGGGCGCGCCCGGATCGAGCAGCTGGCTGATCCGCTCGCGCGCAAGCAATCGACCCGTCTTGTGCTGACGATCCTGGCCGGCCATGCCTCCGCCTTCACGCAAGACGCTTTCCTCACGGGCGATGGCAGCGCAACGCTCACGCAAACCTTCAGGCATGGGAGCAGGAGATCGTGAGGACATGAACGCGAAAGGCTTACGCTGGCCCATCGACGGAATCAAGCGGGAGTGCTTGCGGTGGGAGCCTGGGGCAGTTATTTCGGGCGTGTGTGTGTGTGTGTGTGGTTTGTCATCCCGAGCCGCGCAGACGGCGAGGGACCTCACACTTGCAATGCCGGTTAGCTTGCGCCAAGACCGCGCGGTTCATGGGTAGGACGAGTTTTGACGCAAGCTAACGCGCACTGCGGTCGTGAGGTCCCTCGCCGTCTGCGCGGCTCGGGATGACATGCGGTCGCCTCACGGGGTATCGAACCGGGAGAGAATCAGCAGACCGCAAGGGCCCTTCCCACTTTAGTACACGTCCGTCTCGGAGGGATAACCGGAGTCGCCGCGAATGGAGCGCAAGCGATTTCGGCTGCCGCGCTCAGATTCCGGTCGGTTGATTCGTTCCATTGCCATCTTTACCAGCAAAGGAACCGCGGCCAGCGCGCCAACGGAAACGAGCGCGATTGCCGTGGCTTGGCGAATGGGACGACGAATCTTATCGGCGACCAACATCCCGATCCCGAGACCAAAGGCCGTGCGCGTCAGCACGAGCAAACCATCGAGCGGAATTTGCTCGGCGGTTTTTGGAATGGATATCGAGAGAGACATCGCATACCCTTATACGTCTCGTTTTGGAAAAGGAAACGGGAAAATCTCGCGGCCCGCGTGATCGGATAGCAGCGGCCTTTTCGCACCATCTAACATGTCCAATCCGATCTATGCACTCATCCTCGCCGGAGGCAGCGGCGAGCGTTTCTGGCCGCTCAGCCGCCGCTCTCGTCCGAAACAATTGCTGCGTCTCGTGGCGAAGGAAACGCTACTCGAGCAGACGGTCGCGCGCCTCGACGGATTGGTCGCGCCAGAACGAATTCTGATTTTGACGAACGTAGAACAGGAAGCGGCGGTCCGTGAACTTCTGCCGGATCTTCCAAAGGAAAATATCGTGGCCGAACCGGCCAAACGCGACACGGCGGCGGCGGTCGCTCTCGGCGCGGGATGGGTCGCCGTCCGCGATCATTCCGCCACCATGATTGTGCTGCCGGCGGATCATGTAATCAAAGAAACTGCGGCTTTCCAAAAAACTTTGGCCACGGCCGCAGCGGCGGCGGAAGAAACTGGCGCGCTCGTGACGATCGGCGTCAAACCGACGTGGGCCTGCCCGGGCTTCGGTTACATAGAGCAAGGAGAAGAGGTTCCACTTCGCACGGTTGGGCCGGGAAGCGGCGTTCATCACGTCGTCCGCTTTCGGGAAAAGCCCAACCCGGATCTGGCCGAATCCTTTCTGCGCAAAGGCAATTTTCGTTGGAACGCCGGCATGTTTGTCTGGTCCGTGCCGTCCGTGCTGAGCGAATTCAACCGCCATACCCCGGAACTCGCCAGCTTCATTTCGCAATTGCGCGCGGTAAACAATTTCGAAAAAACCGTGCGCGACCGGTTCACGAAATTACCGCGAATCTCGTTCGACTACGCGATCATGGAGAAGGCCGATCGCGTTCTGGTGGTGGAGGCAAGCTTCGATTGGGATGACGTCGGGAGCTGGCGCGCGGTGGCAAAATATTTCAAGAACGACGCGGACGACAACGCCGCCAACTGCGAAATCACCACGCTGGATTCGACCAACAATATTGTCTTCAACGCCGACGGCACGAGCATCGCGCTTCTCGGCGTTCACAACTTGATTGTGGTCCGGACCCAGGACGCCGTCTTGATTTGCCATCGGCATCAGGCGGAGAAGATCAAAAACCTCGTCGGCAAACTTCCGGAGGGTTTGCAATGAGCAGCATGCCTATTAGGAGGCGGATTCTCGGTCTCGACTTCGGGCGCGCGCGCATCGGCGTGGCCGTTTCGGATGAACTTGGGATGCTGGCCCATCCAGTGGAGACGATTCCCTCAACGCGAGACGCAGCGAGACGGATCGCGGAAATCGTGCGGGAAAAAAATGCGGAACGCGTAGTGATCGGTTTGCCTCGTCACATGAACGGCAGCGTGGGTGAATCAGCAGGGGAAGCGCTCGCCTTCGCGGAAAAACTGCGAGGTCTTCTTTCCTGCGAGGTGGTGACGTGGGACGAGCGGCTTACCACCATCGCCGCGACTCGAGCGTTACGCGATGGCGGGCAAAAGACGCGAAACTCCCGCGGCATCGTCGATCAGGTCGCCGCCCAGATGATCCTGCAAGGGTACCTCGACGGATTGCAAAGCGTCCGCGATCGCGAGACCACGGGTGCCGTTTTCCCGGTCGATTAATGCCATCGCGGCTTAAGCTGATCGTTTCTTATGACGGCGCCCCCTTTGCCGGATGGCAAAGCCAGGCCAGCGGTAACACGATCCAGGACCGTCTGGAGGAAGCGTTTCACCGTATTTGTTCACAACCCGTGCGCGTCCACGGGGCCGGCCGCACCGATGCAGGTGTCCACGCGCTGGCCCAATGCGCGCACGTCGACTTGCCCGAGCGTCGCTATCAACCCGATCGATGGGTCGCCGCGCTAAACGGTATTTTACCGCCGGCGATTCGCATTGTGCGGTGCCAGTTTGTTTCCGAGAAATTCCATGCGCGCTTCTCCGCGAAAGGAAAAACGTATCGCTATCGAATCTGGAACGCACGCGTGTTGCCGCCGTTAGAAAGCGGGCGCGCCTGGCATGTGATGAACCGGCTCGACTTTGAGCGGATGAAAATTGCCGCGAAAGAGTTTTCCGGCGAACACGACTTCGCCGGGTTCGCCGCAAATCGAGGAACGCCAGAATCGGATACGGTCAGGAACATTTGTGCAGTGCGTTTGCGGCGCGCGGGATCGTGCTGCGTGATTGAATTCGAGGGCGATGGATTTCTTTACAAAATGGTGCGGATGATGGTCGGGACTCTCGTTCGCGTCGGGCGCGGTCTTTCCTCCCCGGCCGAGATCCGCGCTCGTTTGAGCTCGCCACGAAAGCCGGATTTTCATCGCCGAGTCTCCGCGCCAGCCGACGGATTATTTCTCGTCCGGGTGCGGTACTAACCTTGCTATCCGTAGGCCCGACGCTGGGGCGCGGCTTCGAGCTTCAGAGGTATGGCAGGATAGATGCTTTTGTGGAATTTATAATGACGCAGACCGACGCGCCGAACTCAACTCCGACCGTTCCGAAAGGGTTCTTAGGACGCATCGTCGCGTGGCTTTTTAGCCCGAAGCATTTTCATTTCAAGCTCCTCTCCGGGACCGCGGTTGGCATCGTGGTCATCACATTTTTGGCGGGACTGTTTCTTTTCGTAACGGTGCAGAATCACCGCCAGGAGTCGTTGCGAGCCCACACGATCGAGGTGATGCGGCTGAGCAGTGTGATCGAGACTGACATCGCCGCGCTTGAAAGTGGACATCGGGGATTTCTGCTTACGGGCGACTCTGTTTACCTCGAGCCCTTCGAACGCCGTCGCGAACTCATCAAGAAACGCGTTGAGGACTTGACCGTGTTAATTTTGGATAGTCAGCGCCAGCGGAAGCGCGTAATGAAAATACAGGAAATCGTCCAGAAGTGGCTGGACGGAGTGGCGTTACCGCAAATTAATAGTCGCCAGAAGAAAGGGGTCGCCACCTTCCCCGACTCCGGCTCGGCCCCCACGACGGTCCTGGGGAATTCGCTACTTAATCAAGCGCGGGATATTCTGCAATCCCTGCAAAACGAAGAGCAAATCGTCCTGAATCAGCGCTCGCGGGACCAGGAATGGGCCGCTCAATCAACGCAGATCCTGGACTTCCTGGCCAAGCTCGAACGTGCGGTGATCGAGATGGAAAAGGAAAAACGGGGCTATCTTCTGACCGGCGACAACGGTTTTGCGGAAGGATATAAACACGCCGCGGCGGATTTCTCCACCTATCACGGCTACCTCTCCATTCTCATTGCCAATTCGCCCGACCAATCGGAGTTCCTGGGCAATATCCGAAAGGGCGTAGAACGATGGATCGCCACGGCCGCCGCGCCAGAGATGGAAGCCAAACGAACCGGGAAAGATTTAACGCCTCTGGTTGCGAATAATAAAGGCGAAGCGCTGATGACGGAAATTCGGCAAATGCTGAAAACCTTCGAGACAACGGAGGCCGGCCTTTACGAGCTGCGTTCCAATTCTTCGACGCGCGAACGCATCATCAAGACATCGGCGCTGGCGATCCTTTGTGTCTTCGCCGTCGGGCTGCTGATCGTCTCAAATAGTTATAGTTTCGTGCTCGTTCGCCGGCAATTGGCAAAACTCGACGGCGTCGAAAGCCGCATTCGCTCCATCATCGAGAACATCCTCGACGGCATGATTACCGTGGATGAACAGGGCGTGATTTGTTCGATGAATCCCTCGGCCGAGAAAATGTTCGACTGCATCAACAACGAGATGATCGGCCATAAGTTTACGAAGCTGGTCCCGAAGTCGTATGGGAACGAACCAGAACCGGCAGTCTGCGCTTGGGATGATCTGGCCCGCCGCACGGGAAGCACCACGATGGCCGTCGGCCGCACCCGCCGACACGCCACGTTTCCGATCGAAATCTCGCTCAGCGAGATGGTGGTGGACGGACGGAAACTTTACGTCGCCATGGTTCGCGACGTGACCGAGCGAAAGCGTTTCGAGCTCGAGATGGCCGCGGATAAGGAGAGCCTGGCGGTGACGCTGCGTTCGATCCTGGACGGCGTCATTACGACCGACGTCCAAGGCAAGATCATCATGATCAACAATGCGGGCGAGAACCTCACCGGCTGGACTTCCAAGGAAGCAATCGGGCAACCGCTCAAGTCTGTTTTTAACATTGCGATTGATCTGGCGGCCCAGGCGCGCGCGCAGAAAAGCGGCTATCGCAACGAAGCGCAGTCAATTCTCTTAACCACGCCGCAGAACGCTACCTTGAGATCGCGCGAGGGCACCGAGCACGTCATCGAGCAGGTCGCCTCCCCCATCCGGGACAGCAAGAACGAAGTCGCGGGCGTGGTGCTGGTCTTCCGCGACATCACCGAACGTCAACGCAACGAAGCCGAGCGACGCAAAGCCGAGACCCTGGAACAACTCGGCTTGCTCGCCGGCGGGATTGCGCACGACTTCAACAACCTTCTCACCGCGATCATCGGAAACATTTCCCTCGCGTCGCTGCTCCTTCCACCAGACGACGAGATGGCAACGCGGTTAAACGACGCGAAAAACGCCTCGTTGCGCGCCCGCGATCTGGCCCAGCAACTTCTAACTTTTGCGCGCGGTGGCACTCCGATCAAGAAGACCGCGTCAATCGGAAAGCTCATTCAGGATACGGTCAGCTTTTCGCTGCGCGGGACCCACAGCCGCAGCGAATTCGTTTTCGGCGCAGATCTCTGGCCCGCAGAAATCGATCCCGGGCAAATCAGCCAGGTGGTCGCGAACCTGGTCGTCAACGCCGATCAGGCGATGCCGAACGGCGGGACGCTTCGTGTGAGTTGCGACAATTTCAGTTACAACTCCGATAGTAACCCGGCGATTTCGGATTTGCTTCCGGGCGACTACATCCGGATCGCGATCCGCGACGAGGGAGTGGGCATTCCCGAAAATACTCTCAAGCGAATCTTCGATCCGTACTTCACGACCAAGCCGAAAGGCAATGGCCTCGGATTGGCCACGACTTATTCGATCATCAAGAACCACAACGGCCTCATCTGCGTGG
>Ga0193744_1000276_pt1 | contig 12600 bp, 7 predicted proteins | sample L1a1metaG_FD_143056 | JGI IMG/M metagenome (GOLD analysis project Ga0193744, IMG submission 143056) | Soil microbial communities from a riparian zone of the East river system, Colorado, United States - L1a1 | ecosystem: Environmental > Terrestrial > Soil > Riparian zone | place: USA: East River...
CCGCTTTCATAGCAAGCTTTACTTCATCAGGCGAAATTGGATTTGTAATCTTTAGAGTTAGCATATCTTTCTTACAAAGATACACTTATTTTATTATTATTGATAGCGGTTTATTATTAAATCCAATAAGAAGATATAAATATTAATTATTTAATTTGCTGTTTATATATAAGTAGTTGGATTTCTTATTACATACTATATGTTCTAATGTAATATTATAGTTTATTGTGCCCTGGAAAATCTAAACAAATATTCAGATAATTAATATTTGATTTAGCTATAGGTGACAGAATTGCATTACTTAGTTACAAGAAAATTAGTTGAAATGCACCTGAACTGTTTTATTTCAGGGAAAGAGTTTCGCTTATATCCTATTATTTAACTCTTTCCATTCTCCATTGAATATTAGCAAAACCCCCACCATTAAAGTGTATCAGTTTTATTTTATGTTCGCCATTTAATTTAATACTTATTTTATCAGTCATAGATTCATGTATACTCCAGTTTTTGAATATCTCCTTATCATCGATATATACGACTACACCATCATCACTGCTAACAAATATATTATATACTCCTGGTTCGAAATACTTTACCGATTCTGACTGGGTTAAATACTTGTCTGAAAGTATAGTTTTTGAAGGAGGACTCCACCAGGCAAATCTCAATATTTCTAAGGTATCTGTTTTAACTGATTTTGTTTTTAACAAGCTTAACGCAGTATTCATATTTAATAAATCGAAATCCTTAGGTACATTATATATGTTCATAATCCATTTCATATTCGGATTAAACCTGGAATAATTTAAAACTACCGGATCCCCTTCTTTATGATATTGCCCGAACTGATCTGTAAAAGCTTCACCTTTCCATTCTAATACTATTTCAACATCTTCATCTTCTTTCCATTTCTGCGCTGCTTTAATTGAGCTCGGGGTCAATCCCTTTCCATCATTAACTATGGCAAGTCCTCTTGTATTTAGAACTTCCCAATTTCCTTTGGGGCCATATACTTGAAAACTATATTCATTCTTAGTCTTTTCATCCAAAAATAAATAAGGGTATTTAAAATTGTATGGCCCATATCCATTTATAAGAATGTCTTTCCTGGTATGCGTATCAATTTCAGAAGGGTCATTCTCTTGAGCATCTTCTAGTGGTAATGGAATAACCAATCTATTTGCATATTCTTTAGACAAAGCCATAGATGAAGAGGATATTGTATTTTTGTTTGTCTCCTTCCATTTTTCTGCATCACCCCAATTGGAGGTACTCTGTATATCGTTATCAGTAAAACTTAAATTAGTATTAGGACTTGCTACATGTAATAATTCATTTGCCGATCCTACCTGGTTATAACTTATGGTAACGTCTTTAGAGGAACATATTGAGAATGGTGTTTGAACAAATTTGAATTGGTTCCTTTCAATGTCATAGTTCCTGCTACTGACATCTTTAGATTTAGAATAGGACCAATCTGGTTGGTCCTTATTTTGCCAGATATCAATTCCGACAATACTATTATTAAACAAGTTCATCCTTATGGAATTATCCTGCCCTTGTTCTATTGCGATATCTCTTTTATTATCCTGGAATCTATTGGCAAATATGAGCGTATTGTAACTATATCCTGCCCAAATACCATTTTCACATCCTATTAATTTATTATTATAAATTATATTTCTACTAAAAGTGAGTTCTATTCCATTAGTTGGGGAGTAAGAAAAATCATTGCCATATATCATATTGTCGTTACAACCACCTTTTCCTGAGTCCATTGTAGTTTGCCCGGCCCAAAGGAAGAATCCATCCCCACTATGTGTAGCCAGGTTGTAAGCAATAATATTGTTATCACTTTGTTCATAAACCAATATTCCTGCAGAATCCTGTCCTCTGGAATAATACCCATGAGAAAAGCCCCTAACGTTCCAGCTAAGTTTATTATGCATTATTTTATTGTCAGATGATCGGTATAATGCTATCCCAACTCCTGAATTGTATTGTATATTATTATTATAAAGCTGACATTTGTTACAATTTGTCAGCATTACTCCATTAAATCCCTGTTCAATTTTAACTGATTTAATAAATGCCTCATTACATGACACCAGGTAGACTGCAGCACCATAACTCTTCCATTCTCCTTTTTCATTATGGTGATATGAAAGCCAGTCAGCATAATCCTCATATTCCTTTTGACTATATAATTTCGGTCGGTAATTATAACTGAAGTTACAATTCACAATATTCAAATTACTTACATTTTGAGCTAATACGGCAATCTTGTATCCTTTAATAGTAGCATTCATAATAGTAACATTCTTACAATCATGAATATGGACAGCAACTCCATTAAACTTATCAGGTTCTGTAATATTCTTACTCCCTGAAAGCACTGTATTATTAAAATCAATGGTGATGTCATTACCACTTATATCTATCAATGGATCTGTATTATTTGTTGCTTCAAGTAAATAATCTCCTTTTACAATTGAAATTGAAGTGTTTATTTTTAAACCTGGTTTATTAAGCTTTATTTGTGCACATAGATTTGGAACCAAGACTATTGATAGAAATATCATTAGTACTAAAAAGCTACAATTTCTTTTAATTGACATGTTGTAATTATATTTACTGAGAGGAATTTACTATATCCACTATACGAAAAAAAGTAGATAAAAGTTGGTAAGGGAAGATAGTTGAGTAATACTTATTTAACTTGAGTTACCCAATAAAGAGGAGTTAAACAAAAAAGGCACCAAAATTACCTGGTGACCTTTTTAGATCCTAATAGAATTTAATTAAACTTCTATAATAAATTCTTTATTTTGGTAGCCCGTAGGGGAGTCGAACCCCTCTTACCAGGATGAAAACCTGGCGTCCTAACCGATAGACGAACGGGCCTGATTCATCCTTATTTCAAAAGCGACACAAATATACAGGTAAACTAATTTCTTATCCAAACATTACTTAAAAAATATTTAATACATACACTTAGTGTTAATATTACATTATCTTAGCGAACTAAATATTATCTCTTCTGTTTTACTATCTAATTTATTTAAATGAAAAGAATTGCAATTAATGGTTTTGGCCGGATTGGAAGGTTGACTCTAAGAAACCTACTTAAAAGAAATGATGTAGAGGTTATAGCTATCAATGATCTTACAGATAATATCACATTGGCCCACCTCCTTAAATATGATACCGCACAAGGGATGATGCCCAATTCTGTCAGCGGGCATGAGGACAGCATAATAATTGATGGTAAATCAATAAAATGTTTCGCTATAAAGAGTCCATTAGAGTTACCCTGGAAAGATTTACAAATTGATGTAGTAGTTGAATGTACAGGTAGATTTACTGAAAAAGAAATCGCCCTGATGCATCATGAAGCAGGTGCGAAGAGAATAGTCATTTCCGCTCCAGCAACTGGTGGTGTTAAGACTATTGTATTAGGAGTAAATGATGATGAAATATCAAAAGAAGATTTAGTCTTTTCCAATGCCTCTTGTACAACTAACTGTCTTGCCCCATTAATTAAAGTATTGGATAAAAATTTTGGTTTTACTCATGGTCTGATGTCAACAGCTCATGCTTATACTGCCGATCAGAATTTACAGGATGGGCCACATAAAGATTTAAGAAGGGCACGTGCTGCCGCTCAGAATATAGTTCCTACTACAACTGGAGCAGCTGAAGCAGTTGCTAAAGTATACCCGTCTGTTAAGGGTAAATTATCCGGCAAAGCACTAAGGGTTCCAGTTATCACTGGTTCAATAGTTGATTTGACCTGTATTTTAAATAAAACAGTTACTGAATCAGAGATTAATGCTGCATTTAAATTTGCTTCTGAAAATGATATGAAAGATATTCTTGAATATACTGAAGCTCCTTTAGTAAGTTCAGATATTATAGGCAATAGACATTCTGCCATATTTGATTCTCAGCTTACTAAGATTATTGGTACTTTAGTGAGTGTGGTTGCCTGGTATGATAATGAGGCCGGTTATTCTGCCAGGTTGTCAGATCTGGTTTGTAAGATCGCGCTTTTGGGTTAATGGTTAATTTCTTGAATCTACTATTCAAGAAATTACATTTTCAATGAAGACAGGACTAAAAGCAAATCGTATATTTTAAATCGTAAATTGAAGTTTATTCTTTAGTTTTCATTAAAATAGAAGAATTCCCCTTTTCCCCCTTTGCTTCATTCCAAAGAAGGTCCATTTCTTCAAGACTCATTTCTTCTAAGGATTTAGATGCATGTTTCTCTATATATTCAAATCTGGATTTAAATTTCTTATTTACTCTTTCAAGAGCAGTTTCAGGATCTACTTTAATAAACCTGGCATAATTGATCATGGCAAATAAAACATCCCCAAACTCTTCTTCAATCCTGGCGTGACCTTCATTCTTATTGATAGCCTCCTGCAACTCCTCTATTTCTTCACTTACTTTCTCCCATACTTGCTCTTTATTTTCCCATTCAAAACCCACTTGTTTAGTTTTCTCCTGCATTCTATATGCCTTTATCATTGCAGGTAAAGAATTAGGAACTCCCTGCAATATAGAAGTCTTGCCTTCCTTTAGTTTTAACTTTTCCCAGTTGGCTTTTACTTCTTCTTCATCCTTCACTTCTAAGTCACCATAAATATGAGGGTGTCTGGCAATTAATTTTTCACATATGGCATTTAATGAATCTGCAATATCAAAGTCTCCTTTTTCTTCTGCAATCTTTGCATAAAATACCATATGCAACATCACGTCACCTATTTCTTCTTTAATTTCTTTTACATCCTTTTCCAGGATAGCATCAGCTAATTCATAGACCTCTTCAATTGTCAGATTTCGCAAACTTTCAAAGGTCTGTTTCTTATCCCAGGGACACTTCGCCCTCAGTTCTTCCATAATGACAAGTAATCTACCAAATGCTTCTTTTTTCTTTTCCATGTTTTATTATAACTTGAGCATATGGTTCATTAAGTCATTCTTAGACTTTAGATATTTCTTATTGTGTATATTAGATTTAACAATCAGTGGAATTCGTTCTACTATTTTAATGGAGGATTGTTCAAATGCATCTATTTTAAGCGGGTTATTAGTTACCAACCTGACTTGATTAACACCAATATCTTTTAATATATCCAGAGCAATATCATATTTACGCTCATCATATTTAAAGCCTAACTTAACATTAGCTTCATAGGTATCCATTCCTTTATCCTGTAATTGGTATGCTTTCAATTTATTAATCAGACCAATATTCCTACCTTCTTGTCTCAAATAAATAAGAATGCCTTTTTGCTCCTGAATCATTGACATGGATTTGGCAAGTTGTTCTCCGCAATCACAACGCTTGGAATGAAATATATCTCCAGTCATACATTCAGAATGTATTCTTACCAAAACTGTGAAATCTAATTGTGCTTCTTCATGAATGAGCGCAATATGTGGAAGGGGCTCAGTTTCTGAATCAGCATATGCGAGAATTCTATAGTGTCCCCAATCAGTTGGAAGTATGGTTTCTACTTGTCTTTTCACTAAGTTCGTTATTTGTTGTCAGTCGTCAGTTGTCAGTTTGATTAAACAGATATTACTTACAAGTGTTCACTTGGTCCTTTCAATTAATAATAAGTTTTAAACCCATATACTTAAATAATACTTCCTACTTTTTACCTCTTACTTTTTACTTTTTACCTTTTACTTTTCACCTATAATACATTTACCCACATTCCTTTGTTTTTAGTATAGATCGTATTATCATACATCGCTTCACAAATGTAACCAGGCAGATAATATCTCCCAGGATAAGTAGCAGTAAGTTGTAAAGATATACTTACTGAACTTCGAATACCTAAATCAAAAAAACTGGAAACACGATCGTCACGAATATCCTGATAACTAACCTGCACATTTGATTTTGCATAATCAGCATTGGAAAGCCTGGTATTATTGATCTCCCAACCTGGCGGAAATATCTGTTGAAGAGCCATATTCTCATAGTTGAAACCTAATAAACCTGGATTTGAAATGGTAATTTCTACGATAAAGTCTTCTCCTCTTTTTAAATTAGAAGGGTCAATTTTAGCCCCCTTTGTATTAGTATATTGAATTTCCATATTAAGATTATTTGCACTAGCTTGTTCATTTCCCGAAGCTGGTTGACCAGTTCTTAATAGTTTCCAAAACATACTATTCTTATCCTTATTTTTAATAATAAGTTTAGAAGGTCCATTTTGGTTACTAGCTAAACTAATCAACATCACAGGTTCTTTTGTGCTAACCGAAACTTCTTTTCCGTTATCAAGCTGATAAGTAAAATTTAAGCCACCCCCCGGCTTATTGTCTCCAATAAATTTAACAATAGAACTCAATGCAAAACTCAAAGTCTGTGTGCTATACCATCCATTATTATTAAGTTGTTTACAAAGGTTTTGAAATAAAGTATTCGCCTGAGTTGTTTGTTTTGAATACATATATGCCTGTAATAATATAGCCTTATCTCTTAAATCAGATCCAAAAGTATATCCGGAAGAAACATATTTTCTTTCCTTAATAACAGTTGGGAATAATAATTTCTTTACAGCTTCAGTTTTTCCAGATAATGCATACGAAGATGCCAATAATGCAGCAGCTTCATATTCCAAATTAGGCATTTCTCTCAACCTGTTCATCGCTCCCATATTTGGTGTTTGAGCTAATGCCAGTGTAAAAAGACGATAAGCTTGCGTATTCATGCTTTCCCATTCATAATAACCCAGATTATAAGACTTTGGACTCCAGCCATCTGCAAGTTTCTTTTGGAGCTTAAGCCATCCATCCAGCATATTTTGGGGTACATTGTAACCTGCAGTTTTAGCTTCTAATAAAAAATGTCCTGCATAATTATTAGCCCAATGATTCATATCTCCATTTGGCCAATAGCTAAATCCACCTTCTGCTGTTCTGAATAGTCTTAACCTGTCTATTGCTGCTTTTACATTCCTGGCCATTTCTTCATTCTTAGTCTTCCCAAGCTGGAACACTTTAAATATAATTGTGGGAAAGCAGCTGATACTGTTTGCTCTAAACAACCGTATGGATAGGTAATCAGATAACTCATATGCTTTTGCAAATTGAAAGGAGGTAAGATGGATAACTCCAGCACACTGCTATTGGTTCCGGCAATTCCCATTGGGTCGATAGTAATATTCTCATTATTTAACCCTTTTAATAGATTTCCAGAAGTTTCAGTTTGATAGGCATTTGAGTTTCTTACATCTACTTCTATTTCCTGGTAAGACTGCTCTCCATTTCCAATTCCTTCAATTCTTAATTTTGCTATACCTACCTTGTTTTTAGATTCTAATTCGAAGTAGAGTATTTTCTCATCAGGTTTATCAAAACTTATCTTTTGACTTGAAGCTCCTTTAACCTGTAATATCCCATTCTTATCTTTAATACTTACTGTTGCCTGGTTTACTTTTTTATCCATAACAAATACATTTACAGGCACTTTTATAGTCTCTCCCACCCCTACAACTCTCGGGAAAGAAGCAAGTACCATCAATGCTTTTCTTACAGGTATGGTCTTCTCTGCATTTCCATAAGCTCCCTGATTCGCAGCAACGAACATTGCTCTCACTGATCCAATATAATTTGGAACCTTGAAATTATGTTTTACAGTTTGACCTGGTTGTAAATAGAATGGCCCAAGATGAATAACCATTGGTTTAAAGCGCATTGCTTTTTTCTTTTCATCCTTATTAGCTTTTGAACCATCACCACCAATGCTTAATATCCTACTTCCTTCTGAAGCATAAGATCCGATTAATTTGTCAAACAGATCCCATGTCTTTACCCCAAGTGCTTCTCTGGCATTAAAAAAGTTCCAAGGATCAGGAGTTTTAAAACGGGTTATATCTAATAAGCCCTCATCTACTATATCAATAGTATAAGACATAGCTTTCTTATTAGTTTCGGATACCTCAATAAAGGAATTTGTTTCTGGCTTGAGCTCTGCAGCCATCTTTATAACAGGTAATAACCGGGTTGACTTATCCTCTATCAATAATGGAATAATTCCATACATTCTTACTGGAAGATCATTAGCAGATTGCCCATGAGGCTGTATAACAGACACATTTGCATAGACATTTGGTGCTAATTCTGCACTTGCCGGAAATTCAAATACATTCTCACCTTTTTTAGCACTCTCCCAAATGGTTTTTACAACTTTAGATCCATTTTCAAGGCTTATTAATACCTTGCCCTTTTCAGGACAATTGAGTTTAAGTTTAATCTTTTCACCAATAGTATACTTTTCTTTATCTGAAGAAACTGGTATAATGCTGGCTGCTCTTCGTGATAAATAGGCATCATCAGTTTCCGGATATCCGCAATAAAAATATTCACCTGCACAATGTGTTGACTTAATATCACATACTTTGATATAATACCTACCCCAATTATTGGCTGTAAAATGGACTTGTGCCTTCCCTGATTTATCAGTTTTAACAGTACTTGTTCTAACAATATTTTTAATATCAGACTGTTCGTAATTAGTATAAGAATTCTCATAACTGTCCCACCACCACTGCCAGTCTACTCTTATTACTTCAACCTCAATTTCCCTATTGGCAACAGCTTGACCTTTTGTATCAACGCTCGCCACAGAAAATATTATATCTTCATTTTTACTAAATGTCTTATAACCGTACGCGTTTTCCGGAATATTTACTCCACAATAATTAGTATAAGGATCATAAGGCATAGTAAAATTATCCTGACTCGACTCTCCGCCTTCTTCAAAGACCCTTACTTTAAAATTGACATCAAGCTTTCCGGGTGAATTTAGTTTTTCGGCTACAATATGATTTGTGATATTAGCTGATCCATTTACATTTAATTTACCTTCATACCAAACCACTGTTGAAAAATCAAAACTTGATCTTTTGTTCTCAAATGTATAATCAGGATATTTTGGGAATGCAGTTTTAGCTGTTCTAATTTTCATTTCTACCTTTGCATTCAATCCTTTACCAGGTGCTCCATATAACCAATTAGCTGTAAGATTGGCGTTTATAGGTTCCTTATCTATCGATAAACTTGTAACCCCAAAATCTAAATTAATTTTAAGCCTGTTTGGTTTTACGGTTTCAACTTTTAGGGGATAGTTAAATATTCCACCTCCTGCTTTAACAACAGCATTCCAGTTACCTGTAAGTGCATCATTACGAGTTTTTGTATAGATTGGATAAAGTCCTTTTACATTTGTTGCTGTAGTTGTATTATATTGCAGAACACCTTTTGGATCAAATAGCTCAAAACTTATTGGAATATCTGCTGGCAATTTCCTTAGCTTATCATCCAATAAAAAATTAAGATAAAGTGAATCTCCTGGTCTCCACACCCCTCTGTCACCATATAAAAAGCCTTTAAGACCTTTTTGCGTTTCTTCACCTTTTACATCAAATTGACTAATGTTTAATGCTTCATTATCAAATAAACGCAAATAAGACTTTTGTCCGTTATAGGATGCTACCACTACAAATGGTAGCTTTTTAAATGTATTTAATCCTATTCCATCTGAATTAGTTTTTCCTGTGCCCATAGATTGTAACTGAAAATCATAATATTCCAACTTTACATCCGATAAGGCATCTGTAGTAATAAGATCGGATGCAATTATCATTATATCCCCACTATTGCCAGCTTTTGCTATCAGTCCTATATTACTACTCATGACCATGCAGGTCTTGAACTTATCTCTATTAAAATACGCTGGAGTACAAGGATTTTCTCTGTCTGACCAATTATAATCAGGATAATATCCATAAGGCCCATAATAATTATTCATTATAGAACTGTACTCACCTTCATCAAATTCTGAACCTAAACCATAGTTTTCTTCATCACTTTGTGATTTTTTATTTATATCCCGAGTCTTCATCTCTGTACAGGCGAAACTGGAATATTCAGGTTTAAATCCAATTCTTATCTGATAAAAAGCATTGGGATCAGGGGTAATTATTTTTGCAAGATCAATAGCATATTTTTTCCATTCCTTTCTTACATTCTTAAGATTAGCATCTTCAATTGATATCTTCTTTTGAATAATAATCTTTCCAACCCTTTTCAGTTCATAGTCATTATTGTCGGTTTGTAAATACTGAAGTATATTGTTATTGTAAATTTTAAATACTTCTATATCTACGGCATTCAGATTAACAGCTTCAAATGGCAATAAGAGGTTTTTGGAGTTTGGTAAAATCATACTGTTATTAGACATTCTAATTGCAGGATTCAAATCTGCAAGCTTAATTGTTATAATTTTTTCCTCACCAATAAGCTGGCCTTTAATATCTTTAATACCATGGTTCAGTGTTATATCTCTACTTCCCGCTTCCCTTTGATTTGGATAAATCAATAATATATTTTTATCCGATTCTAATCTGATACCTGAAGACATACCACTAATTGAAACCAAACCATCCAGATTTTGGTTTGGATCAATTGGATTATTAAAGTACAATTTAATTATTTGATCAGGTTCATCAACTACTCTAAAATCAACAAAGTGAAGGCCTTTTGAAGATGGGATAATCACTTCAATATCCCCCTTTTGATCAAGATTTAAGGGCGTACCATTCCATTCGAGCTTAAATTTTTGATCAGTTTCAGTTTGTTTTATATTTGGTATTACAAATCGATGCATAATACCATCATTTGAATGTTCCCATCTAATGGAATCTTTTCCAAGTTTAGAATCAGTAGAAAGACATTTTTGAATTAAAGATGCATTTACAACATCCGCGGTATATATCACACCATGTAATTCCATTGATTCACTACCTAAGGCAGAAAATATCAACGGTTCATTTTCAATACTTAAATGTTGTTCTTTCACTCTAAAATCGAATTCAAAAACCTGTGCTTCTTTCGGTAAACTTTTAAAAAGTTTACCGACACTTACGGTACCAACAAAAGCTTGCTTTGCCACAAGATTATCTTTTGGTTTAAAGCTAATTGTCCTTCTATCGGTCCATTCTGCGGTACCTTTTATAGAAGGATTAAAGCTCACCAGATCCTTATCCACAGTGGTCCCCACTTTGTTTTCATCAATAACATCTTCTGTAAACTGAACTTTAATAGCTGAAGCTTTTGAAACTTCACCATTTGTATAGGCCGAAATATATTTTTCTAATATGTCTGCATTTTTTGAGGCAACAGGTGCTTTTTTACATGAGAAAATAATAGAGGTCAAAATACAAAAGAGGAGGAATATTAGTTTTTTCATAGTGCTTTGAATATGGGTTAAAAATACATCAAATCATCTTATAAATTAAAAATTAATTTGATGTATCATTACATGGTTTAAAGTAATAATGATTAAATATCTATAAGGATGTCAGAATTATTGCCAATGTTTCCATTACAAATTGTTGTATACCCGGAGGAAACACTTAATCTTCATATATTCGAAACACGATATAAACAATTAATAAATGAATGTAATGACCTGGGAAATACATTCGGAATCCCTCCTTATATCAATAACAAAATTGAACAGATTGCTACCGAACTGGAAATACTTTCCATTGAAAAAAGATATCCCAACGGTGAACTGGATGTAAAATTAAAAGCTATAGGTATTTTCCATATCCTTGAATTTTTTCCTGTTTCTGCCAATAGATTATACCCTGGTGCAGAAATAGAGAAAATAGAAAATGATACCGATTACGATCTTTCTATAGCAAAAGAGATTATTAAGAAAATGGCAATCTTATTCGAATCTCTTAAAATCAATAAAGATTTAGATTTAAATGCCGATACTTTTTCCAGCTACCAAGTAGCACATCATTTAGGATTCTCAATTGAACAAGAATATACTTTACTATGCATTTCAGATGAAAATACAAGACAGCATATGGTCCTAGAGCATTTGAATAGTATTTTGCCAGTTGTAGTTGATATGGAAAAGATCAGGGCCAAAGCCGCTATGAATGGTTCTTTTCAACATTTGATTCCGCCTTCTTTGTAGTATCTGATGTCCGATGTCCGATCTAAACTTCTATTATATAAGACGCTTTTTAATGCAAAAATGTTGCTTCAATAATGATATATTTTTTAATTATTTTGAGTGATAATTGCAATATTACTCATCGGTAGTATATTGTTCTGGAGATAGTGTTACACATGCAAAATATTATTTTGTTTTGAGGGTAGGATTTGGATAGAGGTAAAGCTAAGGTTGAGGTTAAGTATGAAAATTTTTATCCAATATTGTTTGGTTAAGTATTTGTCAAGATTTTGCTGCTCCCTGAATAGCCCAGACTTTAAAGTCTGGGCTATTCAGGGAGCAGCAAAAAAAGCAGAATAAATTCTTTAACTAAAGCACACTTATTTGTTATCAGTTAACTAAAAAACAATAGCCTCCAGATTTTCCAGAGGCTATTGTTTTTAAATCCTATCAACTGACAACTGTCAACTATTACTTCACATACATCATTTTCTTAGTATCAGTATAGTTGTTGGTCTTTAACTGATAGTAGTATACTCCTGATGCAGGAAACTCTTCTTTTGCTATACTCACCTGGTGCTCTCCTTTTGTATATACTT
>Ga0193744_1000277_pt1 | contig 12600 bp, 8 predicted proteins | sample L1a1metaG_FD_143056 | JGI IMG/M metagenome (GOLD analysis project Ga0193744, IMG submission 143056) | Soil microbial communities from a riparian zone of the East river system, Colorado, United States - L1a1 | ecosystem: Environmental > Terrestrial > Soil > Riparian zone | place: USA: East River...
TCGCCTGATCCCGTTGGGAGAAAACCCGGGTGCGACCAGGGCCTTCGGGTTGCCGACCCCGCTGCATCCTGTTATGAACCCCCGCCCGTGTCGCTACGCCGTGTCCTCACCCTGGCGCTCCTCGCGGCGTGCCAGGGCAAGTCCGAACCGGACCCGCCCAGGCCGCCGCCGGCGGTGATCGAGGCGCGCGAGGGCGGCACCATGCTCGCGCACATCATCGCGGGCCACCCGTGCCGCGCCGAGATCGAGGGCAACGAGCTCCTGATCGGCACCCAGCCGCTGGTCACCCAGGTCGGCAACGTCCGGTGGTCGGGCGACGAGGGCGAGACCGGCACCACGCTGCGCCGCGACGGCGCCGCGATCGTCCGGATCCGGGATACCCAGGACCTGGCGATCGAGGTGTTCGAGCCGCGCGGCACCGCGATCCTGCGGCTGTCGGCCGACGGCGCGATCGCCAACGGCGCCGGCGAGATCCTGCGCCGCGCCGAGGCCACCCGCGGCGCGATCAAGATCGGCGACGCCACGGTGACCGGTACCACCGACGTCGCGCTCGGCGTGCTGATCACGGCACCCGAGCTGATCCCCGAGGTCCGCGGGCTCGCCGCGTGCCATCGCCTGTTCTGGCGCGAACAGGCGGCCAGGAAGTAGTCATGCCCGCTCCGAGCATCCGCAACGTCGCCATCATCGCGCACGTCGATCACGGCAAGACCACGCTGGTCGATGGCCTGCTCAAGCAGGCCGGCACGTTCCGCGCCGGCGAGGTCGTCGCCGAGCGCGCGATGGACTCCAACGACCTCGAGCGCGAGCGCGGGATCACCATCCTGTCGAAGTGCACCGCGGTGACCTGGAAGGGCACCCGGATCAACATCGTCGATACCCCGGGCCACGCCGACTTCGGCGGCGAGGTCGAGCGCGTGCTGGGCATGGTCGACTGCGTGCTGCTGCTGGTCGATGCCTACGAGGGCGCGATGCCGCAGACCCGGTTCGTGACCCAGAAGGCGTTCGAGATGGGGCTGTCGCCGATCGTCGTGGTCAACAAGATCGACCGCCCCGGCGTCGATCCGCACGAGGTGATGGACCAGGTGTTCGAGCTGTTCATGTCGCTGGGCGCGAGCGATTCCCAGCTCGACTTCCCGGTGATCTACGCGTCCGGCCGCCAGGGCTTCGCGATCCGCGAGCTCGACGACGAGCGCACCGATCTCGGACCGATGCTCGACCTGATCGTCGAGAAGGTCCCGCCGGCGCAGGGCGACGTCGATGCGCCGCTGGTCATGCAGGTCGCCACGCTCGATTACGACGACTACCTCGGCTACATGGCGATCGGCCGGATGCGCGGCGGCCGGACCAAGGTCGGCGACCGCGTGCTGCTCGCCCACCGCGATGGCAGCAAGGAGGAGTTCCGGGTCCAGAAGGTCCTCGGGTTCCAGGGCCTCAAGCGGTTCGAGCTCGCCGAGGCGCTCGCCGGCGACATCGTCGCGATCACCGGGATGCAGAACCTCAACGTCGGCGAGACCATCACCTCGATCGCCGAGCCGACGATCCTGCCGCTGCTCAAGATCGACGCGCCGACCATCACGATGAACTTCCAGGTCAACGACGGGCCGTTCGCGGGCAAGGAGGGCAAGTACGTCACGTCGCGCAACCTGCGCGAGCGGCTCGAGCGCGAGCTCAAGAGCAACGTCGCGCTGCGGGTCGAGGAGACCGCCGAGGCCGGCGTGTTCAAGGTCTCGGGCCGCGGCGAGCTCCACCTCTCGGTGCTGATCGAGACCATGCGGCGCGAGGGCTACGAGGTCTGCGTGTCGCAGCCCCAGGTCATCCTGCAGTACGACGCGGCCGGCAAGATCACCGAGCCCTACGAGGACGCGGTGATCGACCTCGACGAGGCGTACGTCGGCGCCGTGGTGTCCGAGCTCAACCGGCGGCTCGGCGTGATGCGCGAGATGCGGCCGTCGGCGCCCGGCCGCGTCCGCCTCGAGTACCGGATCCCGGCGCGCAGCCTGATCGGCTACCGCTCGCAGTTCATGACCGACACCCGCGGCACCGGCGTGCTGTACACCCAGTTCGCCGAGTACAGCGTGCAGGCCGCCGATATCCGGACCCGCCAGAACGGCGTCCTGATCGCCAGCGAGGAAGGCGTGTCCAACGCCTACGGCCTGTTCTACCTCCAGGAGCGCGGCCAGATGTTCATCGGGCCCAACGTCCATGTCTACTCCGGCATGGTCGTCGGCATCCACCAGCGCGACAACGACCTGGTGGTCAACCCGTCCAAGTCCAAGAAGCTGACCAACATCCGGACCACGGCGGCCGACGAGAAGCTGGTGCTCGCGCCGCCGCGCCAGCTCACGCTCGAGAACGCGCTCGAGTTCATCAACGACGACGAGCTGGTCGAGGTCACGCCGCAGTCGATCCGGCTGCGCAAGACCATCCTCGATCACAACGAGCGCCGCCGGTACGAGAAGAAGCCAGCCGACGTCGCCGATTAGCGGGGAGGTGCGTGGCATTGCCACCAGCGGCCCCGCTGCTCCGCTGCGCGTGCTTGACGAAAAATCGCTGCGGTCGAGTCCCGTCCGCGGCGCACCTCACTCGCCCCGCCCATCCGGCTCGGCCGGCTCGTCCCGCTCGGCCGGCTCGTCCCGCTCGGCGTCGAACCTCGGTACATCCCGCGCCGCGGCCGCGCCGCCGCTCGCTCACCGCCGGCGGCTCGGCACCTCGCGGGCGCTGAACGGCCCACCCGCCCGCTTCCAGCCCTCCCGGAGCAACCAGCTCTGCGGTCTGCGCACCACCAGCGGATCGTAGCCCGCGCGGATCGGCCACATCCACGGCCGATCTTGCAGCTCTGCCCAGTCGGGGAATGCGATCGCGCTCGAGAACGGGTCGACGAGCCAGCTGCTCGCCAACCCTTCGCGATCTTCGCCGTGCTTCCGGAAGTTGGAAAGCACGTACCGGAGGGCGTGACGCGCCTGCGTGGGCGACGTGATCACCTCGACGTGATAGCGGTCCGCGAACACCTTGCCTCGCCGCCGCCGCCCGGCGTCGCCGAGCGCTGTGTTGATGTGCCGCGCCGCCGAGATCGTGAAGCCCTGGATCCCGCGGGCGAGCGCGCGCTTGTGCTCGGCCTCGACGAGCAGGTGGACGTGCGTGCGCTGCAACGAGATGTGCACGATGCGAAACCGCTCGCGCAAGGCCGCCGTGATCGTCGCGTCGCGCATCGCCTTGTACATCCTGCGCCGCCGGAGGCTGCCCACCGCCGGCGCGACCCGCAGCACCACGTGGAGCGCGTGGTACGGCTTGACGTCCGGCCGGGCCGCATGGCGCTCGCCAGCGCGCGGCCCGTTCGGCTTGCGACCCGCGCCGCGGCGCTTGCCACCGCGGCGGAACAGGTCGCGTTGCACATGGCGCTTCCGCGCGCGCTTCGACGTCGCCGACCTCATGCCAGGACAGTAACCATACCAGTATCGGTTGTCAATCGAATGGGCACTACTAAATCCAGTCAATAATCATAAGGTTGTGTTGCTTGTGTCGATTGTCTATGAGAGTGACTGTTGTCATCGAACGCGGACAGAGGAGCTCCCTCGACCGAGGGTCAGTGCAGATCATCTTGACGGCCTGTGGAAAACGGGTCGGTCTGATGACCCGCGCCCGTGCCAGGGCTTGCCAGATCGACGAGGGCTCGGCTCACAGGCCTCCACCGTTCCCCACAGTCCTGGCCCTCGACCCCAGGCTCCGGGGAGAGAGATCTTCGATCTCTCTGGGAGAGAGGAGTGATTGTTTCAGGTCACAATGGCGATTATTCGGCAGATGGATCAATCAGGTATGTCTGCTGTGCAATTGACGTAGAATGCCTCGATCACGACTCTCCTCTTCTCCGGATCCGGGAAATCAAACCCTCCGGGAGGGAGCATTCGCGCGAAGTGCTGCGCTGTGAGTAACCCGTCGTGGTCGACCTGGTCGGCCGCTGCGGGTTAGTCACATCGCGGCCACGAGGTCTCCCGAGGTCCGTCCGCTCTGCGAGTCTCGAAGCGCAACCGCGCGCGTCGAGCGAGCTGGTCCGGGCGGACCAGGGAGCCAAGGAAGCTGCGACCCGACTCTCTCGTCTCTGGATCCTGAAAAATTCACAGGCCCGGGGAGCATCCGCCCGAAGCGCTGCGTCGTGAGTAAGCCGACCTGGTCGACCTGGTCGGCCGCTGCGGGTCGTCACATCGCGGCCACGAGGTCTCCCGAGGTCCGTCCGCTCTGCGAGCCCCGAAGCGCAACCGCGCGCGTCGAGATGAGCAACTACCCCCGCAAGCGGCCCCCGACGAAGAGGCCTGCAAACCGAGCGGTATGCTCCTGCCGAGCAGGCAAGGCCAGCCGCGCAATGCGGCAGTGCGATCGCGCAGCGGGCGCGGAAAATCCGCGGCGCGCGATGTCTGTCGTGCATGAAGCTCAACTCCGTATTGCAATCGATCACATTCGGGCTCGCCGCCGCGGCAATCGCTGCCTGTCTGCCGGCAGCCGACCCCGCCGACGACGACACCGCCGAGGCTACCAGCGAGCTCTCGGTCTCGAGCTGGAGCGCGCCGGCATACACGATGGACGCCTACCGCACGGCGCAGCTCGCGACGCTCAACGGCACCACGTACATGGTGAGCTCCGGCCGGTGCGGCGCGTGGTCGTGCGGCGGCGCCGGTGAGGCCAGCCTGCTGTACTGGAGCAAGCTGACCGCGACCGGGCGGACCTCGGGCGTACTGATCCCGAACCAGCACAGCGCCGACAAGGTCAGCCTCGCCGCGTTCAACGGCTTCGTGTACATGGTGCACAGCGGCGACTCGGATCCGAGCCAGGTCTGGATCTCGCGGTTCGATCCGGCGAGCGAGACCTGGTCAACCAACGTCCTGCTGCCGTACACCAGCGTGGCCGGCCCGCCGGCGATCGCCGCGTTCAACGGCGTGCTGCGGTTCATCGGGACCACGCCGGGGACGTTCCACATGTGGACCGCGACGATGACCGCGAGCGAGTCGTTCTCGGCGATGACCTCGCTGCCCGGCCACGACTCGGCGTCGCGCCCGTCGGCCGCGGTGTTCCTCGGCCAGCTCTACTTCGTGCACCGCCACGGCCAGACCGGCAACCTGGTGGTCGGCTCGTTCACCGGCAGCAGCTGGACCGCGCCGCAGTTCATCCCGGCCGCCGGCGGCGCCGCGATCAGCGGGCTCGAGGTCGGGCTCGCGGCCGACGCCGGCTTCCTGCACCTGGTCCACCGCCGGACCACCACCAACAACGTGTGGTGGACCTACTTCGACGGCTGCGGCTGGTCGACCGAGCTCACGATCGGCACGCTGGCGTCGAGCTACGGCCCGTCGCTGACCCAGGGCGGTCCCGGCCTGGTCATGACGGTGGCCAGCGATGTGACGTGGAACGGCATCATCGAGAGCCGCGCGGTGAACCTCGTGAAGTACACCCACCCGTGGTCGCCGTTCCCGCCCCAGCCGCCGATCTGCGGCGTGATCCTGCAGTAGCGCCGGCTCAGCGCCGCGCTCGCCGGGCGCAGCTCGCCGCGCCGGCGCGGCGGTCGCGCGGCGCCGCCGGTCGGCCGGTGATCCGGCGGCAGCGCGCCGGGAACCGGACCAGCGCGGCCAGCGCGGCGCGCAGCTGGTCGGCGCTCGGCCTGCGCTCGCGATCGCGGTCGAGCGCCCGCGCGACCAGCGCGGCGAACCCCGGCGGCACGCCGGGCGCGGCGTCGGCCAGGCGCGGCGCCGGCTGGTGGAGGACCTGCTCGAACAGCGCGTGGCAGCTCGGGCCGGGGAACGGCCGCGCGCCGGCGACCGCCTCGAACAGCACCACGCCGATCGACCACACGTCGATCCGGTCGTCGAGCTCGGGCTCGCCGCGCAGCTGCTCGGGCGCCATGTAGAACGGCGTGCCGAGCTGGCGGCCGCGCCCGGTGAGCGCGAGCTCGCCGGCGCCGAGCAGCTGCTTGGACAGCCCGAAGTCGATCAGCTTGGTGACCTCGCCGCCGCAGCGGTCGCGCGCCAGGAAGATGTTGTCGGGCTTGAGATCGCGGTGGATCACGCCGGCGGCGTGCGCGACGCTCAGCGCGGCCAGCGCCGGCGCGGCGATCCGCGCGATCTCGGCGACCGGCAGCGCACCGCGCTCCGCCAGCCGCCGGCGCAGGGTCTCGCCGGCGAGCAGCTCCTGAACCATGAACAGCGCGCCGGTCGCCGGATCGCGCCCGAGATCGAGGATGTCGACCACGCCGGGGTGCGCGATCCGGCTCGCGTTGCGCGCCTCGCGCATGAACCGCTCGGCGGCGACCGGATCGCTCGACAGCGCGACCCGCAGCTGCTTGACCGCGACGCGGCGCCCGGTCCAGGTGTTGACCGCCTCGTGCACCGTGCCCATCCCGCCGGTGCCGATCAGCCGGACCAGCCGGTACTTGCCGCCGAGCAGCTCGGCGGCGTCGGCGAGCGGCGGCGGATCGACCACCTCGGCGAGCATCCGGCGACAGCCATCGCACGCCGCCGCGTGATCGGCCACCGCGTCGCGCGCGGCGTCGTCCAGGCTGCCGCACACGTAGTCGAACAGCGTATTCTCCTCGACACACGCCACGCCAGATAGCTTATCAGCTGTCGCGCCCGGCAAGCGCGCGCACGCCGCAAACCGCGTGCGACACCGGTGTCTCCGAGGAGACGTCCGGGAACACGTCTCCGAGGAGACAGCTCGCGGACAGTTCTCCGCGCGCGAGACAGCGTGTTATCATCATTGCCAGTACATGCCCGAGCGCGCGACTACCACACTCGAGATCCGCAGGTCGTTCGACGAGGCGCGCGCGGCGTGGCCCGCGATCGAGGTCCCGTTCGAGGCGTTCGCCGACCGGGTCGCCAGCGGATCGCGCGGCCACGCCGCCGACCTGTACCTGGCGTGCGCGCTGTCGGCCGCCGACCCCACCGCGCTCGCCGAGTTCGATCAGCGGTTCCTCGGCGCGGCGCGCGACGCGGTGGCGCGGATCGACGGCTCGCACGACTTCGTCGCCGAGGTCCAGCAGACCCTGCGCGAGCGGCTGCTGGTCGGCCCGCGCGCCAAGATCCGCGACTACCGCGGCGCCGGGGCGCTGGCCGGCTGGGTCCGCACCGCCGCGGTCCGCACCGCGCTCAACCTGCGGCGCAACGCCCGGCGCGAGATCCCGCACGCCGAGCCGGCCGAGCCCGCCGATCGGATCGACGCGCTGCTCGATCCGGAGATCGCGATGCTGCGCCGGCGCCACGGCGGCGAGCTCGACACCGCGCTGCGCCGCGCGATCGCCGCGCTTGGCCCGCGCGATCGCCTGCTGCTCCAGTTCTACTACGTCGACGGCCTGACCCTGGCGCGGATCGCCGCGGTCGAGCGGGTCGGCACCTCCACGGTATTCCGCCGGCTCAACGCGGCGACCCGGGCGGTGCTCGCCGCGATCAAGCGCGAGCTGGTCGGCCGGCTCCAGCTCTCGGCCGACAGCCTCGACAGCCTGATCCGCCACGTCCAGGACGACATCGACCTCAGCCTGAGCCAGGTCCTGGGCAGCGCGACCTGACGGAACAGGGACACCCCCTCGCGCGAATTGCGGCAGCGCGCGATCTCACGCGCCCGCCATGGCGATGTTGCCGCATCGTCATGAAGCGGCGTAACGTTTGCCGCGAATGCATACAACGCGTTACTTGATGGCAGGGCTGGTGGTGGCAGCGGTGGCGGCGGGGTGCAAGCGGGAGGCTTCGACGTCCGGCGGCGGGTCCGGCGCCTCGAAGGGCGATCCGCCAAGCGGACCGCAGGTCGAGCTGTCGATCCTCTACGGCAGCGAGAAGAAGACCTGGCTCGAGGAGCAGATCAAGGCGTTCAACGCGACCCGCACCGTGGTCGCCGGCCGCGCGATCCGCGTCACCGGCAAGCCGATCGGCTCGGGCGAGGCGACGACCGCGATCCTGACCGGCGCGGTCAAGCCGGTGGTGTACAGCCCGGCGTCGGGTGCGTACGTCACGCTGCTCAACCAGGCCTGGCAGTCGCGCGACAACCACACCAGGCCGATCGCGCCCGCCGGCGAGCCGGTGGTGCTGTCGCCGATCGTGATCGCGATGTGGAAGCCGATGGCGCAGGTGCTGGGCTGGCCGGACAAGCCGATCGGCTGGGCCGACATCCTCAAGGTCAGCCGCGATCCGGCGGGCTGGGGCCAGCTCGGCCATCCCGAGTGGGGCGCGATGAAGCTCGGCCACACCCACCCCGAGTACTCGAACTCGGGCCTGTTGTCGGTGCTCGCGATCGCGTACGCCGGCGCCAAGACCACGCGCGGCCTGACCGCGGCGGGGCTGCCGGCGGTCGAGCCGTTCATGGCCGGCGTCGAGGACGCGATCGTGCACTACGGCACCTCGACCGGGTTCTTCAGCGACAAGATGATCGAGCGCGGCCCGACCTACCTGTCGGCGGCGGTGCTGTACGAGAACCTGGTGATCGAGTCGTACGCCAGGCCGCACTCGCTCGATCTGGTCGCGATCTATCCGCAGGAGGGCACGTTCTGGTCGGATCATCCGTACTGCGTGCTCGACGCGCCGTGGGTGACCGCGGAGCAGCGCGACGCCGCCGCGGCGTTCCTCGCCTACCTCAAGGCCCGGCCGCAGCAGGACCGCGCGATGGCGCTCGGGTTCCGCCCGGTCGATCCGGCGATCAAGATCGCCGCGCCGATCGACCCCGCGCACGGCGTCGATCCCAAGCAGCCGCAGACCCTGCTCGAGATCCCCGACGGCGCGACGCTCGACGCCCTGCTCGCAGCGTGGCGGCGCACCAAGAAGGCCGCCGACGTCGTCCTGGTGTTCGACAAGTCGGGCAGCATGAGCGGCCGGCCGCTCGACGAGGCCAAGCGCGGCGGCAAGGCGTTCCTCGCCACGCTCGACGCGCGCGACCACGTGACGCTGATGTTCTTCGATCGCACGGTGTACCCGCCGTACGGCCCGGTCGAGCTCGGCAAGTCCAGGGCCGAGCTCGAGTCGCGGATCGACGGGATCTCGGCGAGCGGCGGCACCGCGCTGTACGACGCCACGCTGGCGGCCAAGGCCGCGCTCGAGGCCCGCCGCAAGGACACCGCGCACCGGATCCGCGCGGTGGTGGTGATGACCGACGGCGCAGACACCGACTCGAGCCACACGCTCGACGCCACGGTCCAGGCGCTGCACGGCGAGGACGGCGGCGTCGCGGTGTTCACCCTGGGCTACGGCGACCAGCCCAACGAGGCCGCGCTCGGCGCGATCGCCAAGGCCGGCGCCGGCTCGTTCTCCAAGGGCGACGTGGATACCATCGTCCAGGTATTCCGCGATCTGGCATCGTTCTTCTGATGACGGCGCGCAAGGGAGTCGGCAAGGTGTTCGGACGCGCGGCGTCCGGCTCGCTCAACCTGTCGGTGCTCGGCGGCGCGGTGGTCGGCGCGGTCGCGCTCGCGAGCTGGCCGATCGCGGCGCTCGGCGGCGCGGCGTACCTCGCGCTGGTCGCCGCCGACGTGTCGAGCGCCGAGTTCCGCCGCCGCGTGCTGCTCGGGCGATCGCGGCCGGCCCGGCTGCCGGCGCCCGGCGCGATCCGCGATCCCGAGGTCCGCGCGGTGGTCGAGCGGATCACCGCGGCGCGCGCCGAGGTCGATCGCGCGGTGAAGGCGATCCCCGAGCGCGTGCAGCGCAACGTGGCCGCGACCGTCCAGGCGATCCGCGAGCTCGAGGGCCACGTCGCGCAGCTGACGGTCCGCGCCGACGAGCTGTCGCGCTACCTCGCGGGCGCCGACCCGGCCGCGGCGAACCGCGACGCCGAGGCGCTGGCGGCGCGCGCGGCCCACGCCGAGGATCCCACCGCGCGCGCGCACTACGAGGCCGCCGCGACCACCGGCCGCGAGCGCGTCGCCGCGCTGACCGACATCGCCCGGGCGCGCGAGCGCACGCTCGCCCACCTCGCGCAGGTCGAGATCGCGATCAAGGCGATACCGAGCAAGCTGGTCCGGCTGCGCGCGCTCGACGACCAGGCCACCGACGCGCTGACCGGCGACGTCGGCGCCGAGCTCGAGCGCATGAACATCGATCTACGGGCGTTCGAGGACACCCTCGAAGCCATCGCGGAGGTCACCCCATGAAGCCAAAGCTCGTCATCGTGATCGGATTCCTCATCGCCGTCGGCGTGATCGTGTACGCCGCGGTCGGCCGGCGCGGCCCCGGCGCAGCGCAGCCCACCACCGGCACCACCGCGGTCGCTCCGCGCGGGGGCCCGGGCTCCGCCGACCCGCCGGGGCCCAGCGTCGAGATCACCTTCGAGTACTCGACCGAGAAGAAGGACTGGCTCGAGGCCGCGATCGCCGAGTTCGGCCGCGCCAACCCCGGGATCCGGGTCAAGTTGATCGGCAAGGGCTCGCTCGACGCGGCCAACGCGATCCTCGACGGCAGCGACCGCCCGGTGCTGTGGAGCCCGGCCGACTCGCTGGTGGCCAACCTGCTGGCCGCCGACTGGAAGACCAAGAACCAGGCGGCGCTGTTCCCGACCACCGGCGACGCCGCGCGGCAGCCGCTGCTGCTGACCCCGATGGTGTTCGCGGTGTGGGAGGAGCGCGCCCGGGCGCTGCTCGGCCCGCAGGCCGCCGGGTCCGACGCGATCGCCCCGCTGACCTGGAGCGCGATCCGCAAGGCGGTCGCGTCGCCCAAGGGCTGGGCCGGCGTCGGCGGCAAGCCGAGCTGGGGGTTCGTCACGCTCGGCCACACCGATCCCAGCAAGTCGAACTCGGGGCTGCAGGCGATCGCGCTCATGGCTTACGAGTTCTTTCACACGACCTCGGGGCTCACCGTCGAGCAGCTGCTCGACCCCAGGTTCCAGGACTTCGTCAAGGACATCGAGCGCGGGGTCCAGCACTTCGAGGCCTCGACCGGCACGTTCATGACCGACATGATCCGGTTCGGGCCGTCGAAGTACGACATCGCGGTGGTCTACGAGAGCCTCGCCGTGTCGCAGCTCGAGAACGCCCAGGGCCGCTGGGGCAGCCTGCACATCTACTACCCGCCGGTCACGATCTGGAGCGATCACCCGGTCGTGCTGCTGAACGCGCCGTGGGTCACCGCCGAGCAGGCCGCGGCCGGCGCGCGGCTGATCGCGTTCCTGCGCAGCACGCCGATCCAGGCCACCGCGCTGCGCTTCGGGTTCCGCCCGGCGGAGCCCTCGGTGCCGATGAAGGCGCCCGACGGCTCGAACCCGTTCGCCAAGAGCGTGCCCTACGGGCTGTCGCTCGAGCTGCCGCCCGCGGCGCAACCACCCGACGGCACGGTGGTCCGCAACATGCTCATGATGTGGTCGCGCGTGGTCAAGCCGAGGTGACCGAGCGCGCTCACCGCGTCGCGTACTGGCGCTGGTGGTTCGACACCCCGATGAACCGCACGGCGTCGTCGGGCGCGTGGCTCGGCGACGCCAGCGGCGCGGTCGGCGGCAGCGCCATGATCCGCTCGTACTCGGCGATCGAGATCCGCTCGCGCGCGACCAGCAGCTCGGTGAGCCGCGCCGCGGCGATCCGCTCCGGCGCGCCGCGTGCGACCACGCCGGAGAAGAACTCGCTGGTGCAGCCGCTGCCGTACGAGAACAGGCCGATCCGCTCGCCGACCAGGCTCGCCGCCTGGGCGTGGAGCAGCCCGGCGAGCCCGAGGTAGAGCGAGCCGGTGTAGATGTTGCCGACCCGCGCGCACAGCCCGAGCGACGGCTCGACCTGCTTGCGGAACGCCGCGGCGCCGCGCACCGCCTCGGCCTCGTTCGCCGCGTCGTCCCACGTCACGCCGGCGTCCTCGAGATCGCACCGCCTGACCTGCTGGTGCGCCTTGCGCGCCATCTTGCAGAACGGCACGTGGTAGCAGATCCGCGCCAGCCGCTCGTTGACCATGCCGTCGTCGCGGATCACGTCGCGCGCGATCGCCCGGGCGCGCCAGCCGCGGTACGCGGTGGCGACCGCGTCGAGGTAGCACTGCACGCTGTAGTGGCCGTCGACCTGGGCCTCGCGCAGGCCGAGCGGCCGCCAGAAGTCGTGGACGTGGCTCGACGCCGCGCCCGAGATCCCGACGTCGAGCTCGAGCAGCGCCGGATCGGTCGACACCACCATGGCGACCGCGCCGGCGCCCTGGGTCGGCTCGCCCGCGGTCGCGACGCCGTAGCGCGCGATGTCCGAGCACACGACCAGCGCGGCGCGGCCGTCGGCGGCCCCCGACGCGATCCACTCGACGGCGGCCATCAGCCCGGCGGTGCCGCCGTAGCACGCGTGCTGGGTATCGTAGACCCGCATCGCCGCCGGCAGGTCGAGCAGGCCGTGGACGAACGACGCGACCGGCTTGCTGTGGTCGACGCCGGTCTCGGTGCCGACCACCAGCATGCCGAGCCGGTGGCGCGACAGCCCGCTGCACGCCAGCGCGCGGCGGGCGGCGAGCGCGGCGAGCGCGACGGTGTCCTCGCCGGGCTCGGCGACCGCCATCTCGCGCGCGCCCAGGCCGTGGAGGTACTTGTCGGGGTCGACGCCGCGCGCGCGGGCCAGGTCCGCCATGTCGACGTAGCGGCGCGGGATCGCGAGGCCGAGTGCATGGATGCCGATGCGGTGCTTCATGG
>Ga0193744_1000278_pt1 | contig 12528 bp, 8 predicted proteins | sample L1a1metaG_FD_143056 | JGI IMG/M metagenome (GOLD analysis project Ga0193744, IMG submission 143056) | Soil microbial communities from a riparian zone of the East river system, Colorado, United States - L1a1 | ecosystem: Environmental > Terrestrial > Soil > Riparian zone | place: USA: East River...
CAGCGCGGGACTTTTCTTCCGGGGTGCGCTCGCGGCGGGCGGGGTCGCTTTGGGATTCGAGCCGGCAGGGGGCATTGTCACCGAGATGGATTTCTCGTTAGGCAAGACGGACGTGGTCCAGGCCAAACGTCTCATGTTCGCCGCGATCGATCGGGCCCGGGCTTTGCCTGGCGTTCGGGCGGCGGCCCTCGGGACGATGGTTCCGTACGGAAATTTCACGAACTCGCGTCGCATCATGCCGGCCAATGAGGCACCGGTGGTGAGGACCGACCCGAATGCGCCCGATCCGGGAGCGGGCGGACTTTTCACCGCGATCACGCCTGGCTACTTCGACGCGATCGGCGTGCATCTGCTGCGTGGCCGCGATTTCACCCAGACTGAAGCGGAGAACAAGGATTCGCCGCGCGTGGCGATCATCGACGAAAAGATGGCCACGAAATTATTTCCGAAGGGCGACGCGATCGGTCAGCGCATTCGTTACACGCAGCCGCCGTCCGACGGTTCCCCGGCGGAGATGGAAGTAGTCGGCATCGTGAACTGGCACCGGCATGAGGTGCAAAACGAGGGGCCGCAACGCCGCCTCTTTGTGCCGCTCGCGCAGGGATACAACGGCAACGTCTATTTCCACGTGCGTCTCGCCGCGACGGACCGGAAAGCGGTCGCGGCCATGATCCCGACGCTGCGCCAGGTTCTGCGCGAAGTGGACCCCAACCTTCCGGTGCTGACGATCACGCCGTTCAATGACCTTCTCGAAAAGAGCGTGGGGCTGTGGATTGTGCGGCTCGGCGCGGTTCTCTTCGGCGTCTTCGGCGGGATCGCGCTGCTCCTGGCGGTGGTGGGAGTTTACGGGGTGAAATCCTACGCGGTCGCGCGGCGCACGCGCGAGATTGGCATTCGCATGGCGCTCGGCGCGCATCCGCGCGATGTCTTCTCGCTCATCATGAAACAGGGAGCGCTGCAAACGGGTTTCGCTCTTGGGCTTGGTTTGCTTCTCGCGCTGGCCGCAGGCCGCTTGCTTACCCAGATTCTCTATCAGGTAAGTCCGGCCGATCCTGCGGCGTTGATTACTTCCAGCGTCATGCTCTCTGCCGCCGCGCTGCTGGCTTGCTACCTCCCGGCTCGCCGCGCGACCAAAGTCAGCCCCATGACGGCGCTCCGGACGGAATAGTCCAATATACTACCCAGCGCTCGGGCCGCGAATTGCCGCGAGCTCGCCCTGCAGTTTCTGCTGCCGTTCCTTCAAGGTTTGAATGCGGAGCTGCCAGCGATGGAGTTGGATGCTGAGCTGGTTGATATAACCGGTTATCTCGGTGCGCTGCGATTCGTTCTCTTTGAGTTGATGCTGTAGATCGGAAATCTTGATGGAGTCAGCTGCCGTAGTTTCGAGAGCTGGAGTCGGAACGGTGGTCGGCTTCCCGCACTGCTGACAATCCAGAGTCATCCCGGCCGCGGCGGCATCGACCACGAATGAAGCGGAGCAATGCGCACAAGCGAAGATGATGTCGTTGCTCGCTTCTTGGGCTGGAAGGGTGGAGCCGCTGGTCTGTTGCATCGGACACTTTCTGGAGCAGAAGACATACCGGAAAAGCGTCGAATATTTGTTGGAAAATGGTGTGTGCTTGCGGAATTTCCACTTAAAACGCGCTTAGCTCGGCAGGCTTGCGTGTCATCAAAAGTGTGACAGGCGGGCGCTCGGGGGCTTATCAAGGCGAGCCGCATTGTCCCTAATTTGTCTTCTGCCAGCGTTGGACGGATTACGTAATAATCTGATTATCAGGTATTTAAACTTGCAGCCCTTCGACGGAATATGGATTGCTAAACAGCACGCGTGAACGACTCCGTTCACGAAAGGATCCAATTTTTATGGCTAAAGTTTTAGGTATTGATCTCGGCACCACCAACTCCTGCATGTCTGTCATGGAGGGCGGCGACCCAGCAGTTCTCGAAAATAGCGAAGGGGCGCGCACTACCCCTTCCATCGTTGCGTTTGCCAAGAATGGCGAGCGACTGGTCGGGCAGGCCGCCAAACGTCAAGCGGTGACGAACCCGGCTAACACAGTTTTTTCCATCAAGCGTTTCATGGGCCGCAAGTTCGACGAGGTCCATGAGGAAGAACATCGCGTCCCTTACAAAATCGTGAAGGCGGCGAATGGCGACGCGCACGTGCAGGTGGAGGTGAACGGCGAGAAGAAGACATTCTCCCCGCCCGAAATCTCCGCGATGATTCTCGCGAAACTGAAGGCCGACGCGGAAGCCAAGCTCGGCGAGAAGGTCACGCAAGCCGTGATCACCGTGCCGGCTTACTTCAACGACTCTCAGCGCAACGCCACCAAGGACGCGGGCAAGATCGCCGGTCTCGAAGTCCTACGCATCATTAACGAACCGACCGCGGCGTCGCTGGCTTACGGCCTCGATAAGAAGAAAGACGAAAAGATCGCGGTGTATGACCTGGGCGGTGGCACCTTCGATATTTCCGTGCTCGAAATCGGCGACGGCGTCTTCGAAGTGAAGGCGACCAACGGCGACACTCACCTCGGCGGTGATGATTGGGATAATGTCCTGGTCGATTGGATCGTCGGTGAATTCAAGAAGGACAGCGGCATCGACCTTTCGAAGCAGCCGGACGCGCTCCAGCGGATCAAAGAAGAAGCGGAGAAGGCAAAGATAGCTCTCTCTTCCGTGCAAGAGTATGAAATCAATCTGCCTTTCGTTACGGCTGATGCTAGTGGGCCGAAGCACATCCAGAAGAAGCTGACTCGATCCAAGCTCGAGCAGCTGACCGATCCGCTTTTCCAACGAACGATCAAGCCGGTCAAGGACTGCCTGGCTGATGCGAAGCTCTCCGAGAAAGACATCAACGAGCTGGTCCTCGTCGGTGGCATGACGCGCATGCCCAAGGTCATCGAGACCGCGCGCCAGTTGATCGGCAAGGAACCTCACAAAGGAGTTAACCCGGACGAAGTTGTAGCAATTGGCGCGGCCATCCAGGGTGGCGTGCTCAAAGGTGACGTAAAGGACGTGCTCTTGCTCGACGTAACTCCGCTGACGCTGGCGATCGAAACTGCGGGCGGCGTAGCTACACCAATGATCCCGCGCAACACGACGATCCCCACCCGCAAGTCGCAGATCTTTTCGACCTATAGCGACAACCAGCCGGGCGTTGAGATAAAGGTCCTGCAAGGTGAGCGTCCGCTTTCACGCGACAACAAGAACCTCGGCACCTTCCACCTCGACGGCATCCCGCCGGCCCCGCGTGGCACTCCGCAGATCGAAGTTACTTTCGATATCGATGCGAACGGTATCCTCCATGTCTCCGCGAAAGACCTCGGCACCGGTAAGGAGCAGAAAATCTCCATCACCGGCAGCTCAGGCTTGAGCAAGGAAGAAGTCGAGAAGATGCAACGCGACGCTGAAACCCACGCCGAGGAAGATAAGAAGGCGAAAGAAGCGATCGAGATCAAGAACAACGCCGACACGCTCGCCTATCAGAGCGAGAAGCAGCTCAAGGATCTCGGCGACAAGGTCCCGGAAGACAAGCGCAAGCAAGTCGAAGACGCGATCAAAGCCGTCCGCGAAGCGATCGAGAAGAACGATACCGACGCGATGAAACGGACTTACGACGACCTGCAAAACAAATTCCAGGAAGTCAGCGCCGACCTTTACAAGCAAGCCGCCGCAAGTGCTGGCCCAGCTCCAGGAGCTGATGCAGGCGCGGACGCCGGCCCCGGGGCCCGCCCGCAGGAAGAAGGTCCCCGAAAAGACCAAGGCGACGTCGTCGATGCGGAGTTCGAAGTCGTGGACGACAATAAGAAGAAATAACTCACCAATCCAAACAATTTGCCGGCGGTAGTTAGGCCTCCCTAATCACTGACGGCAGTAAACCAACAAAGTAGAAAGAGTAATTACACATGGCAATTAACGTAAGACCTCTCGGAGATCGCGTGCTCGTGCAGCCGATCGAAGAGAAAGAAACCAAAAAGGGCGGCATCATCATTCCCGATACCGCGAAAGAGAAACCGCAAGAGGGCAACGTCGTCGCTCTCGGCACCGGCAAAGTGAACGAAGAGGGCAAGAAGGTCGAGTTCACGGTGAAAAAAGGCGACAAGGTGCTCATCTCGAAATACGGCGGCACCGAAATCAAAGTGGACGGCGAGTCTTACTTGATCATGCGCGAGGACGATATCCTCGGCATCATTGGATAAGGAAGAGAAGAAAGGGACTAATGAGGAAAGCAAGAAAGCAGGAAAAGAGTTTCAAAGTGGAGAACTCCTAACTGTCTTTCTGAACCCTTTCCTTATTTCCTGCTTTCCTGATTCATTTTTTAACTCAACTAGAAACTAACTACTAAGACATATGGCAGCTAAACAATTACAATTTGATGAGAATGCGCGGCATGCGCTTCTCCGCGGCATCGAGAAACTCTCGCGCGCCGTGAAAGCGACGCTCGGACCGAGCGGCCGCAACGTCATCCTCGACAAGAAATTCGGCAGCCCGACGATCACCAAGGATGGTGTGACCGTGGCCAAGGAAATCGAGCTCGAAGATCCTTACGAGAACATGGGCGCCCAACTCGTGCGTGAAGTCGCCTCCAAGACTTCCGACATCGCTGGCGACGGCACCACCACGGCGACCGTGCTCGCTGAGTCCATCTACAAAGAAGGTCTCCGCAACGTCACGGCCGGCGCTAACCCCACCTCGCTTCAGCGCGGCATCAACAAGGCTGTGGAAGCCATTGTGGCCGAGCTCGCGAAGATCTCGAAGAAGGTCAGCGACCGCACGGAAATCGCGCAGGTTGCGACCGTCTCCGCTAACTGGGACCGCACCATCGGCGAGATCATTGCCGATGCCATGGACAAAGTCGGCAAGGATGGAACCATCACGGTGGAAGAAGCCAAGTCGATCGAAACCAGCCTCGACGTGGTCGAAGGCATGCAGTTCGACAAGGGCTACCTCTCTCCTTACTTCGTCACCAACGCCGAAGCCATGGAAGTGGTCCTCGACAATCCTTACATCCTCATTCACGAGAAGAAAATCTCGAGCTTGAAGGACATGCTGCCGCTGCTGGAAAAAGTAGCGAAAGCCGGACGTCCGCTCCTCATTATCGCGGAAGACGTGGAAGGCGAAGCGCTCGCGACCCTGGTCGTGAACAAGCTCCGCGGCACGTTGCAAGTGGCGGCGGTGAAGGCTCCGGGATTCGGCGATCGTCGCAAGGCGATGCTGGAAGATCTCGCGGTCCTGACCGGCGGGCAGTGCATCACCGAAGACCTCGGCATTAAACTCGAGAACGTAAAGCTCGAGGACTTAGGGCGTACCAAGCGCGTCACGATTGACAAGGAGAACACCACGATCGTGGAAGGCGAAGGCAAGCAGTCCGACATCCAGGGCCGCGTGGGCCAGATTCGTCGCCAGATCGAAGAGACGACTTCCGATTACGATCGGGAGAAGCTCCAGGAACGCCTCGCGAAACTCGCGGGTGGCGTGGCTGTGATCAACGTCGGCGCTGCGACCGAAACCGAGATGAAAGAGAAGAAAGCTCGCGTCGAAGATGCGTTGCATGCGACCCGCGCCGCGGTCGAAGAGGGCATCGTCCCTGGTGGCGGTGTGGCTTTGATCCGCGCGCAGAAGGCGCTCGATAAGCTGGAACTGGAAGGCGACGAGAAGGTCGGAGCTGCGATTATTCGCCGCGCGATCGAGGAGCCGCTCCGCACTCTCGCTGATAACGCAGGCCAGGAAGGCGCGCTCATCGTGCAAGAAGTCAAGAAGCGCAAGGGTAACGAAGGTTACAACGTTGCGACCGGCAACTACGAAGACCTGGTAAAAGCCGGCGTCGTCGATCCGACCAAAGTGACACGCAGCGCATTGCAAAATGCGGCGTCGATCTCAGGTCTGTTGCTCACGACCGAAGCAGTCGTCACTGAAGCTCCTGAAAAGGAGAAGGGTGGCGGAATGCCTCCGGGCATGGGCGGCGGAATGGGTGGCGGCATGGGCGGCATGGACTACTAAGCCGAACCACAATGTAAATTGCGACAGCCGGGCTTCGAAAGAGGCCCGGCTGTTTCGCTTTCGACACAACAACAAAACAACGCAATGAGCCAGGAACCTGATGCCGAAACCCACGAGCGGGAAGTCCGCCGGAACCGACGACGCAAGAATTTTCCGAAAGCTAACGACGCAAATATCCGTGTCGTTTGCAATGAGATTGCAGATGACCTCTCCAAGAATTGGCGCTTCAAGCTTCATGTTGGCGGCTTGGTCGTTGGGAGTTTCGTCGCGCTTGTCGCAGCTATCGCCGGAATAGTTGGCTGGAGCGTATCAGCAACGCTTACTCGCGAGCGCCAGACTTTCGAAGACAACGCCAAGAAGGAGATTGGCACTGCGAAGGAAGCCATTGAGCGCCGAATCGCGATTGAGTTCGAAAAAGAAAATGTTCAGAAGACGGTCGAACTAGCTGCGGCCGCCGAAGCGGAACGCCTGCTGGCCAAAACTGTGGATCCGCGAATTCAACAGTTCGAGAAAATTCTAAACGAGGCCAGTTCTGAAGCGGAGCGCCGGGCGAAAGATCTAAAAGAGGTAGTAAAGCGAACAGAGGAAGATGCCTCGAGTATTGAAAGCCTTCGCGGCGAACTGGCAAGGCTCAAGCAGCGAAACGATCTCACTGCTCTTGCCGACACAGCAATTTCCAATGGAGACGTAACTGCATACCGTCAGCTCGAGGCGATTGTGGCCAGCAATGATGGAAAAGAGAACAAAGCTGCTGCGCTTTCAGAGTTATTTCGCGTTTATAATGCGTACTCGCTATTTTCGGGCGTTAAGCGAACCGCCGCGATTTCGGTTGACGCTCATGCAATCAACCCAAAGAAAAACAAAGAGGAGGACTTGGATGCCGACGATCTACTTCCACTTCTTAAAGAAGAAAAAACCCCTCTATTTAGAGTTAAGATAGGCGAACTTCTTGCCCCGAAGTTGAAACAAGGATCGTTCAAGACCGCCGAAATACTAGCTGATGCCTTACGTACCGAAACCAGTCTTGAAGGCTTCAAGGTAATCGGCGCCCTTTTGAGTCAGGTCACCAATCACCCGGCCGACGGCAAGCTGGACAAAAGGGAGCTGCTCAAGTGGTGTACTGAAAACCGCGACCAGTTAAGGAAGGCGGATACAGACGCGACGCCGACACCCACGCCCTCACCGGTGGCATCTGCCACTTCTTCACCGAATTAGGAATACCAGATTTGTGATTTTCAGCTAGCCCGCCAACGTCTGCTTCGGCACAAAGCACATGACTTCAACTAGACAGGCGCTGGGATAGGGCGCGGCTTTGGCTTTGGCCCGGCGTGAGTCGTCCACGACGTGACTGAAGTCGCGGAGCGCAGGGTAAGTTCCCGGGGGCAAAGATTGCGCCGCCGCTTCGCTGCTGATACGATTCCAAACGGTATGAGCGTCGATCAAATCAAGCGCGCAATCGACCAGCTTTCCTTTGAGGAGCGGGCGGAGGTCGCAGCTTGGCTGCATGGGTGGGAGGACGACAATTGGGATGCGCAGCTGAAGCGCGATATTGCTGAGGGTAAACTGGACGCCGTGCTGCGGGAAGTGGACGAGGATATTCAGGCCGGTCGATTAACCGACATGCCGTGATTTCAAAGACGCACCGGCGATTCTGGGATCGGTTCCGTGAATTGCCAGCTGGCATCCAGGAACTGGCTCGCTCCAAATACCGGCTGTGGGCGCGCGATCCGTTTCACCCACCGCTTCAATTCAAACCGTTACTGCGCGAAGTCTGGTCGGTTCGAATTGGTCCTAATTATCGCGCCCTGGCGCGACGCAAAGGAGAATTGGTCGTCTGGTTTTGGATCGGGACTCATGAAGAATACGATCGTTTCATTACTCAACTCCGCTGAGCGCGGTCTGAAGAGCAGGTCGGGAACTGAAGACGAGTTCGTCGGCGCTCAGGCGATCAGCGTTTAACGATGGCTCGTCTGCCGGTGCTTAAGGGATTATCTAAGTGCTGCCAAGCTCGTCGGATAGCTTTATCACGCGCACAACTCGTTCGATTGGGCCCTTAGTCGCTTCTTTAGTCATTTCCAGAAGGATATCGAGCCGCTCCTGGCCCGTTAGCTTCCGATAAAACTCGCGGTCGGCTTTTTCGGCTTCGGCGAAGTCGCGAAACTTGGCGACCGTTCTCTCCATGCGTTGATGATATGCTCAATGCCAGGTTTGCCGAGGGAAATCAGCCGCGGAATGGGGGCTACGAATTATGAACGTGCGGAAGCACGTCCCTCCGAGATAGAACGGCGTTGCCGTCCTGCAAGATTTTGCTTCTGTTTCGTGTCGGGGTCTGACATACCCTCCGGCTTCCATGAATGACCAAGTCGCAGCGTTGATGTCGGACGTGAAGGCGAAGAACCCGTCGGAGCCGGAGTTCCACCAGGCGGTATTTGAAGTGGTCGAGTCGCTCTCGGTCGTGCTGGATCGACATCCGGAATATCGAAAGGCGAAGATCATCGAGCGGATCATTGAGCCGGAACGCGTCATCATGTTTCGCATCCCCTGGCAGGACGACCAGGGCGAGTTGCACGTGAACCGCGGCTTCCGCATCCAGATGAACAGCGCGATCGGGCCCTACAAAGGCGGCCTTCGTTTTCATCCTTCGGTTAACCTCGGCATCCTGAAGTTCCTCGCCTTCGAGCAGGTGTTTAAGAACGCGCTCACGACTTTGCCGATGGGCGGCGGCAAAGGCGGGGCCGACTTCGATCCGAAAGGAAAAAGTGACAGCGAAGTGATGCGCTTCTGCCAGGCGTTCATGTGCGAGCTGTTCCGGCATATTGGCCCGGATACGGACGTGCCGGCGGGCGACATCGGCGTAGGCGCGCGTGAGATCGGATATCTCTTCGGAATGTTCAAGAGGCTTAAGAACGAATTCACCGGCGTGATGACGGGCAAAGGTCTCACCTGGGGTGGCTCCGTCATTCGTCCGGAGGCGACTGGATACGGCGCGGTCTATTTCGCGGGCGAGATGCTCAAGACGCGCAAGGAAGAGCTAAAGGGCAAGACCTGCCTCGTTTCCGGAAGCGGCAATGTCGCGCAGTACACCGTGGATAAACTGATCTCGTTAGGCGCAAAGTCGGTCACGCTCTCCGATTCCACCGGCTACATTTACGACGAGGCTGGGATCGACCGCGAGAAGCTCGCTTTTGTCATGGACCTGAAGAACAATCGCCGCGGCCGTATTGCCGAGTACGCGGAAAAGTTCAAGGGCTCCATCTTCACGCCCTTCGATCCCACGCTCGATCATAATCCACTTTGGGACCACAAGGCGGAGTGCGCGTTTCCGAGCGCGACCCAGAACGAGATCAACGGAAAGGATGCAGCGAACCTTCTCAGGAACGGCGTTTACGTCATCTCCGAGGGCGCGAACATGCCGACCACGATCGACGGCGTGAATCAATTCCTGGAGGCTAAGATTCTTTTCGGTCCGGGAAAGGCCGCCAACGCGGGCGGCGTCGCGACCTCAGGGCTGGAGATGGCGCAGAACAGCATGCGCCTTTCCTGGACGCGTGAGGAAGTCGACACGCGGCTGTTCAATATCATGCGGACCATTCACGAAAATTGTTATCGCACGGCCGAGAAGTACGGCACGCCGGGCAATTACGTCAACGGCGCGAACATCGCGGGCTTCCTAAAAGTGGCGAACGCGATGATGGACCAAGGCTTGGTCTAGCTGGTTGGTGCGATGCTGATTGTCACCGGCACCTCCACTACGGCGTCGAGATCTTGGCCAGGTTCCAGAGGTAAGCGGTATCATCGCCGCCATACGTGGCCAACATCTTGGCATCGGGGGAGAACTCCGCGTGTGAGGTTGCGGCGTCCAGACCTGTGAGCCGGAGCCGAGCTACCGGACGATCGCCTTGCCACTCCCACACCAGAACCTCGCCGCCGCCGACAGTGGCCAGCCAATGGCCGTCCGCGCTCCAAGTGGCAAAGAGTGCCGGACCGGCATGGCGCGGTTCAAGCACCTGGTTTTCAGTCGAAGGTGGATCGGAAGTTAACTTGAAGAGATGAATGAGCCGCACTTCGCCGTTGGTGGCGCAGGTGATGAAGTTGTAATTCCCCTCCTCGTTGACAGGGCGGAAAGTGGCCTGCGTCACGGGAGCAGGATGAGGGAGATTCACAATCTCATGTGGTGAAACGATCGGCCAAACGCGAACTGTCTTGTCGCCGCTGGCTGCCACGACCAATTTGCCGTCGGGGCTAAACTCGGGCCGCCGCGCGGGCGCGTCGAACTTCCCGAGCAATTGCACGGCGGGCTGATCGATGGTGTGGAGGCGGACGCCGCCATCGTCACAGCCGCTGACGACGAGATTATCGCCCGGATGAAAAGCAACCGAAGTTACGATGCCGGGCAACGGCGGACTGGTGAAATACCGCTGGGCCAGCGAGCGCGAATCAAACACTCGAACCGTGCGGTCGGCACTGGCGGATGCAATCTGCTCGCCGCCATGACTGAATTCGACGGCGGTAATGGAATCCGAGTGCCGCTCGAAAGCATCCACTTTCATTTGATTGAAGTTGCCCAAGCGCAACACGCGCACAGAACTGCCGTTGCTCGCCGCAGCGAGAGCGATGGCCGGCGCGCTGTAAGCGATGTCATTGACCGGGCTGGAGGTCGCGACTTGTTTAAGTTGCTTTCCGCTCAAATCCCAGAACGAGACGTTCCGATCTTCGCCGGCTGAGGCGATGAGTTTGCCCTCCTTGATGAACCGGACGCGATTCACTCTTGCGGAATGCTTCAACGCTAATGCGGCATCCCGTTGCCACGTCGCCAGCTTCGGCGAAGCGGCTACCTTCTCGGTTTGAATGGCGTCGAGTGTATACATGACGGCGTTCACGCGCGGCTCCAAATCCTCGAAATCGCCTTTGTGCAAATCGAGGGCCATTCCTGCTTCCCCGATCGCCACGATGGCAGCGGCACTGGCTGTGGCGGCCGGAATCTCCACTTTATCTTTCGCCTTCACGAGCGCGCGATCGAGTGGATCGGTGCCGAGTAATCCGGCGAGTGCCTGCTCAGCCTGATTCAGCCGCGCTTCGATGGACGACCGCATCGCCTTGAAGGCCGCCTGGTTTTTTTGGAGCGCCGCATACCCAGTGCGGACTTCCAAGGCATCGTTCCTGAGCTTGGTGGCGGTTTCAGCAAGCAGTTCGTCCCCGGTGACGTGGGCCGCGTTTTCCATGGACTTGGCCAGCTGATCCATGGCGTCATCAGCCTTGTCTGCCGCATCACGCGTCCTGGTTAGCTCCTGGATCGTCGCCCGGTCTGGAGGCTCAGCGGTCGCCGCGCGCTCAATAGCGACAATCATCTTCGCCGTCTGGTCCTCCGCTTGCGCGAGGGCGAGTTTTGCATTCGAGATAATCGGACCCGCGAGACCATCCGCCGTCTCGGCAAAGGCTTTGATCACATCCAGCCGATTGGCGGCATCCCTTGCTTTCTCCGCGGCGTCCTTCGCCGTTTCTATTTGGCTGCGAATTCGCCACACGACTCCTGCCAGGAGGAGGGCGCCGATTAGCACTAACCGCGTCGCGCGCGCGATCGATTCCTTGCGGCGGCGACGGCGCAGGGAATCCTGACTTTCGCGGATGTAGGATTGAATCTGTTGAAACGCTTCGGGCGCTTCTGATCCGAGGTAGAGACGCGCCCATTCGGCCGAAGGGACGATCTGCGGTCCCGCCAGAAGGTCGTCTGAGAAAATGCCTTGCTGCCAGCGTTCCACGCGCGCGAGTTCCAATCGGTCAAGTGGATCCTGGTTGCCCTGCATGAAGGCGGCGGCGCTGTGACGCAAGCGGCGCAGCTCTCCCGCCGCGATCGATTCCTGTTTGGCCCAACGCTCGAGCCGCGGCCAATTGCGAATCAAACTCTCGTGCGAAATATCGATGATGCTTTCCGCCTCTAGCGGCACGTTTTCGGGCGGCGTAAGAAAGGTGCGCTGTTGCGTGCGAAACGCGTCGATGATCGGCGTCATTTCGGTGATAGAGCCATTGGCGATTTTCGCAATGGTGCCGAGCGGCAATGCGCGCCGCACCGCCCGCTGGTCCTCCGCCTGCTCGGTGATGCAGCGGAAGAGTGCTCCAGCCAGGCGTTGCTGGGGGCTGAAGGTCTTGCCGTCCGTGTCGATCAAACTGAGCGGCCCGTCCGCGGTCGCGGCTCCGGTCGGTGGGCCTAACGAACCGAAGGCCTCTTCGGCGTGCTTGTTAATGGCGCCCGCCATTCCGCCCACTTCCGGCGAGAGATAATCTTCCAATCCAATATCGCCCTTGCCGCTGGTTCGGCGGAGCCACGCCTCCCAGGTCCGTTGCAGCGCGTGCTGTAAAATTGGAAGCTGATCGGGATCGTCGCCCACGTCATCGAGCAGGCGGTCGAGGAGCGGACGCGCGAAGGTGACGCTTTCGGTGCCCGCTGGCAGGGCGATCGCTCGCTCGCGCTGGAGCAGGGTCATGCGCGGAACGAGATATTGGCTCCGATTGATCCGCACGCGCTGC